>Ga0334722_10003694_pt1 | contig 16322 bp, 14 predicted proteins | sample C3_bottom_MG_FD_207210 | JGI IMG/M metagenome (GOLD analysis project Ga0334722, IMG submission 207210) | Sediment microbial communities from Yellowstone Lake, YNP, Wyoming, USA - C3_bottom | ecosystem: Environmental > Aquatic > Freshwater > Lake > Sediment | place: USA: Wyoming | collected...
AGGCTGGTGGCCTTGACCCCTTTCGAGACGGCCGCGATGCGCCGTGTGCAGGCCCCCAACCACGGGTGCGGCTATTTCACATCAAGCCTCTAGTTCTGCCAGGCGAACGGCGCGGAATGGCCGTTCTTGCCCGTGAGGTCCAGATCGAGCCCGAACGCCTGGATGCGCGACTTCGTCGCGTGAGCGAGGTTCATCGTCGAGTTCACCGGATGAATGACACTGCCGAAGGATGTCACGGTACCCTCCTCCGCGCCCGCGAAGTCCTCGATCTCGAGCTCGACCGCATCGCCGATCCGCACGGAGTGACGTCGCCCGTCGTCGATGTACTCAGGCCTCGACGGGGACGAGGCCGCCTAGACTCACCGCACCGTGGAGCGCATCGGTGAGCACCCTGTCAACGCCGGCCCGCTCGCCGTGCGCTGGCTCGCGTACGAGCTCGAGCCGCCGCGCGCAGGTGCAGCGGGAACTGCGCGCGTCGCGCTCGAGAACGCCGGTTCGGCGACCTGGCGCTCCCGCGGACGCACCGGGGTGCGGCTCGCGTACCACTGGCTCGACCCGCTCCGGAACCCGATCGTCTGGGACGGGACGCGCACTTCACTACCGCGCACGGTCTCGCCCGGCGAGACGATCGAGCTGGACGTTCCTCTCGTCGCTCCTCGCCCACCGGGGGGGTACCTCCTCTCCTTCGACCTCGTGGAGGAGTACCGCTTCTGGTTCGGTGAGGTCGGCTCTGCAACGCTCGACGTCCCGGTAGAAGTGAGCCCCCGGATCGCCGAGCGCCGCCTCAAGGCGGTCATCAGCGGAGTGCCTGACGCAGAGACGACGGCCGCTCTGGAGGCACAGGAAGAGCCTCTCGTAGAGCGCGACGAAGTCGCGCGCGCGTACCTCGCTCCCGGCGCGCTGCCGGCGCCCGAGTGGTCCCGTCTCCTGCTCGATGCACACGCAGAGGGCTGGGCCGCGGTCGGCGGCGCTGTCATGCCGATCTCGCGACGCGACCGCGGCGAGTTCGCGCCCTGGGCCCCCGGTGGACGCAACCCGCGCTTCGACCGCCCGCTTCTGTTCCCCTCCCTTCTCGACGGGCTCGAGCCCGCGAAGTCGGCAGGACTTCCGGCCTACGAGGGCGCCGAGACGCTGTTCGAAGGCCGGGCGGTGGTCAGACTTCGACCGCGATCTGGTCGTCCACCCGCGTGAACACGAGCGCCCCGAGCCCGAGCGCGACGACAGCCGAGACCGCGAGGTAGATCGCGTCGGCAGCAGGAGGCGCGTGCCCGTAGAACAGCGGCTCGCGCAGCGACTCGATCGCGGGCGTCATGAAGTTGCCCCAATGGATCAGGCGCTCGAACCAGGGATGAGCCTGCGCCCCCGGCACGCTGTCGAGTGAGTAGAGGACCGGCGTGAGGAAGAACCACGGCAAGAGCACGGCGGCGACGATGTGCTCGATGTCACGGAACACCACGTTCGCCGACGCCACCGCAAGAGCGACGCCCGCAACGAGACAGACGACGAGAACCGCCACCGGAATCGCCAGCCAGACCGTGTCGCGCGCCCGCGGCTCGTAGACGAGGCTGAGCACGATCACGATCACGAGCATCACGCTGAAGGCGACGAGCTGCGTCGCCACATTCGCGAGCGGTACGAGTTGCCGTGGGAACCGCACCTTGCGGATCAGATTCGCATTCTCGAGCAGGCTGCGAGATCCAGACTGCAGCGACGTCGCGAAGAACACCCAAGCGGGCAGCCCGCAGAGGAGGAAAAGCCAGTAGTGCTCAAGGTCGGTCGCCGGCGCCTTCCAGATCACCGAGAAGACGAGCAGGTAGACGAGCATCAACACGACGGGGTGCGCGAGCGACCACGCGAGACCCAGCACCGAGCCTTTGTACTTCGCGCGCAGGTCTCGTCGGAAGAGGCTCCCGAAGAGCTCGCGGTAGCGGAAGAGGTCGACGTAGACGCTCATGGGCCGCAAACAGGATAGGCGGCAGGTCGAACGTCTACCCTTTCTCGGTGCCCCATTGGGGAACCCAACCGTGAGCGCGGCTGTCGCGATCGCCGCGGCTCCCGTCGCGTACCTCGTCCTCCGCGCCCTCCTCCGCTCCTCCGCAGCTGAGCGGCTCGTCGCAGTTCCCACCGGCGAGCGCTGGCACGACCACCCGACACCCACCTTCGGCGGTGTCGGCATCTTCGCCGGCTTCGCCGCCGGGACGGGGCTCGCCCTCCTGATCGGCGCGGTGAACGGAAGAGGCGAGCTGTGGGGGATTCTCGGCGGCTGCGCCGTTCTCTTCACGGCGGGTCTCCTCGACGACCTGCGCCACCTGCCCCCGCTCGCCAAGCTCGCAGCCCAGCTCGGCGCTGCCGCCATGGTCGTCTCCAGCGGGCTCCGCGTAGAGGTGATCGGGAACGACGTGCTGGCGGTTGCGATCGCACTCGTCTGGCTCGTCGGCATCACGAACGCCTTCAACCTGCTCGACAACATGGACGGGCTCGCCGCCTCGCTGGCGACGATCGCCTGCGCCTACTTCGTGATCGACGCGGCCACGGAGCACCCGAACCGTGCCGTGCTCGTGCTCTCACTTGCGCTCGGCTGCGCCTGCCTCGGCTTCCTGCCGTTCAACTTGCGCCCGGGAGGTCGCGCTGCGGTGTTCATGGGCGACTCAGGCAGCCAGGTGCTCGGCTTTGCGCTCGCCTCGTTCGCGCTCGCGTCGAGCTGGAAGGTGGCGGGTACGACGCTCGCCACGACGCTGCTGCCCCTGCTCGTGCTGGCGATCCCGATCCTCGACACCACGCTCGTGACGATCGTCCGAGTTCTCGAGCGACGGCCCGTGTCGCAGGGAGGCAAGGACCACACCTCGCATCGCCTCGTCTACTACGGGCTCTCCGAGACGAAGGCCGTCGGGCTTCTGTCGCTCCTCGCCGTCGCCCTCGGCGCCACCGGCCTTGCCTACAACGTGCTCGGCGATCCGCGCGTGACGGTGATCGGCGTGCTCGTGACGGTGGTGCTGCTCGTCCAGTTCGCGAGCCTGCTCACGGATCTGGAGGAGCGGTCGCGCCGCGGCGCACCGGAAGGAGTTCCGTCCGTGCTCCGAGCGCTCTGGCAGCCGCGCCGCCTCGTCGAGGTGCTCGTGGACTTCGGGCTCATGTGCGGATCCTTTCTCGTCTCGTACGCGCTCCTCACCGATGGGCTCGGAGGCACGGGCCAGCGGGAAGTCTTCCTGCAGGCGCTGCCGATCGTGCTCGCGCTCCGCTACGTGAGCTTCGTCGCCGCGGGGATCTACCGCCGCATCTGGCGCTTCGCGAGCGCGCACGACCTCGTGGCCATCGCTGCAGCCTGCGCGGCATCCGGGCTCGCTGCCCTCGGCGTCGTCAGCCTCCTGTGGCCGCTGAATGGCTTCGACTGGAAGGTGTTCCCGCTCGACGCCGTGCTCTGCGCCGTGCTCGTCGCCGGCTCGCGACTCGCGCTTCGGCTTCGTCCCCACGCCGGCGGAGTGCGTCGCGACGGCCCGCGCCGGCGCGTGTTGCTCGTGGGCGCGGGACGGTCGGGCCGGAGCCTCGCTCGGGAGCTGCGCGAGGACGTGGCGGTGCGTGTGGTCGGCTTCCTCGACGACAACCCGAGCGTCCGCCGGCGGCGCGTGCACGGGATCGTCGTGCTCGGCGCGCTCGACGAGATCGGAGCAGCTCTGGAGTCGGCTCGCCCGAACGAAGTGTTGATCACGATCCCGAACGTGGAAACCGAGCGACTTGACCGGGTCACGCGCGCGTGCGCCAGCGCAGGAGTTCCCTGCCGGCTGGTCCAGCGCCACACCGAGACGACGTTGCCGACGCTCGCCGAGGCGCGCGTCGAGTGACCGCGATTCGCCGACGGACTCCCGGCTGGGCCAGAAGCGACGTTCTGCTCCCGCTCCTCGCGGCGTACTTCGCGTTCTCCGCATACTACGTCTGGCAGGCCTGGCGGCGCGAAACCCCCGCGATCTTCACCGACGAGCTCGAGCTGACGCAGATCTCGCGTGCCATCGCACACACCGGACATCCCGCGCGGCGTGGCATCCCCTACCACGCCACGAGCATCTACCCGTACTTCACTGCGCCTGCCTGGTGGCTCCACGGCACCAAGGAGGCGTTCGACACGATCAAGTACATGGGGGTGCTCGCGATGACCGCCGCCATCTTCCCCGCCTACGGGATCGCGCGGACCGTGCTCACGCAGCGTTGGGCCGTTGCAGCCGCCGTAGGCGCCGTCTCCGCGCCTGCGCTGTCGTACTCGCCGATCCTCGTCGAGGAGCCTCTGGCATACCCTGCGTCGGCAGTTGCACTGTGGCTGATCCTTCGTGCCACGCTCAGACCGTCGTGGCGGTCGATCGCGATCGCCTTTGCTGCGTCACTCGTCGCGACCGGAGTTCGGTCGCAGCTCGTTTCGATCGTCGCCGCACTGGCGCTGTCGCTCGCAATCGTCGGCTGGCAATCGGAGCGGATGCGCGCCTGGCGAGCGTCGTGGAGCCGATGGGACTGGGTCGGCGCGATCACACTGCTCGTCGGCGGGGCGGTCGTGATCAACGCGATCGCAAGCAGCCGCTCGCCGGAGTGGGAGATAACGACTCGCCTCTACAAGGACCGGCTGTGGACGTACGGAACCTGGGCGGCGGGCGGCCTTGCAGTCGGGCTCGGCGTCTTGCCCGTTGTCGGCGGCCTCGCCTCTCTGGTGCGACCTCGGGGGGAGAAGCGCGATCCGGAGCGGACGGCGTTCACGATCGTCGCGGCGGCCGGGCTCGCATCCTTCGGCTGGTACGCAGCCGTGAAGGGGGCGTACGTGTCGACCGCCCTCGGGTCCTACATCGTCGAGCGCAACCTGATCTACCTCGACCCGCTGCTGTTCACGGGCACCGCGCTACTGATCGCGCGACGAGGCACACGCTGGTGGTGGGCCGTCGCGAGCGGCGCGTTCGGCGTCTACCTCGTCGCGCATCTTCCCTACCGGTCAGGGCTCGACAACTACCCGTACTACGAGTCACACGGTCTCGCGGTCGCGGCGTTCGCCAACCGGATCTTCCACTGGCCGACAGACACGATCCGCGACGTGGCGATCGCGATCGCGGTGGTCGCGATCGGTGCCGTGCTCGCCCTTCGCCGCGTTCCGGCCCGCGGCAGGGTTGCCGCCGCCACGGTCGGGGCGCTCTGTGGCGCGATGCTGGTCTGGAACGTCACGGCGGAGACGTACGCGGCCAACGGCGAGTACCGGTTCTCCCGCTTTCTCGTCTCGCAGTTCCCACGGCCGTTCGACCAGATCGACCGGGCGACCGGCGGCGGGTCGACGGTCATGGTCGGGCAGCAGTTCGGCTCGAACTGGAACGGGTACAACCTGATCGAGTTCTGGAACCGCTCCATCACGAAGGTCTGGAGCGTCGACCCCGCGAGCCACGCGCCGGGTCCCGGCCCGACGCTGACCCCGGACCTTGCAAGCCGTGACGGGACGATGACGCCGTCTCCCGGCACCACGTACGCGTTGGCGATCAACGGCGTGGCCCTGCAGGCCCCGGTCGTCCCCACGCGCCCGATCGTCCCCGGTCAGACGCTCTACCGCCTCGACGGCAGTCCGCTTCGGTTGGCGTTTTCGCAGACAGGGGTGGACAGCGACGGCTGGATGACGGCCCCGTCCTCCGACGTGCCTGCGTCGTCTTCGTATAACCGCTTCGATGCCGCGACAGCGGGAAACGCCATCGCCGTCGTGAAGGTGAACCGGGTCGGTTACGCCGGCCACGACGTCCCCGCGCATGTGACGATCCGACTCGGCACGCTCGTCGTCGGTCAGGACAAGCAGCCGGCGTTGGGGCGCATCTTGCAGGAGCGTCATCTGACCGTCCACTCCTGTATCGACCCGAACAGGCTGTTGTGCGCGACCGGCATCTCGATGAGGAACCCCGGCGTTCCCTTCCGCATCGAGGTCACGGTGACGCCGACCTTCGTGCCTCACGACTTCGACCCGACCTCTCCCGAGCGTCGGCACCTGGCCGTCCAGGTCTCGTACTCCTTCACGCGGCTCTGAGAGCGTAGGAGCTCTCCAGAGTCAGAGCGCGAGCAGCCGCTCCGGATGCTTGCGCACGAAGCGGGCCATGCCGCGCAGGTGCCACCACGTGTGCTGCGAAAAGAAACGCTTGTCGATCACCGCCGCGTACTCGTGCCGGACAACCGCCGCAGGCACGTACCACCGCTCCCAGCCGGCACGAGCCGCCCGGTAGCAGAGATCGATGTCCTCGACGTAGTGACGGTAGCCGGCGTCCCAGCCTCTGATCTCGTCGAGCATCTGCCGCCGCTGGAGCACGAACGCGCCGAGCAGCCAGTCGGCCTGAACGGGCTCCTCCGGTCGCTCGTCGAGCAGGTAGTGAGAGCGCTGCCGCTCGAGCGGGGGGAAGAGGAGGCGCAGCGGCGTCCGCCTCACGAGCGTCCCGGTGATGGTCGGGAAGCGGCGTCGCGACGGCTGCCAAGTGCCGTCCGGCCAGAGCATCTGAGGGCCGGCGATGCCGCAGCGGGAATGTGTCTCCATAAACGAGGCCAGCGTTGCAACCGCTCCGCTCTCCGGGATTGCGTCGGGGTTCGCGAAGAGCACGAAGTCGCCGCTCGTGGCCGAGACACCAAGGTTCACGTTCGCCGAAAGCGTGTGCGACGTCTCGTTTTCGAGCACGCGAACACCATCCGGAACCTCCCCGATCGAGCCCGGGATGTTCGCGACGACGACCAGCTCTTCGACCTGTGGGAGAAGGGCCGGCAGCAACCTCTCGAGTGCACGTGCGTGGCCATGCGAGACGACGACGGCGGAGATCGTCACCGTCCGAGCACCTGCAGGTACACGGCGAGCGTCGTCTCCGCACATACCTCCCAGGAGAACGCACGAGCTCGCTGGAGCCCCGCGTACGAGAGACGATCGTGCTGTGCCACAGCCTGCCTGATCCCATCCGCGAGGTCGTCCTCGGCCACAACGACTGCGGCGTCGCCGACGACCTCGAGCAATGCCGGCTCAGGCACGGTCACCACCGGAGTGCCACAGGCCATCGCCTCCAACACGGGGAGCCCGAACCCCTCGTGCAACGACGCCTGGATCAGGCAAGCGGCGCCGCGATAGAGCTCGACGAGAGTTTCCGTCTCGACGTACCCCTCGACGCGCGCGCCCAGCCGCCGCAGCTCAACGGCAAGCGCCTGGTCGTTCGGGGGACCGGCGATGACGAGCGGCAGCCCGACCTGGCTAGCGGCCGCCAGCGCTGCCCGCTGGTTCTTGCGCGGCTCGATCACACCGACCGAGAGCACGTAGTCCCGCCCGGGGACACCGATGTCACCCGGCGAGAAGGCCGGATCGACGCCGTTCCGTGTCACGACCACCCGGTCAGCCGGGAGCCCGTAGAGCTCCTCGATGTCCCGCTTCGATCGCTCGGAGACGGTCAAGACGCGGGCCGCCCGCTGCGCCGCACGGGGCACAACGCGCTTGAAGACCGCGAGATCCTTCTTCCCCATCAGCGCGGGATCGCGCTCGAACGAGAGATCGTGAATCGTCACCACTGCAGGGCAGGGGCACCGCACCGGAACCGCGTACTGCGTGTGGACGAGCGATGCTCCGACCCGCCTGAGCAAGCGTGGGAGCGTCCACGTCATTCTCAGCTCCTGCAAGCGCGCGTCGAGCTCGATGGGCTCGACGCCGTCGGGAACGAGATCGGGTCGACGCGTCACTGCGGCGAGACGAATCCCGGCGTCCGACGCGAGCGGCGCCAGCTCTCTCAGCAGGTTGCGCACGTACGTCTCGTCACCCGTGCGCCGCCGCCCCAGCACGTCGGCGTCCATCACGACGAGAGGCGCCTTCGCCGCCGCGATCATCGCCCGCTGCTCTCGCGCGCAACCACTTTGCAACAGACTGTTGCAAGCTGCGGACGGTGCCACCCGTTCACGCGAGCTCCCGCCAGAGCGCCTCGACCGTGTCTGCTGCGCGCTGCCATGTGAATAGCCGAGCCCGTTCGAGGCCGAGCGGCACGAGCTCGTCGCGGCGGCCCAGAGCATCGGCGATGCCGACCGCAATCGCGTCGACATCGGTCGGATCGACGAGCACCGCCGCGCCACCCGCAAGCTCCTCCATCGCCCCGCCTGCACTCGTGACCACGGGCGTGCCACTCGCCATCGCCTCGAGCACAGGCAGACCGAACCCTTCGTACAACGACGCGTAGACGACGCAGCCCGCTCCACGGTACAGCCGTGCGAGCTCCTCGTCGGAGGCGCGACCGACCCAGCCCGGAACGTCGACCCGACCCCAGCCGCGAGCTCCGACGACGCGCAACTCGACACCTGCACGTCGCGCCGCCTCGACGACGCGCTCGAGGTTCTTACGCGGCTCGAGGGTGCCGACGGCGAGCACGTACTCCCCCTCCGTTCCGGCTCCGGATGGTGTGAACAGCGGCTCGACGCCGTTCGGCACCACACGGACACGCTCGGGCTGAACCCGGAGCAGGTCGACTACCTCCCGCTTCGTGAACTCGGAGACCGCGACAACCGCGGCGGCTGTGCGGGCACCGTCGAGCGCTGCGCGCGCCGTGAGCCGGTGCCACGGCCGGAACGCCTCGGGACGGCGCAGAACGGCGAGATCGTGGACGGTCAGGACGACCGGGGCCCGAGACCGGAACGGCCCGCGAAAGGTCGTGCAGTGAAGGACGTCGAAGCGCTCTGACCGCCGCGCGATGCCGATCGGGTACCAGACGGCGTCGCGGAGAACCGTCGACGCACGGCCTCCCCCACCGTAGGAGAGCGAGACGAGCTCGAGCTCCGGTCGACGGGCGAGCGCCCGCAGCAGCCCTCGCACGTGGCGCGCAGTGCCCGCCTGCGTCTGCACGAGCGGGCTCGTGTCAAACCCGACGCGCACGCGCCTCCTCGTAGCCCCGCAGGAATGCCTCGCCCACTGCGCGCCACGTGAACCCGGCGGCGTGAGCGAGTCCCTTGGGAACGAGCTCCTCACGGCGCTCGATCGCCTCGCCAATCGCAGCTGCGATCGCGTCCGGATCGTCCGGATCCGCCCGAACGGCAGCGTCCCCGCAGGCCTCGTCCATGGAGGAGTGCGCTGAGGCGACGACCGGCGTCCCGCACGCCATCGCCTCGATGATCGGAATGCCGAAGCCCTCGAACCGTGACGGATAGACGAAGACCTCTGCACCTCGGTAGAGCGCCGGCAACTCCTCGTCCGAGACGAAACCGAGCGTTCGGATGCGCGGATCGGCGAGCTGCGGCTGATCACCCCAGCCCTCGGCTCCGGCGAGCGCGAGCACGAGATCGCCAGTGCGCAGCCTCCACGCCTCGACGAGGCGCTCCAGGTTCTTCCGCGGTTCGAGGGTGCCGACGCCGAGCACGTACCGCCCACCGAGGTCGGCGCGCCGGCCCTGCGGCGTGAACCTCGCATTCAGACCCGGTCGAGCGACACGGACGCGCTCGCGAGGGACGCCGAGGAGCTCGACGACATCGCTCGCCGTGAACTCCGAGTTCGTGAAGATCAGATCGCACGTGCGAGCGGTGTTCGCGTACTTCTCACCGTGCATCTCCCGCGTACGTGGTGTGACCCACTCCGGGAACCGGAGCGGAACCAGGTCGTGCACCGTCGTCGCGCGCACCCCTCCAGCCTGGGGCGGGTACATCCAGTCCGAGAAATGAAGGGCGTCGACGGGACCCAGGAAGCGCTCGATCGGAGGTCGCCCGCGCCTGCTCCAGATCATGCGGAAGCGGTGCGAGAACGGAAGCACCCGCAGCCGGAGCTCGACCGGGACCCCGGCCAAAGCCTCCGGAATCGCCCGCTTGCCGCGGAAGCTCGTGGGCGCGAAAGCCACGATCTCGTGCTCGTCGCCGGCTACTTCGGCGAGACCGGCGAGTGAGCCGAGGATGTAGTTGCCGATCCCGGTGCGAGGGTGCGACAGCGGCGAGACATCGAAGGCGATCCTCATGGTGCCGGCCGGTAGTCGAAGACGCCGAAGTGGGTTCCGAGCGGTCGCGGATCGGGGTTCTTGCCGTGCGTCACGATCTTCGGGATCCGGACCGGCGAGATCCGGAACCGGACGACGCACGTTGCAGTGCGTGCGGGCAGCGGGACGCGAAGCTCCGTGAGACCGAAACGGGCGACGTGGGCGGTCACGTGTCGCCCGCGTGCAGTCGCGACGACGGTCGTCGGAACGTAGAAGTTCGGGTCGCTGTACAGCAGGACACGCAGTGTCCCGCCGCGACAGCGCCGCCGCGTCCAGCTGACCCGCGCTCCCGACCAGCTGTCCGCCTGGATCCCCGTCGTCGACGTCGTCTGGATCAGAGGGCCGCGGAGTCGCCAGACGGTCATCCCGAGCTCGGGATCGCGTGCGACGGCGAGGCCGTCGGGGATGATCGCGCTGTCCGCGAGCAGGTAGTGAGACCTGAAGAGCCGGCCGTCGGACGTGCGGCCGAGATGGTCGGCTCCGAAGACCAGGGCCTTCTCGTGGATGGCGCCGTCCGTGGGTCGCTTCGTGTAGTAGACCTGACCGACCGCTCGGTTGAAGAACTCGTTCTGGTTGACGACGAACCGGTCGACAGGCGGGCCGCTCCAGAGGACGGGAACCTCGGCTCCCTTCGGCACCGCGTCGTCGATCCAGTCGCGGTCGACGCCGCGGATCCCCTGGAAGACAGCGCCTTGGGACGACCGCTTGAAGCCGCGCTGGCCCGCAAACACCGGCTGAAGAAGGAGCGCGAACCAGGCAAGGACGACGAGCGGAAGCGCGAGGCCGGCGCGACGGGGCACGAGCAGGACAAGCGCTCCCAACCCGGCACAGACGACCCCCACGGTCAACGCTTCCGACCCGGCGAGGAGGTGGCGGGTGATCGTCCAGACCGGCAGGAGCGCGAGCGTGTCGGCGCGTGCCGGCTCGCCGATGAAGCGACCGTAGGGGATCGTCAGCGGCACCGCCGCGGCAGCCGTGACTGCAGCGATCCCGAGCGGCCAGCTGCGCGGAGCACCGCCGTCGTAGCGCGCCACCCACACCAGCAGCCCGATGAAGAGGAGCGGCGCCAGCTGGAACAGGTTCCGCTCGTGAATGCGGTCGGACGCGAAACGTGTGGCAAACGCGGCGACCACGACCGTGAACGAGACGGCGAGCGGAATCGCCGCGGCGAGGAACGCCTGCACCTGTCTGCTCTCCCGCCGCGCACGCGCGACGAGAAGGATCGTGGCGGCGAGCGGGATGACCCCGATGTAGAGCGAGAGGTCGGCGGCGTGCCAGAGGGTGAAGTCGGCAACCTGGCGGACGCTGTAGCGCTGGCTGCTGACGATCGAGTAGGCGCCGAGCAGATCTCCGAGAGAGCGACCGCGCGCGAGCTGGGCCACGACGAGGAGCACTGCCCCGCCGCCGACGATCGAGTACATGACCGCGAACCGCCGTACCGCCGAGCGAAGCGGTCTGCGCTCGAAGAACGCGAGCAGGAACGGCGCGACGAGGACGGCCGGGATGAACGCAAGCGACTGCGCACGCGTGAGGTATGCGACGACGATGAGCGCGAGCAACGCAACCTGCCGCGCGGTCGTCGGCCGTTCGAGCATGGCGACGAGCGCCAGAGAGACGAGGAGGAAGAGCCCGTAGAACACGTTCTCCGTCATCACGGTGCCCGTGTAGACCATCGAGGGCACGGCCACCGTGAGCAGCGCGGCCAAGAGCGCGAGCTCCTTCCGCAGCATTCGGCGCGCGAGCAGGTAGGCGGGCACGGCGGCGAGCGACATGACCAGGCTGTTGATCGTCTTCACCGCCGCGTAGGCGGCAGGCACGTTGTCGAAGAGCCGGTATGCGGGGCTGATCAGGACGGGGTAGACGACGCCGTAGCCACTCGTCGGCACGTCGCGAACGAGGAAGTGTCCGCCGCTGGCGAAGCTCTTCGCGAGCTCCGAGTAGATGAGCTCGTCGACGAAGATGAACGGGCCCGGCATCCCGCGTGCGGCGAGCGCGCGAAAGATGGTCGAGCCGGCGACGATCGCGACGAGCCAGGCCCACGCCGGGAGGGCGCGGAGCCGCGCGCTACTCCGCAAGCTCGACCTCGGCCAGTCGTTGCGCGATCGCCGTCACATCGGGGGCGTCGGGCCCGATACCGACCTCGGCAGCGGCTCGTGCAACGTCGACGAAGATCTCCTCCTGCACGACCGCGCCCCCGGCTGCCTGTTCCAGAGCCGCCACGTACAGCTCGGCAGACCGTCCGACGTCGTGCTCACGCACGGCGAGGGTGCGCGCGGCGTCGCCCATCGCCGCTCGCACGTCCTCGCGTGCTGCGAGAAGCTCGAGCGCGGCGGCCAGCGTGTCGGCCTCGCCCTCGTCGGGCGGGACTTTCAATGCAGTCTCGTCGGGGAGCTCGCGAAACCAGCCGACATCCGAGACGACCAGCGGCTTGCCGAGGGTGAGCGCCCTGATCACCCCTCCGGAGGTCTCTCCCATCGTCGGCGCGCGCAGCGACACGACGACATCGCAGGCGGTCATCAACGCCCAGAGGCGAGCTTCGTCGACGTAGTCCTCGCGGATCAGACCGCTCGAGTCGAGACCGAGCCGCTGCAGGCGCCGCTCGAGGTCGAATCCCGGGGAGGCTGCACCCACGAGCAGGAGCCTCGCGCGTGGGTGTGATCCGCGGACGCGCGCGAACGCCTCCAACAACTGCGGTACCCGCTTCGTCGCGTTGAGGTTGCCGAAGGCGCCGAAGAGCGGCTCTCCTTCGACACGCTCGGGTTGCACATCGGGCGCCGGCCAGGCCGGGTGAGGCACGACGAAGACCGGTTTGCCGTAGCCCGCGGCGCGCGCCCGGTCGCGGACGTAGCGCGAGTGGACGATCAGCGCCGATGCAAGATCGAAGATCTCGCCTGCGAGGTGAAAGTCCTCCGGCCGGTTCTCCCAGAGCGGAGGGATCCGCTTGTCGAGCACGGCATGGCCGAGCAGCCTGCCTACGACGCCGCCCTCGCGCTCCATCGCGTCCAGGTACCCGTGCCCGTCGCGTCGCCCGATCGTGAGGCCGGCGACCAGATGATGAAGGACGAAGTCGTGGAGCACGACCACGCCGGGACGCCGTCGCAACGCTTCGACGATCCAGCCGTGCGCGTCCGGATTGTTACCGACGTGGTAGAGACAGACATCGGCGGCGCGCGGCGCGCGCTTCCTGCCGCGGCGGACGACCTCGACGCCGATCCGTTGCCGTAGCTCGGGGAGGACGAGCGCGCTGTAGTCGGCGATGCCCGAGCGCTCGGGCGGCATCGGCGAGAAGTAGGCGACCTTCATACCGAAATCCGCCCCGGGCTCGCACACAACGGCGCAAGTAACAGTCTGTTACTTGGCGACGGGTCGGTGCCGTGAGTCGACGTCACGAGAGGAGTCTCCCGATCGCGTGATCCCACGTGACCTCCTCGGCAAGGGCCTTGCCGGCACGCCCGAATCTGGCCGCATCAGCCGGATGCTCACGCAGCCACGCCGCGGCCTGCGCAATGTCGGCAGCGTCCGGTGCGACGACGAGCCCGGTTTGCCGATCGAGCACGACGTCGAGCGGGCCGCCGGCATCCGTCGTCGTGATCACCGGCTTCTCGGAAAGGAACGACTCGTACGGCCCCATGCCGAAGTCCTCGTCGACCGGCGCGTAGTAGACCGCGAGGCAGCGCGCGTACAGATCCGCGAGCTGCTCGCCCGACACACGGCCACGGAACTCGACTCGGCCGTTGATGCCGTGCCCGTGCGCAACCTCTTCCAGACGTGCCCGGTCGGGCCCGTTGCTCACGACGACGACCCGAAGGGCAGGATCGAGCGCCGCGGCCTCCAAGAGCAGGTCGATCCGCTTCGCCCGGTCGAGCCGATTCGCGGAGAGCACGAAGTCTCCGTACCCCTCGCAGCGGTAGCCGAGCTGCTGCGGCGGGTGCGGAAGCACCTCGGCGATGAGTCCTGTCGAGCGCTCGAGCCGCTCGGCGACGTTGCTCGACGTCGAGAACAGCCGCGTCGCCTCGCCGAGCGCAAGCCGGTCCAGGCGCTGGACGGAGCGTCGCAATGCCCGGTCCTCGGGTGACTCGGAGAACTGGCCGAGGTCGGTCCGGTCGAGCTCGTACGCCTGCCGGAACTGATGGACGAGCCAGACCCGTTTCTCGGGGTGTCGGACGACGTACGACGGGAACTTCGTGGCTACGACCATGTCGATCTTCTGACCGTCTGCCTCGTCGAGGTCGAGCATCCGCCAGAGAAAGGCCTGCGTGAGGACGCGGGCTCCCGGGTACCACTTGAAGGGGACCGAGACGAGATCTGCGTCGTGTCCGCGCGCGCGGAGCTCGGAAACGAGCGTGTCGGTCATGATCTCGGCGCCGCCCCGTGCGAACGGCACCTGCGGCCGACAGACTGCGATTCTCATCCGCGGCCGTTGCGCGCGCGTTCGGCCTCGAGCTGTGCGCGCAACGTGTCCACCTGTTCCTGCAGGTCGTCGATCAGCCGCAGCGTGACCGCGTTGAACGAGCGCTGGTCGTAGGCGACCGGCTCGACGTACCAGCGCATCAGCTTACGCAGCACCGCCTTCACGGGCGTCCCGATCCCGCCGCGGACACCGGGTCTCAGTCGCAGCGAGCGGTCGGCCGACACCGGCCACAGCCGCTCGGCCTCGTCGCGCACCGCGCGTCGGTCGGACGAGCCCGAGCCTCCACCCGGATCGGCGCCCGACCGGCGCACCTCCTCGCGGAGCCGCTCGAGCAGCGCAGCAACGTCGACCGGCTGAACGGCTTCGTCGATCTGCGAAATCCCTGCAGAATCCTGGCTTTCCTCGCTGTCCGAGGGCACCGGGGCATTCTAGCCTTGGTCCAGGCCGGTTCCCTCCGCCCTCACGAGTGCCTCGACATCGGCTTCGACCATGAGACGCACGAGCTCCTCGAAGCTCACCGTGGGACTCCAGCCGAGGCGCTTGTGCGCGGCGGTCGAGTCGCCGACGAGGTTGGTCACTGCGCCCTTGGCCCGGCGAAGCTCGGGATCGACGCGCACATGACGCTGCCAGTCGAGATCGAGCGCGCCAAACGCAACCTCGACGAACTCGCGCACGCTGTGCGCTTCTCCGGTCGCGATCACGTAGTCGTGCGCCTCGGCGTCCTGAAGCATCGACCACGCCGCGGCCACGAAGTCCCGCGCGAAGCCCCAGTCGCGGAGCGCGTCGATGTCACCCAGGAGAAGGTCGTCGCCAAGCCCGAGGCTGATCGCGGCGGCGGCACGCGTGATCTTCCGCGTCACGAACCGCTCGGGACGCCGCGGTGACTCGTGGTTGTAGAAGATGCCCGAGCACGCGAAGAACCCGTCGCGCGCGCGGTAGGCCCGGATCAGGAAGTCGCCGAACGCCTTTGCCGCGCCGTAGGGCTCGACCGGGGCGTACGGCGTTTGCTCGTCCTGAGGCGACCGCACCGGCTGCCCGAAGACCCAGGCCGACGACGCCTGAAAGAGACGGGCGGCGGGAGCATGCTCGCGGACGGCCTGGAGCAATGCGGCGAACGCGACGGTCCCAAGGCGTGCGGTCTCGACAGGGTCGCTCCATGCGTCCGGCCCGAACGACACCAAGGCGAAGTTGTAGACCTCGTCCGGAACCAGGTCGGCAATCGTCGCGCGCACACGCTCGGCGTCGGCGATGTCCACCTCCACGAGCCGGATCCCGTCCCGAATCGGTTCGAGGTTCGGCATGGAGCTCGCCGGATCGCGACGCACGAGCCCGACCACCTCGTAGCCCTTCTCGACCAGGAGCTCACACATGTACGAACCGTCCTGGCCCGCAGCGCCCAGAACGAGTGCCCGCCGACCGCTCACGCGGACGTCTCCACGGGCTTGCGCAAGCGCAGGTAGACGACACCGCGACCGCGCTCGTCGATCAGCCTCGCCGAGTCCGAGACGATCACGTTGCGGGGGCACACGAAGCGGAGCATCGGACCGTACGCATACGACCAGGGCACGTGGTCGTAGAACCTCCGTTCGACGGCCGGGTTGCGCTGTGCCGCGTACTCGCGGTGCTCGACCGCCCACGGGCGCGCAGAGAGAAGCCGCTCGAGCTCCGACGGGCTGTACTCGTGCTTGAAGAACACGCCGCTATCGTCCTCGCGTCCGCTCGCCTCGCCGTAGAGCGCGCTCTCCGTGAAGACGTCGCGCGACTCGGTCGCCACGTCGGTCGTCAGCACGAGGACGCCCCCCGGTCGCAGCACCCGCCAGATCTCCGACAACGCGACCTCGTCCTTTCCGCTGCCGATGTGCTCGAGAACGGAGATGCACGCACAGCAGTCGAACGTCTCGTCCGGATACGGCAGCGCGGTGGCGTCGTGCACCGCAAGGTCGAGG
>Ga0334722_10003695_pt1 | contig 16322 bp, 17 predicted proteins | sample C3_bottom_MG_FD_207210 | JGI IMG/M metagenome (GOLD analysis project Ga0334722, IMG submission 207210) | Sediment microbial communities from Yellowstone Lake, YNP, Wyoming, USA - C3_bottom | ecosystem: Environmental > Aquatic > Freshwater > Lake > Sediment | place: USA: Wyoming | collected...
CTGTTCGACAAGCTCACAGCTCAGGGTGAACGGGATGCCGCTTGATTTTATTCGTGATTTCCGTTCGTGGTGAGCTTGTCGAACCACAATGTGGTATTTTTGCAAGAGCCTCCCATGGCAAAAATTGACTGCGCTACCGTCTGGTAACTCAACTCGTCAGGTGAAAACAAGCTTGAAAAAACTAAAAAGACTCCGCCCCAAAACCCCTTCAAGCACCTCACCGCCCGCCCTGGCGGCCCTGCTCGCCAAAGGAAGACGCAGCCAACAAAGCGGGGATCTCGATCTGGCGATCGACTGCTATGCCAAGGCAATCCGCCTCAGCCCCAATAACGCCTTCGCGCTCCATGAGTTGGGATTAGTCTACAATCTCAAGGGCGATTCCGCCAAGGCCGAATCTTACTATCGCTTGGCCTGCGCCCTTGCCCCCGAAATGGGCAGCGCCCACTATAACCTTGGCAATCTCCTGATCGGCCAAGGCAAAATAGTTGAGGCATTAGCCTGCCTTACGCAGGCCGCCAACCTCGAGCCGGACAATGCCGACGCCTTAACCAATATCGGCGTGGCCTTGTATGAACTTGGCAAGGTTGACCGCGCCGTCGAGTATTTCCAAAAGGCCCTTGCTGTCAATCCCGCCTCCCCCCAGCTGCACAGCACATTGGTTTCGGCCTTGCATTACATTGAAACGGCGACTGCCGACGATATTTTCCAAAAATCCAAACAATGGTGGGAATGCCATGGCCGCCCCCTGTATCGCAAAATTCTGCATGCCAACCCCCCCAGCCCGACCAGAAAACTGAACATCGGCTATATCTCTCCAGATTTTCGCGAGCACTCAATCTATTACTTTATCACCCCGCTCCTAAGAGCCCACGACCGCAGCCAATACGAGATCTTCTGCTATTCCGACGTCAGCCAGCCAGACTGGGCCACCGCAGAAATCAAAGCCCTTGCCGATCATTGGCGCGATATCGCCCACTCCCCTGACGAGGCCGTAGCTCTCACCATCGAGAGAGATGGCATCGACCTGCTCATAGACCTCGCAGGACACATGACGGACAACCGTTTGCGTGTTTTCGCCCAAAAACCGGCCCCGGTGCAAATGAGCTGGCTGGGCTACCCAGGCACCACCGGCCTGCCCACCATCGATTACCGGCTCATTGACTCTATCACCGATCCGGAGGGAGAGGCTGACCGATGTCATAGCGAGAAACTGATTCGCCTGCCGGGATGTTTTCTGTGTTACCAACCCCCCGATGAGACACTGGAGCCAGGCCCCCCGCCCTTTGATCGCTCCGGAATTTTCACCTTCGGCTCATTCAACAACCCGGCAAAAATCAATCAAACACTGCTCACAGTATGGTCGACGATTCTACAACAGCTCCCCAACTCACGCTTGCTGCTGAAAGGGAAGCACTTAAACGACCATGCGGTGCAGGGATCCTTCCTGGACTCATTCACAAGCCGAGGCCTCGATGCGGCCCGAATTTGCTTTTCGCCCCATCTGCCTTCCAGAAAAGAGCACCTCGCCCTATATAATGATATTGATCTCTGTCTGGACCCCTTTCCCTACAACGGGACAACCACCACCCTGGAGGCGCTATGGATGGGCGTCCCGGTGCTCACCATGCTGGGCGAACGTCACGCCAGTCGAGTCAGCGCCAGCATCCTCCAGGCGCTTGGCCGACCAGACCTCGTCACCGTTACCCCGCAGGCCTATATCGATGCCGCCATCCGCGCCGGCTCTACACCCGTGGCGCTCGGACGCCAACGATCCACCCTTCGCCGTCAACTCCTCGCCTCTCCGCTATGCGATGCCAGGCTGTTTGCCAAACGGATGGAATACGTCTACCGGCAGGCCTGGCAGGAATGGAGTAAGGCCTGCATGCCTGTGCAGGTGAAATCGCCAGATCACACCACTCCTTAGTGTAAAAACACCCCCTGGCGGGGGGAATCCCCCCCTGAAATGATTTTTTACTCAAAGACATAGACCGACCCCATGCCGAAAACCCTTGCTGCGTGCGGATTTCAACGAATACAACATGCAAGCAAACAGTATGGCACGCCGCCTGCATATACCACAAGACATCAGTCATTGAGTCTTCGACAATAACTTAGCAGTCCTACATAACCCTATTTTAACAAAGGAGAACGAAAATGAAGAAAACACTATTAGTTGGTTTGGCAATTGGTTTGGTTTCCGTAGCCGCTACCTCAGTTTTTGCTGCTTCAGCACGCAGAGTAATCCCAGCCCAGGGACTTTCCGCTGGCCAAGACGCTAACCGTAACGTTGGCGGCGCAGGTATTGTTGGCTCCAGCCATGACTTGAGCAACGTTGGTGGAACCGGTGCTTCCGGAGTAGCCGCTGGTTACGCAACAGGCGGTATCGCTGGTCAGTACGACAGACAGTCCAGAATCTGCGTATACTGTCACCATCCACATAACGCGGATGCCGCCACTGGCGACACCGGCGGCCAGAGTGGCACCAAGGCAGCAATCGGCTCTTACAGCCCTCTGTGGAACCGCAATCTGAGCACCCAAGTGTTCGCGGCTTACAGTAACGGCTCCATGATGGATTCCAGCGCTACCGGTTCAGTCACAGGTACCGACAAACGCCATGTATTGAACGCTGGCTCCAACAAACTGTCAGGCGTATCTCTCCTCTGCATGAGCTGCCATGACGGTGTTGTCGCCATGAACGCCTACTCACAAACAACCGGCTCGCAAGAAGGGGCAGGCACAAACAATGCATCCAGAGTCATCACCGGAACTGCTGCCTTCAAAGGTGACATGAGCAACCATCACCCAATGGGATTCTCTTACCAGACAGTTCAGACTGCGGATAAAGAAATTGCAGCCACCACAACAGTCATGGTTCCTTCAGCAGCTGATATCGCCTCTTCTAACCCGAACGCAGCACTTACCGGTACAGTCACCATTGGCGACCTGCTTTATGGCAGCGTATCCGGACCTACCTTTGAGTGTGTAACTTGCCATGATGTTCACAATACCGCCAACGCACCTGGTGCAGAAAGATTCTTGTGGAGATCAAACAATCAGTCTAACTTCTGCTTGACCTGTCACTTGAAGTAAGATTTACTTTTCATAGCATAAAAAAAGGGGCGCCGTTTTGGCGCCCCTTTTTTTATGCTTATCCTTAAATATACGTGGCTCTAAACAATTCTCAGCTTTCAATTCTCGTCATTCCGGCGAACGCCGGAATCCAGTGTCCGCGCCTGCATCACTGGACCCCGGCTTTCGCCGGGGTGACGACTTTTGGGAAGCCATTGGCCATGGCTGAGAATTGTTTAGAGCCACGTAAATATATGGCCCATTTTTCTTGCCATTAATAAAACAGCGCCTCAGACTTTGTAGAAGTTTTCTTTTTCCGCGCCGCACTTTGGACAGAGCCAATCATCGGGCAAATCGGTAAAGGCTGTTCCCGGTTCGACACCATTCTCCATGTCGCCTTCCGCAGGGTCATACACATAGCCGCAAGGGCACTCATACTTATCCATCGTCATCCTCCTTCCCTGGTTTTTTTATCCAAAGTTCCAACAAGTTGCCGCAGTTACATGGCAGACAGTCACCGGCCTTGAGCCCTCCCCATGCACCCATTGCATTCCGCACTCGTACTACGTTATCACGCCCGATAATACAGAGTCAATAACTGATCCAGACAAGGCGCTCTCACTTCGACACCCGTTACTCCTGGGCATGGTTGTCCTTGGCCTAACTTGCCGACAGGCCGAGATTGTTACTCTCCAGTGTTTTTTTCAAGACGGACAAAATCAACCCCGAGGGCAAGCGTCTTGGGCGGCGAGACCTGAAAAAACATCAGCGCCCAAATCCGGTCCATATCCAACGGTCGCTTGGCGCCAGAGGTTCTGATCAGGTCCAAATCCAAACGCAAACTGTTCTCTCCTGGCTCCAAACGGAAGCTGCCGTTGACCCGATCCTCATACTCCGGATCCTTATAATCGTCGATCCGATAGTGAAGGACCAAAGGATCACTCCCCGGATTGAAGACATCCAAGGCCAGGTAACGATAGCCCCGCCACTGCTGCAGGCGTGGAGTGAGGAGGAGATGCAGGCCAGGATAGTCATCGGGATAGAGCGTCATCAGGAGCCCTGAGTGGCCATGACTTCGATATTTTTCGGACAGACTGAAAGTTGTCCGGCAGCGCCAGGCGATCTGCTCCAGATCAGACTGCCCTTCAAAGTCGTTCAGAATCAAGGGTGCGGACGGGCCTTGCTGCCGCTCACAGCACCAAAACGACAGCACTGCCAACAGGGCAAGACAAGCGCCAAACCAGCCCCGCCCCCATGATCGCCATCCACCCCTCACGTCCATAGTCTCCCTCATTGCTCGGCAAAGGTGATGACAACAAGTTCCGGCGGCACCCCGAGACGGAAGGGAAACCGCGCGGTTTGACCGACCCCCCGATTCACCAAGAGCCAGCCGCCTTGCCCATTGCCATAGAGCCCACCCATATGGGCAGTGTCGGGCTTATAGTGCGTCATCTTCCAAAACCAGTCGGGCAGGTAAATCTGACCGCCATGGGTATCCCCGGACAGCCACAGAGAGTGCGCCGCCAACGGATACTCCCTCCACGGTTTGCTCTGGTGGCTCAGGATCAGCAGCGGCTCATGGTCCTGCCCTGCCTTGGCCTGTAATTTTTTGAGCCAGTTCATGCCCGCCTCGTCCGCGTCGATCCCAGCCACGGTAACCGTCCTGCCCCGCCAGCCAAGTTGACGAAGTTCATTTTGTAAAATGACAGGGCGGGTCAAGCGCTCGGCATACCGTTCGCCCGGATGACAATAGGCGCAGTCGTTACGACCTCGAACCTGATCCGCATCGCCCAGAACCCCGTAAACACCTAGGGGTGCCGAGAGCTGGGCCAGAAAATGCTGCGCTGGTCCAGGGTTTGTGCGCCATTGCCTGAAATCGCCACTCATCAAAATCAGATCCGGAGCGAGTTCCCGGATTTGCTTCAAAAGTCGAACTTCCTTCGCTCCTTCTCGTTCAATATGGGTGTCGGACAGATGAACAATCGTCAATCCGGGCCAAGCCCGGGCCATAATCGGATCCTTAATCACAATCCGCCGGACGATCAAAAGGTTGGGCTCAATCACCCAGGCATAGCCAATCAGTAAGAGTAGAGCCAAGCCCAACAGGCTGTAAGGACGAATATTTTTTCGCATAAATCGTTAAGGCTCTGGAGGCAAAATTTGATGGCCTCGCAAAAAAGGGGCGGCTCCATACCGATGACGGTAGATATTAGGGGGCATTGGATAGATGGGGAGGGAGGCAAGGACTTGAAGATGAAGAGGCGCTCTATCCTGTACCAAATGGCGGCGAAAATCGCATAGTATCGCATGTGGACAAAAAAATGAAGCCCGTAACTAATTAAAGTTACAGGCTTTATCTTTTACTGGTGCCGAAGGCGAGACTCGAACTCGCACGACCGTGGGTCACCACCCCCTCAAGATGGCGTGTCTACCAATTCCACCACTTCGGCAATTTTAAATCTTACTGCCCGTGTGCTGGGGCAGACGCCGGCTCCTTGGTCTGATTGGCTGGCGGTTCTGTTTCTTGTTTGTCAGTAGGCGCTGCCGGCCCCGGTTCAACTGCGGCTGATGGCTTCGCGCCAGGGAACTGGGCGGGTGCTGTTCCCTTGTCGTCGACTTTAGTTGGTTCAGTGTTAGTCGCTGGCACTTCAACCTGGGTTGGTGCGACCTCGACATTTTTCTGTATTGGGGCGTTAATCTTCAAGGATTTCATAACGGAGCTTTTGGAAACATTGGCCGAATAATAGGCCAAGCAAACCGATGTGAACATAAAGATAATCGCGCTCGCCGTAGTAATTTTGTTGAGCAGGGGCAGTGGACCCTCGGTGCCGAAGACCGTCTTGCCTGAGCCACCGCCAAAGGAAGCGCCCATGTCAGCTCCTTTGCCATGTTGCAGGAGCACAATGACAATCAAGAATAGGCAGACAATGACATGTACTATTGTTAACAGGGTAAGCATTTCAAAAATCCTAGTTACGTGTAAAGCGATTTATTGTGGTGTGGTCACACAAAATGAATAATCCTGGCAAAGGAGTCAAGTTGCAGGGCAGCGCCGCCAACCAAGGCGCCATCGATATCTGCTTGGGCCATCAACGCATCGACATTATCCGATTTGACCGAGCCACCATACAGTATTCTAATTTTGGTAGCAATAGTTTTCTCAAAGATGCCAGCGAGAATTCCTCGGATAAAGGCATGGGCGTCCTGGGCCTGTTGGGTGCTTGCGGTTTGACCGGTGCCGATGGCCCAGACGGGTTCGTAGGCGATTACCAGTCGACTTGGGTCGTTTACGCCGACTGCGGCTAAACCTTCAAGGAGCTGCGTTTTAAGGATGGCAGTGGTCTGATCGGTTTGACGCTGGTCAAGGGTTTCACCAACGCAGAGCACTGCCGTCAGACCGGAAGCCATCACCCCCAGCAGCCGTTGATTGATCATGCGATTGTCTTCATGAAAGAGTTGCCGGCGCTCCGAATGGCCGAGAATGACCATGGCGCAGCCTAACTCCTTCAGCATTGGCGGGGCGATTTCCCCGGTAAAAGCACCATGGTCGGCCCAGCAGCAATTTTGGGCGCCAAGCATGACTTTCGTGCCGCGTAGCGCCTCACCCACCACTGCCAGAGAGGTGAAGGGCGGGGCGATCATTACCTCGCAATCCGCGTCAGCTGCGGCAAGGCCGACGGCTTTCGCGAGGTCTGCGGCCTCGGTCAGGCTTAAGTGCATCTTCCAGTTTCCGGCGATCAGGGGGCGGCGTAACATAGAGTGGTCTCCTTGGTGTAGATGACGTGAACGATGCGAATCAATCAAGGGCAGTGACGCCGGGCAGCTTTTTGCCCTCCATCAATTCCAGAAAAGCGCCGCCGCCGGTGGACATGTAGGAGACCTTGTCCCCGGCCTGGGCCTGATTGATGACGACATTGGTGTCGCCGCCGCCGACAATGGAGAGTGACCCGCTGGCAATGACCGCCTGCACCATGGCCATGGAGCCTTTGGCGAAGGGCGCCATCTCGAAGGCGCCCATGGGGCCGTTCCAGACAATGGTCTTCGTCCCGGTCAAGGCCTTGGCGAAGGCGGTCATCGTGGCCGGACCGATGTCCAAGATCATCCATGCAGGCGGCACTGCCCCAAGTTGGACGGTCTTGGTTATTGCCTCGGCGGCAAAGGCATCGGCAACCACGAAGTCAACGGGCAGATGCATGACCACCCCTTTCTGTTTGGCATAAGAGAGGAGCTCTTTGGCGGTGTCGAGCAGATCGTCCTCGACCAGGGACTTGCCGATCTCCACCCCTTGGGCCTTGAGGAAGGTGTTGGCCATGGCGCCGCCGATAATCATGCTGTCGACTCGATCCAGCATGTTGTGGATGGCGGAAAGCTTGCTCGACACCTTGGCCCCACCGAGAATGGCGGTCAAGGGCCGGGCAGGATTGGTCACCGCCCGGTTGAAAAAGTCGATCTCGTTGTAGAGCAGGAAGCCCGCCGCCTTTTCCGTGAAGTAATGGGTGACCCCTTCCACCGAGGCATCGGGGCGATGGGAGACGGCGAAGGCATCATTAATATAGCAATCACCAAAGGCGGCCAAGGCCTTGGCGAATGCCGGGTCATTCTTCTGCTCCTCTGCATGGAAGCGAAGATTCTCCAGCATCAGGATCTCCCCCGCTTTGAGGGCGGAGGCCAGGGCCATGGACTCGGCGCCGATGCAGTCCGGCGCCATGACGACCGTTTGACCGAGCAGTTCGCCGAGCCTTTTGGCGGCCGGGGCCAGGCTGTATTTGGGCTGGGGCTGCCCCTTGGGCCGTCCGCAATGGGAGCAGAGGACAATTCTAGCCCCTTTTTGAATCAGGTATTTCACCGTCGGCAGCACGCCCAAAATCCTGGTGTCATCAGTGATGGCGCAGCTCGCGTCCATCGGCACGTTGAAATCCACCCGCATCAGGACTCGTTTATTAGTCACATCGAGATCTTGGATATGTTTCATGATAGTGTCTCCTTGGGTTGATTGAAGGACAGTTTCAATATCATAGCATCCTCGGTCGGCAGAGTATAGTAGCTTTTTCGCTGGCCGACGATTTGGAAATTATTTTTTTGGTAGAGATGGAGGGCAGGGAGGTTGGAGGCGCGAAGCTCCAGAAAGCAGCTCGTGATTTTCTGGCTGGAAAGAGACTGGCAGGCAGTGGTCAACAGCAGATTGGCGATCCCTTGCTGGCGGCAGAGGGCGGCCACGGCGATTTTGCGGATTTCGGCCTCGTCGAGGACGGCGGAGCCGAAAAGATACCCACAAACCTGGCCGTCCGGAAGCCTGGCGACCAGTTGCCAGCCATGGCCTATGGCCAACTCTTCCTGAAGTTGCCCATAGGACCAGGGACCGACCAGGGTCTGCTCGATGGCCCAGATGCCAGGGAGGTCGCGCGAGGTCAGGGGGCGGATAGTTGGAATGTTGTCAGACACGGGAAGTGCTCACGAGCTAGCCTCAGGGCGCTCTGCCTAAAAACTGTAAGCGCTTGCAGGGTACCGCAGATGCGCGATTTATATTGACCCGATTCGTTGGTCAATCAATCGGCCTGCAAGCTATAGCCAGCCTATGCGAGCAGGACGATGATACCCCGCAAGGGGGTACTCAGTTCAGTCCCCGCTGGTTTTGGACGGGGATAAACTCCGCGGATGCGGTATCCTGTGATTGCTTACCGGTCAGACCATCTGTTCGGCGATGGAGACGGTACGGTCGGCCAGCATGTTGGTGTAGCTGCCCAGTTCGTTGTCGTACCAGCCGTAGATCACGGTCTGGGTGACCGGAATCTCTAAGATGTCCGGGTGGCCGTTCAAGCTGCCCAGGCCGAGCTTCTTGAGGTTGACTTTAATCGAGGCGGTGCGGGTGTGATTTTCGGTGCCTTCGATGATGGCGGCGGCAAAGGGGGTGCCGATCACATCCGAGGAGACATTCTGCTCGTCGGTGTAGACCAGGTATGGCGAGTGGGCGGCGTAGTTGCGGTAGATCGAGTTGATCAGGTCGCGTTTGATCGGATTTTGCAAATCATCCTGGAAATTCAAGACCAGGATGATCAGCGAGCCGGTCGAGGTCGGGATCCGCACCGATTCAGCGATGAAGCCGATATTGCCCATCTCGGGGATGACCAGCTTCAAGGCCTTGGCCGCGCCGGTGGTGGTCAAGATGATGTTGTTCAAAATACTGCGATTTTTCCGCAAATCGGTGGCGCCGGTCTTGGGCAACCGATCCAGCACCTGCTGGCTGCCGGTGGCGGCGTGGACGGTGACCATGGAGGCGCTCAGGAAATTGTCGGCCCCAAAGTGTTCCATCAGGGGTTTGATCATGTACGACAGGCAGGTGGTGGTGCAGGAGGCGCCGGAGATCAGGCTGTGCTTGGTGGGGATGTAGTCGTCGGTGTTGATGCCCATGACCGTGGTCACGGCATCGTCAGGCATGTTCAACCCCTTGGCCTTGATCTTGAAGGGCGCAGACAAAATGACCTTTTCGGCGCCGGCCTTCAAGTGGCCGCGCAGCGCCCCTTTTGGGGAGTCGGCATCGGCAGTGGGATCGTTGAAGACGCCGGTGGTGTCCACCACCAGACGCACCCCGTTCTCCTTCCACTTGATGTCGCCGGGATTCCTTGACTGACGCAGGATGGTGAGCGGCACGCCGTTGACGGTCATGGTGCCGGTGGCATCATTCAAATTTTCAATGACCCGGCCACCCTTGAAGCCATGCAGATAATTGCTGAGTTTGCCGTAGGTGCTGTCCCGTTCAATGGCGGCGGCAAGATCGTTCAAGCCTTGGCCCACTTCGCGGCCGATATTGACGACAACTTCAGAGAAAAACTTTCTGCCTGAATGGTGCCATAATGAAAGTTTGCCGATCCGGCCAAGTCCGTTGATGCCTAATTTCATACCAATCTCTCCTTGCTGATTTATTGCTCAGGTTGTTTAGTCTATTAGACTGTAGTCTGTTAGGTGGTGAAAAACGATCGGGAGTAAGGTGCCAAAGCGCGCTTTTTTAGTTGCTAACAGGCTAAACACCTACAGACTATCCACCTAAAGTAGTTACAAAAAGTTTACGAAGCGATACTGCCGACTGATGATGCCCTGGTGCGTTTCCGGTCTAAGCGGCTGTGCACGACCTTTCGCTGGCGCTACTATAAAAACGAGCCATGATTTGGGCAACCATAAAGATGGCGGGGGATGAAAAAAATCTCGGGTAAGCCTCAATCTTGGAGGTCAAGCGGCGGCCGGGGGATGCGATCCAGCGTTGGGACGCCGCCTTCCGTGACTTTCAACAAGGGGTCGAGTTCGGTGAATTTACGGGCGGTCACCATCACCCGGCTCTCGAAGGAGCCGACCGCGTTGTTGTAGGCCAGCACCGTCCGGTCCAGACCCTTTTGGATCTCAACGAAATGACCGGAGAGGACCCCGAGACGGGCGTGCAGGCTCCTGCCCAGTTCACCGATGAGGTGGGCGTTTTTGGTGAGCTGCTCTTGCCTCCAGCCGTATGACACCGCGCGCAGCAAAGCGATCAGGGTGGTGGGGGTGGCCATGATCACCCGTTGGTCGACCCCGTATTCAATCAGGGATGGGTCTTGTTCCAAGGCGGCGCTGAAGAAATTTTCGCCGGGCAGAAAGAGGACGACAAATTCCGGGGAATCCTTGAACTGCTCCCAATAACTCTTGGCCGCCAGTTGACCGATGTGAGTGCGGACATGCCTGGCGTGCTGGCGCAATTTCGCTAGCCGCGCCTCCGGGTCGTTGGTCTCTTGGGCTTCAAGATAGGCGTGGAGGACGGTCTTGGAGTCGACCACGATCTCGCGGCTGTTGGGTAGCCGGATCAAGAGGTCGGGCCGCAGGGCGCCGCTGTCGCCGGTAACTGATTGCTGTTGGTAAAAATCGCAATACTCCAGCATGCCGGCCAACTCAACGACCCGGCGGAGCTGAATCTCCCCCCAGCGGCCACGGACGGTGGGGTTGCGCAGGGCCTGGCTGAGGGTAGCGGTCTCGCTTTGCAGGCGAAGTTGAGCCCCAGCCAGGGTTTTCAGCTGTTCGTTGAGCGAGCTTGCCGTTTCAATCCGGTCTTTTTCCACTTGGTGAATCTGCTGGTCAACTTTGCTTAAGCAATCCTGGACCGGTTTGAAGAGTTCCTGAATCGACTGGCTGCGCTTCTCCAATTCGTGTTCCGACTGCCGTTGCAGGTTGGCGAACGAGGCGCTGGCCAGGGAGAGGAAGGAGTTGTTGTTACTCTTTAAGATGTCCGCGGCCAGTGCCTTGAAGGTGTCGGTCAACTCGATCCGCGAGCGGCTGATCAACTCGGCCTGGGCGCTGGTGTGGCGACTAAGATCATCTAATTGCGTCTCTAAACCCACGATCCGTTCCCGTCCGTCGGCAATGGCCTCGGCCTGCCTGACCCCTGCGGCGCGGGCCTCAAGCAGCTGGCTTTGCAACCCTTGCAGTCGGCTGTTAAGCTCAATGATGGTCGCGTCCTTGGTCTGCAGCCGTTCCTTGAAGATCAGCTCGTCGGCCTGGGCCTTGGCGCGAACCCCTTTGTGGCGTTCGCGGGTCAGCACCCAGCTTAGTCCGCCAGCCACCAGCAGACCGCAGACAAAACCGACCGCAAAATCAAAAGGCGTTATCGGCATGGGGGCTCAGCTAACGACTGACCGCATCGACTATTCTTTGCAGCGGTTCGGCAAAGGCGTCAGCCAGGCTGGTGATGGCGGTGCCGCGGCGTTCGGCAAGCCTAACCTCGCTAGAATCTGGGAAGGAGGCGATGAGCGGGGCGTCCAGCATCGATTCGATAAAACCCACGTCTTCAGGGGCCAGGATGCTGTTGCCGACAAAGGAGACCTTGGGGATGCGGACGTCCTGGGCCAGTTTCTGGATCTTTAAGGCCGTGCGAATGCTCGATTTGGAGGGGATGACCACCACCAGCAGGTGGTCGGCGCCGGCGATGGTGCCGCGGCCAAGGTGCTCGACCCCGGCCTCCATGTCAAGGAGCACGGCCTGGTCGGCCTTGAGCAAGAGCTTGGTGAGCAACCGCTTAAGGACGGTATTCTCGGCGCAGGCACACCCCTTGTTGCCGGTCTGAATGGCCCCCAGCACCATGAGTTTGATACCGTCCTTTTCCAGCATGAAACGCCCCGGCAGATCGTCGATCTCCGGGTTGATGTTATAAAACGGCGAGCCCTCGGTATAGCCCGAGCGTTCTCGCAGGAGGTCTTTCATGTCGGCGATGGCGGTGATTCGCTCAGGTTGCTCGATGCCGAGGGTCTGGGCCATGTGCGGGCTGGGGTCGGCATCGATGACCAGCACCTCGTGATAGGTCTTTTTCAAATGGTGGGCCAGGAGGGCCATGATGGTGGTCTTGCCCACGCCGCCCTTACCGCTGATTGCTATTTTCATTGGGGAGTCCTTTGGTCGATTTCTGTGAATTGAAGCGCCTTACCCAGTTATTCCATCTGTAATTCAAACATCCTCTGCGCGAAAACAATCTGTTATCTCCTCGCTATGGACAACGACTTCACTTTCGCCTGAGAATTGGAATTATGCGGCGGCAGTCGTGGTGATTATAACGTAAAAAAAGCGGGCTGAAAGGTTTTTTCTTGATTAATAAGCGGATGTTGGTGTTTATGATTGATTCCGATTCGCTTACTGAAAAATCGCAGTTGACCATGTTGGCTGAGCAGGGTGGAAACCATCCGTTTTACAGTTTGCTGGACAACCAGAACTTTCACGCCTTCCCTTTTGACTTTTTACTATAATCATGATTTCACTGGGAATAGAAGAATTTGTCAAGGCCCCTCCCCCCTGGCTCAAGGGGCAGCGGCTTGGTCTGCTCTGCAATCAGGCCTCGGTGGACCGCCATTTTCGGCATAGCCGGGATCTGATCGATCAGGCCTTGCCCGGCCAGTTGCGCTGCCTGTTCACGCCCCAGCATGGCTTTTTTGCCGAGAAACAGGACAACATGATCGAGTCCGGCCATGGGCGGGACGGCCAGGGACGCCCGGTGTTCAGCCTCTACGGCGATACCCGGCGGCCGAACCAGGCGATGTTCGACCATCTCGATGTCCTGCTGGTAGACATCTTTGACGTCGGCACCAGGGTCTACACCTTCATGTCCACCCTGGTTTATTGTCTGGAAGAGGCGGCCCGCCTCGGGAAAAAGGTTGTGGTCCTCGACCGGCCAAACCCCATCGGCGGCGTAGACCTGGAGGGCAATATCCTGCAAGACGACTGCCGCTCCTTTGTCGGCATCGATAGCCTTCCCATGCGCCATGGCCTGACCTTTGCCGAGCTCGCCCTCTTTTTGAACGCCAGGATTGCTACCCCGGCCGAACTGAATGTCGTCCCCATGGCGGGTTGGCGTCGGGAGATGCACTTCCCGGAGTGCGACCAGCCGTGGGTCTTTCCGTCGCCTAACATGCCCACCTACGCCTCGGCCTTGGTCTATCCCGGCCAAGTACTCTGGGAGGGGACCAACATCTCGGAAGGACGCGGCACCACCCTGCCCTTTGAGGTGTTCGGGGCGCCCTTTCTCCGGCATGACGCCATCCTGGACCACCTGCGGCAGACGCCGCTGCCGGGTTGTATGCTGCGACCGGTCTGCTTTGAGCCGACCGCGAACAAGTGGCGGGGTGAGGTCTGTACCGGTTTCCAGATCCACATCACCGCGCCGCGCGATTTCCTGCCCTACCGGACCAGTCTGGCTGTGCTGGGGGCGATCATGACCCTTTACCCGGAGCAGTTTGCTTTGAAGGAACCGCCTTATGAGTATGAATTTGTGCGGACGCCGCTGGATCTGATCCTAGGGGATTGCTCAATCCGGCATGAGCTTGGGGCAGGGCGTTCGGTGCTTGAACTGGAGGCTGGATGGCAGGCGGGGCTGGCGGACTTTGCCGAGGTGCGGCGGACGTATCTCATGTATTGATGTAAGACTTGCAGTTTCTTCCGGTGCGCGACAAAAAACGTTGCACACCCTACAAATCTGAAAAACATCAAACGATTGCAGCAAATTTAACCCAACAATGGAGACCCATGGAATTTCTAACCGATTTTTTACAATTTTTTCTGCACCTTGATAAGTCTCTGCAAGGGGTCATCAACCATTACGGCACCCTGACCTACATCATCCTGTTTGCCGTCATCTTCGCCGAGACCGGCCTGGTGGTCACGCCCTTTCTGCCCGGCGATTCGCTGCTCTTTGCCGCTGGCGCCTTGGCCTCCGGCACGGGCCTGAATCCGCTGCTGATCTTTGTGGTGCTGTCAATTGCCGCAATCCTTGGCGACGCGGTCAATTACGCCGTCGGCCGGTTTATTGGCAAACGGGCCTTCAGCGGCGAATTCAAGTTCCTCAAAAAGGAGTACTTGGACAAGACCCACGCCTTCTACGAAAAGTATGGCAACAAGACTATCGTCCTGGCCCGCTTTGTGCCGATCGTGCGGACCTTTGCCCCCTTTGTCGCCGGGGTCGGCGAGATGAAGTACCACCATTTCGCCATCTATAACATCTTTGGCGGTGTCCTCTGGGTAGCATCGCTAACTGCGGCCGGCTATTTCTTCGGCGGAATCCCCATTGTCAAAAAGAACTTTGAATTGGTCATTCTCGCTATTATTATCCTCTCGATCCTGCCCGGCATCTTCGAGTGGTGGAAGGCCCATTCGGCGGCGCAAACTGAGGCGTGAGCGCTTGCCGTCAGGAGGCTGGCTAAAGACCCCCATCCCGACCTTCCCCCTGCGAGGGGGAAGGAGTTTCAACAAAAGATTGTAAACTCAAGTCCTTAATGAAAAAGGGGAGGCACACATGACAATCATCCAACCCGTCATCCTGGCCGGGGGCACTGGCACCCGGCTCTGGCCGTTATCGCGGGAGTTGTATCCCAAACAACTCTTAAACCTGGTCGGCGATCACTCCCTGTTGCAGGCGACCTTCTCGCGCGTACTGCAACTGGATGGGATTGCCCCGCCGATGCTGATCGTCGGCGAGGAGCATCGCTTCATTGCCAAGGCCCAGGTCGATGACCTGCACTGCCGCCAGGAGGTGCCAATCCTGCTTGAGCCCATGGGCCGCAATACCGCGCCTGCCATTGCCGCCGCCGCTTTCTATTGTCAAAAAAATCATGCCGAGCCGGTGATCCTGCTCGTTCTGCCGGCCGATCATCTGGTGCGGAAGGTCGAGGCCTTTGCCAGCGCGGTCGCCCACGCCGTGGCCCTGGCCGAGTCCGGCAGGCTGGTGACCTTCGGCATGCAGCCCACCTCTCCTGAGACCGGCTATGGCTATATCCGAAAGGGCGAAGGCAACGACGTCAAATCTTTTGTCGAAAAGCCGAATCTGGCGACCGCCCAAGGCTATCTCGCCGCAGGCGACTATTTTTGGAACTCCGGCATGTTTGCCTTCCACAGCGAGACGCTCCTAAAGCAGATGACCGAGCATTGTCCCGCTATCTGCGCCGCCATGGAGCAGGCCGTCACCAAAGGCGTTTCAGACGGCATCTTCTTCCGCTTGGAGGCAGCCAGTATGGCAGCCTGCCCGTCGGACTCCATCGATTACGCCCTGCTTGAGAAATCGAGTCAGGTGGCGGTGGTGCCGGCCGATCTGGGCTGGAGCGATATCGGCTCCTGGCAGGCCTTGTGGGAGGTATCCGATAAGGATCAAAACGGCAATGTGGCCAGCGGCGACGTGATCCTGGAGGATGTCGAAAATTGTCTGATCCGCGCCGAGCATGGCCTGGTGGCGGCGGTGGGTCTCCAAGACACCATGGTGATCGAGACTGCCGACGCTGTACTGGTGGCCCCCATGTCCCGGGCGCAGGATGTGAAAAAGATAGTGGACCGCTTGAAAAAAGACAACCGGGACCACTACAAGGTTCACCAGACGGTGTTTCGGCCCTGGGGCAGCTACACCGTCCTGGAGGAGCAGGAAAAATTCAAGATCAAACGAATTACCGTGCTGCCCTCGGTCAAGCTTTCCCTTCAGATGCACCACCATCGATCCGAACACTGGGTGGTGGTCAAGGGCACGGCCCGAGTCACCTGCGGCGACAAGGTGTTTCTGGTGATGGAGAACCAGTCTACCTATATCCCGTGCGGCGAGCGGCATCGTCTGGAAAACCCCGGCGTCATTCCGCTGGAGTTGATCGAGGTCCAGAACGGCAGCTACCTGGGCGAGGACGATATTGTCCGGTTTGACGATGATTTTGGCCGAAAAAGCTGATGGCATCGATGGCGTCGCCAAAAGACCGACCTACTGCGTTGCAGTGTGC
>Ga0334722_10003696_pt1 | contig 16317 bp, 13 predicted proteins | sample C3_bottom_MG_FD_207210 | JGI IMG/M metagenome (GOLD analysis project Ga0334722, IMG submission 207210) | Sediment microbial communities from Yellowstone Lake, YNP, Wyoming, USA - C3_bottom | ecosystem: Environmental > Aquatic > Freshwater > Lake > Sediment | place: USA: Wyoming | collected...
GCAGCAGCACGGCGAGCGCGACGTCTGGCTCAATCCGCCGCCGATCCCGCTCAGCACCGCCGAAATGGACCATGTCTACGGCTTGCCCTACGCGCGCGCGCCGCACCCGGCCTACGGCGAGGCGAAGATCCCGGCCTGGGAAATGATCCGCTTCTCGGTGAACATCATGCGCGGCTGTTTCGGCGGCTGCACCTTCTGCTCGATCACCGAACACGAGGGCCGCATCATCCAGAGCCGCTCGGAAGCATCCATCCTGCGCGAGATCGAGGAGATCCGCGACAAAACGCCCGGGTTCACCGGCGTCATCTCCGACATCGGCGGCCCGACGGCGAATATGTACCGCATGGCCTGCAAGGATCCTGCGATCGAGTCTTCCTGCCGGCGCCTGTCCTGCGTCTATCCGGGCATCTGCGAAAATCTCAACACCGACCACGCGCCGCTGATCGGACTCTACCGCAAGGCGCGCGCCTTGCCCGGCATCAAGAAAGTCTTCGTCGCGTCGGGCCTGCGCTATGACCTCGCCGCGCGCTCGCCCGAATACGTGAAGGAACTCGCGACGCACCACGTCGGCGGCTATCTGAAGATCGCACCCGAACACACCGAGGACGGCCCGCTGTCGAAAATGATGAAGCCCGGACTCGCCAGCTACGACAAGTTCAAGGCGCTGTTCGACAAATTTTCACGCGAAGCGGGCAAGGAACAGTACCTGATTCCGTATTTCATCGCGGCGCATCCGGGCACGCGCGACGAAGACATGCTCGCGCTCGCCCTGTGGCTGAAGCGCAATGATTTTCGCCTGGATCAGGTGCAGACATTCCTGCCGACGCCGCTGGCGCTGGCGACGACCATGTACCACACGGGCAAGAACCCGCTGCACAAAGTGTCGACGACGTCGGAAGAGGTCAACGTGATTCGCGGCGGCCGCCAGCGCCGCCTGCACAAAGCCTTCCTGCGCTATCACGACCCGGAGAACTGGCCGCTGCTGCGCGAGGCATTGCAGCGCATGGGCCGGGCCGATCTCATCGGCAACGGCAAGAAACAGCTGATTCCCTCGTTTCAGCCTGCTGGCACCGGGAAAACTTTTCAGCCCTCAGACGGCCGGCAGCCGACGCGCCGCACTGCGCCCGGGCATAGGGCCGCGGCTCCCGCCAAGACCGGCGCAATACTGAAACACACTCGCCGACCATAGCGTTTCTATTAGCGTCCGAGCGGCGTTGATGCTTGGGGTAACTCAGAATGCCTGCAACAAGTGCTTGACGAGACCTATTTCAGGTAGCGTCCTATTCGGCTGCGGAGATCCATTCCATTCGCTCCCAGCCGGAGGAAGTTCTCCGATATGCGCCAAGTGGCGGTCGTGCGCCTCGCGCGTTACCGGATCGCACAGCACCAGGTACGCCCTTTCTATGGCCGCGAACCTGGCCGCACAGTAGGCGTCGTCCGTATTCTGATCCGGCCGATAGAGTTGGCCAAGACTGAAGCAGGCATTCTTGATTTCGTCTTGGGTGGCGTCGGGCCGTACGCCAATCACGTTGTAAAGTGATCGCCTGAAATTTTCCACATTTCCCCCTGGAGACAGGATGATTACGCAGGCCGATTGCTCGCGCCCAAGAATTGCTGCGGCTGCACCACTTAGAATTTGATGTCTGCGTGTGCCGGGGCCAAGTATCGCGTTCGTTCTCGATCATGTGAATATAGGCTTATGCCCATTGGCTGGGTAGCCGTTCATGAAGGGCGGCCTTCGATTGCGGGCCGGGCACGCTGAGCGCCGGTTCCACAAAGCGTCCAGTGTCTCTTGATTCCTGCCGAGTGACATTGCCTCCCGCCTTGCCCCAGTTCCCGGTGCATATCGCCCAACATCGAGTATCACTCAGCCCGTTCGAAGGCCTTACTCAAATACTTTATCGCGGATAGTTAGTGCCTTACGCATTCGGCCATTTCTGGCACGACATGTGCTGCAAAGAGAATCTCGCGGGCGTGACCGCGCACGACAATAATGGATGTGGCCCATGTGCCCGATACTCAAGCAAACGGGGAAAGTGAGCTTTCCCGAGAAACCACTGCGCGCCCCTTACGACATGAGTGATCAATGGGCCGGCTTGCATAGCGACCTGGCTTGTACTATTTCCTCGAACCACTGCACGCGCACCTCGATGCCAACGGTGCTAATTGTCGAGGACAACCTGAGTTTTAGCGAGATGCTGCGCAGCGCCTTGCAGGCACAATTCCCGTGCCTGCGGCTGGCGCAGGCGGCGGGCGTTCGGGAGGCGCTGTGCAGTATCGAGTCGTTGCAGCCTGATCTGATCATCTCCGACTTGGGTCTCCCTGACGGCAGCGGGCTGGAGTTGACGCGCGTCATACGCGCAGCCGAAATCCAATCCGCAATCATCATCCTGACCAGTCACGACCTTCCGGAATACCGCGAGGCGGCGCTCGGCAGCGGAGCCAACCATTTCATGACCAAGGGCTCGTTCAGCCTGACCGATATCTTCAGTGTAGTTCGATCAGTTTTGCCATCGACGGCAGGCGCGTTGGCAAAGACGGGAACCTGGCAAGAGCTTACTCCGCGCGGATCTTGGCCTGCTTCACCACTTCGCCCCAGTGCGCCATTTCCTTGCGGATGTGCGCGGCGAATTCCTCCGGCGTGGAGCCGATGACCACGGTGCCGTCCGCAGCGAGGCGATCGTGCACTTCGGGTCGCTTCAGCGCCTTCGCGATTTCCGCCGATAGCTTCTTCACCAGTTCGGGCGGCGTCGCTGCCGGGGCAAGGATGCCGTACCACTGCGCCGTCTCGAAACCGGGAAATCCGGATTCCGCTACGGTCGGGACATCGGGCAGCGAGGGGATACGCTTAGCGCTGCCGACGGCGAGCGCGCGCAGCTTGCCCTGCTTGATCTGCGGGATGAGCGGCGGTGCGCCGGTGAAGGTGGCCTGCGTCTGGCCGGCGATCAGGTCGGTCATCATCGGTCCGGTGCCTTTGTAGGGAACGTGCACGAAGTCGGTCTTCGACACCTGTTTCAGGTATTCGAAGGCGAGGTGGCCGGCGCTGCCGTTGCCGGCCGAGCCGTAGTTGATCGAACCCGGCTTGGCGCGTGCCAGTTCGAGCAATTCCTTCAGGTTCTTCGCCGGCACTTGCGGATGCACGGCGACGATGTTCGGCACCGCGGCAATCAGGGACACCGGCGCGAAATCCTTGATCGGGTCGTAGGGCAGTTTGGCGAACATCGCCGGATTGACCGCGAGCGTGCCGATATGGCCGAGGATCAAGGTGTAGCCATCAGGCCGCGCGTGCGCCACCGTTTCCATGGCGATGTTGCCTGCACCGCCGGGGCGGTTTTCCACCACGACCTGCTGGCCCAAGGATTCGGTGAGCTTTTGCCCGACGAGGCGCGACAGCAACTCGGAGCTGCCGCCTGGGGCAAAGGGCACGATCAGCAGGATAGGCTTGCTGGGGTATGTCTGGGCGTGCGCGCCTCCGCTGATGGCGAAATACAGGGCGAGCGCGGCGAGGCGCAGTAGTCGTTGCATGCTAGTTCTCCGGTAATTAGAAACGCTTGAATCGAAACTTATTCGCCCCGCCTGCGGGCCGATCGAGCTGTCCAGTTTGGCGAATTGAGACGCTCGGTCAGGGAAGTTGGTCGAGCCGGGAAGTTCAATCGACCTTGATTTGCGCCTGCTTGACTACGCGCGACCATTGATTCATCTGCTGGCGCAGGAATTTCTCGGTCTCCTGCGGTGTGCTCGCAGTGATTTCGCCGCCGAGTGCGGCGATGCGCTCGCGCACGTCCTTCATTGCCAACGCCTTGGCGATGTGCTCGTACAGGCGATCGACGATCGCACGAGGCGTGCCCGCAGGCGCGAACACCACATTCCACTCATAGACCTCATAACCCGGTACTCCAGACTCCGCAAGGGTGGGCAACTCAGGCATGTTGGGCGAACGCTTGCTGCCGGTGACCGCCAATGCTTTGAGTTTGCCTCCTTTCACATGTCCCAAGCCCGAGGCCATATTGGCAAAGAACACCGGTACCTGGCCCGCCATCACGTCGGTCATCGCCGGCCCGCCGCCTTTGTAGGGCACATGCATGATGTCGATGCCGGCCTGTTGCTTGAATAGTTCCGCCGCCAGGTGCTGCGCGGAGCCGTTGCCGGAGGACGCGTAGGAAATGCTTCCTGGTTTCGCCTTGGCCATCGCGACCAGTTCCTTTACGGAGCTCGCTGGAAAAGAAGGGGTCACCACCAGCATGTTCGGAAACAAGGCCAGCAGCGAGATCGGCGCGAACGCTTTGTTCGGGTCATAGGGAAGCTTCGGATATAAACTCGGGTTCACCGCGTAGGAGGATGCGTCCAGCATCAGCGTATATCCATCCGGAGCCGCTTTGGCAACGGCTTCAGCGCCGATCTGGCCGCTCGCGCCCGGGCGATTTTCGACCACGAATGGCTGTCCCAGGCTTTCGCTGAGCTTCGCCGCGATCAGTCGCGCCATCGTGTCGGCGCCGCCTGCCGGCGGATAAGTCACGATGAGCTTTACCGGTTTGCTCGGGTAGGTTTGGGCCCAGGCGGCGATGCTGGCACTGGCGAGCAATGCCGCAAGCGCCGGCATAAAGAACTTTGCCATTCTCATACAGTTTCTCCCTATTTGATTTCGACGCCGTAGTGAAAGCAATAGGCGTCGCCCTGGGTGATGCGAAATTCGACCGGGTCGCCGGCAAGGCTGAAGGCGGTGCGCTCGATGACGGCGACCGGATGGCCTGCGGTCAGTCGCAGCAGCGCGGCATCCTTCTGCGCGAGCGTGCCGAAACCGATTTCCTCGCCGGCGCGCGCCACCACCACGCCGCAACGCTCGCGATAGAACGGATACAGCAGGTCGCCGAAGGCGCTGCGCTCGAGGCGCAACAAGGCCTTGAACGGCTGCAGCGGCAGCCATATCTTTTCCAGCAGCTGCGGGATCCCGCTGAAGCTGCGCGTGCGCAGTACGAAGATGCCGCGGCGCGAGCGCCCAGCGCCCAGCCGCTCGGACAGGTCCGGCGCGAGCGTCACTTCGCGCAAATCGTGGATCACCGACTTCGGAATGGCGCTGGAATCCTGATGCGCCTGGCCGCGAAAGCGGAAGAAGCGGAACATGGATTGCTGCGCCAGTTCGCCGCGCACGAACGTGCCCTTGCCGTGGGCTCGCGCCAGCATCCCTTCGTCCACCAGTAGGCCGACCGCGGAGCGCAGCGTGCCGAGCGCCACGCCGTACTCCGCGGCGAGTTCGGTCTCGGCTGGAATCGCCAGCCCCGGCGCCCACTCCCCCTGGGTGATACGCTCGGCCAGCAGTTCGCGCAGGCGCTGGTAGCGCGGCAGACGCCGATCTGGAACCCTCGCCGATGGGGCGGATAGGTCGCTCTTCACGAGTGTGCGCTTCGATTTGCCATCTAGTCCTCTATAGGACTATACTGCCGGCATCCGAGCCTTGTCAAGCGTCCAGCGCCGATGCCCGCCGTCGACAGCCATGCCCACGTGTTTCCGCGCCAGTCCCGGACGGCGCCGGACGCGCGCTACCGCCCGGGCTACCCTGCACTGACGCAGGACTGGATGGCGCTGTGGCCGCAGGCACGGATCAGCCGGGGCGTGCTGGTTCAGCCGAGCTTCCTCGGCACCGACAATCACTACCTGCTGCAACAACTGGAGGCCGGCGGCGACCGTATGCGGGGCGTGCTTGTGATCGATCCCGGTACCGACAAGGCGCAGCTGACGGCCTGGCACGCGATGGGGGCGCGCGGCGTCAGGCTGAATCTGATTGGCGTGGCCGACCTGGGAGTCTATGCGCAAATGCAATGGCAGTCGCTGTTCCGGATGGTCGCGGAGTTGGACTGGCATGTCGAAATCCAGTGCGAAGGCGAGCGCATACCGCGGCTGCTGGCGACCCTGAAAGCCTCCCCGCCGACGCTGGTTCTGGACCACTTCGGATTGCCCGATCCGACTGCCCGCGGCGGCTGCCCCGGCGTGTCGACGATCCTGCGTGAAGCAGCGCGGCGTCGGCTCTACGTGAAGTTGTCGGCGCCCTATCGTCTGCGCGGTGCCGACGCCCAGTCGTATGCCGCGCGCTATCTGGCCGAGCTGGGCGCCGAACGCCTGCTATGGGGGAGCGACTGGCCGTGGACCAATCATGAAACAGGTCGCGACTACCTGGCGTGCCGCGACTGCCTGAATTCGTGGATCCCGTCCGCGGTGGCGCGGCAGCAGATATTGTGGGAAGCGCCGCGTGCGCTGTATGGATTCAGCGCTTAGCGTTCGAGCGGGGGACAGTCAATCCTGACAAGAAGGCGCAGCCTAGGCTAGGATGGCGCCTCGCAACCCGGGAGAGACCTTCATGATCATCGTTCACCACCTTAACAACTCCCGTTCGCAGCGCGTGCTATGGCTGCTGGAAGAGCTCGGCCTCACGTACGAGGTCAAGCGCTACGAGCGGGATCCGAAGACCATGCTTGCGCCCGCATCGCTGCGCGCAGTGCATCCATTGGGCAAGTCTCCCGTGATCACCGAAGACGGGCTCGTCATCGCCGAATCAGGAGCGATCATCGAGTACCTTATAGAGCGCCACGGCAAGGGCAGGCTGATTCCCGCTGCGGGCACGCCTGAGCGCCTGCGCTACACCTATTGGCTGCATTTTGCCGAAGGCTCGGCGATGACCCCGCTGCTGCTTTCACTCATTTTCGGCAGGCTGCCCAGCCAACCGATGCCGTTCTTCGTGCGCCCGATCGCGCGCGGCATCTGTAACAAGGTGCTCGAGACCTTGGTCAAACCGCAGCTCAAGACGCACCAGGAATTCATGGAGAGCGAACTGGAGCAGAGCAGCTGGTTCGCCGGCGATGCGTTCACCGCCGCGGATATCCAGATGAGCTTCGTGGTCGAGGCAGCGGCCGCGCGCGGCGGACTGGACCAGAACCGCCCGAAACTGATGGCCTGGCTAGCGCGCATCCACGCCCGCCCCGCCTATCGACGCGCGCTGGATACAGGCGGCCCCTATGAGCTATTGCGCTAGGGTGCCAACCGGGCGAAACCAGCGCCGCGCCCGCCCGATCTGCGCGGCGCCGTTACGGCGAGACCCGGTCTGGCCGCCATTCAGCATCTTCCGAAAATATATTCAGTAGAGAGCCCAGACGAGGACGGCCGCAACCAGCAGCGCGAGAAAGATCATCAATCCCATTGGCCAAGAAGTGCGCAGATGCCGGGCCTCGCGCTCTGGGAACACGTGGCCGCAGTGCGGGCAGCGGACCTGCGTTGCCAAGTCCTGAACGGCCGGCGCGACCACGAGCGTCGATAATGCGCTTTTTGCCCATGCGTCAGCGGTCGGGAAGTGCGCACCGCATTTCGGACATTCTTCGTCGCCCATGACTTCCTCCAACTCAGAAGAATCGGACTCGACCATCTTATTAAATTTCCGGCCTTGGACCCGTAACCCGGGGCTGACCCCGACGAGCGCTAGACCGACGCAGTGAGCGCTTGATCGGCGAGCCGCTTGAATTCGAATGAAGACGGGTGTCAACATGCCCTCTGGCGCTACGGCCCGACCCTCGGCCCCGGACCTCAGCGCCAGGCGCTAGGCCTCCGGGCGGTACTCCGGCACCACGTAGGGCCCCTCCGGAATCACCGCGATGCGGGCGTCGCCGCTGCGCCGCACGCTCGCGCGTATCGCATCCGCCACCGAGTCCATTTTGTGCACGCCGGTGAGGCCCACGGACTCTGCATCCAGGCCTTCGCTGTAAAGATGCACCGCGCCCGTGCGCATCGGCTTCAACTGCATCTGCGTCTGCCATTCGTCGATGTCGGCAAAACGCTTGGCGCTGATGTCGGCCATGAACCCGTCCGCCCCTAGCCCGAGCAGCCGCCGCTGCGCCGCCACGTACTCGCGCGAACCCATGCCTTCGGCGCACTCCGATACGATCAGCAGGTCGCCGCCTGGCGCGAGAATGTCGATCGGCGCCACCATGCCTTTTACCGTCTGGTAGTAGGTTTTGTCCAAGGGGTAGCCGGCGGCGCTGGTGACGACCGTGGCGAACCTGCGCGCGACTGGCACCACGGCGTAGCGGCGGATGAAATCCACCGCCAGCAGATGGCTTTGCACCACTTCGCCGAAGTTCACGAACGACAGTTTGCGGTGCTCGTCGATCACCGTGTTGAGCGCCAGTGCGGGGCCCAGTTTAGCCATGATCTCGAGCTGCTCTTCGTGCAGGGGGTTGCCCTCCAGCACGCAATTGGCGGCGCGCGGGTGGGCCATGAAGCGCGCGCTGTGAAAGGTGGTGATGGTGTCCTTGTGCGCGACGCCCGGCGCGATCACCTTACGCCCGCCCGAGTAGCCCGCCATGAAGTGCGGCTCCACCAAGCCCGTGGCGATGCGCACGTCGGCCTCGACGAAGCGCCGGTCCAGCTTCACCGGCGTGCCGCGCGTGGTGGTCCCCAGATCGACGTGATCTGCATCGTTGCGCGCGAAATGATTCAGCACGCGCACCGTCTGCATCACCCAGGGATCGCCTACCAGTTCCGCCAGCTCCTCGCCTTCGTTGGGCCGGTGCAGGCCGGTCGCGACGAGTATCGTGATGCCGGCCGCAGCAACGCCTGCATCCATCAACTCCCGCACCAAGAGCGGCAGGAACAAGGCGTTGGGCACGGGGCGGGTGATGTCGCACACCAGGATGCAGACGCTCTTGGCGCCGCGCGCCGTCTCGGCCAGCGGCCGCGCGCCCACCGGCTGCGCCAGCGCCGCACGCACCGCAGCCGTCGGATCGGCGAGCAGCGGCATTTCCGGTTTCCTGATCACGCTGACGTCCCAGGCCGGATCCAGAGCCAGGCGATAGCTGCCTTTGCCGTACAAGAGGTCGATGTGCATGGCGCGTGCTCCCTTGAATCGTTCGCTAGTGGCTCAAGCCGGCGGCGCAATCGCGCGCAGCATCCTCAAGGCAATGCAGGCCGCGCCGTAGCCGTTGTCGATGTTGACCACGGCCAATCCGGGCGCGCAACTCGCAAGCATCGCGTCCAGCGCGGTGCGCCCGCCGCTGGCCACACCGTAGCCGACCGAAGTCGGCAAGCCGATCACGCAGCCGCGCACCAAGCCGCCGACCACGCTCGCGAGCGCCGCATCCATGCCGGCGGCGACGATCAACACCGGGAAGCGGCGGATTTCCTCCAGCCGGTCGGTCAAGCGCCACAGGCCGGCAACGCCGACGTCGTGGAATTCAGCCGCGCTTTCGCCATACCAGGCGAGCGTGCGCTGGGCTTCGCGCGCCGCCGCCACATCCGAAGTGCCGGCCGAGAGTATGGCGACCCGCGCAGCGCCTGCGCCCGCAGCCGGGTGCGCCGCGCCAAAGAACGCGGTGCGCGACAGCGGATCGTAATCCAGCGCCGCGCGGATGTCGGCGGCGAAGGCCTGCAGCTGCTCGGCCTGGAGGCGCGTGAGCAGCAGCCCCGCGCCGCGGGTGCGCGCCTCGCGCAATATGGATTCGATCTGGCCCGCCGTCTTGCCGGCGCAGAAGATCGCCTCGTCCAGGCCGACGCGCTCGCCGCGGCTGTGATCCGGTCGCGCTTCAGGAACGCTCATCGCCTCGCACCAGGAATGCACTGCCATTGCGATAGGGCGCAAAGCTCACCTGCCGCGCCAGGCCTCCGTCCGAAAACAGACCGCCGACTGCGCGCGCCAGTTCGTCGCGACGCTGCGTGTCGATAGCGTCCAGGGCGGCCGCATCCAGTTCCAGCACCACGCCGGAAGCGCGCACGCGGCAGCGCACCGTGCGTGCCGCCACTGCGGCGCCGACCAGCCGCTCGCTCGCATGCACCAGCGCGAGCGTCGCGGCGTCAATGGCGATTCCGGTTTCTACGCGGCTCGCGAGGCAAGGCGCCGCGGGCAATTCGGCCACGCTGCCCAGCCCCAGCGCGCGCGCCAGCGCGCGCACCATCGCCTTGTTCGCGCCGGTCTCCACGAACGGATGGCGCACGTCATGCTCGCTCGCGGCGCGCAGTCCCGGGCGATATTCGCCCAAGTCGTCCAGATTCGTGCCCGACACGAGTTGCGCGCTGGTGCGCGCGCTGATGGCGCCGTAAAGGCTGGTCTTGCAGTGGAAACAACGGTCGACTGGATTCGCGAGGTATTCGGCGCGCCCGAACTCGCCCGCATCGAACACCTGCAGCTGCCAGCCGCGCGCAGCGGCCATCGCCTGCACGCGCGCCGTCGCCTCCAACGGCACCGCCGGCGACTGCGCGTGATACATGGTCACGTCGCGCCCCAAGGCCTGGTGCGCCACGGCCGCGAGCGTCATGCTGTCGACGCCGCCGGAGAGCGCCACGCCGATTTCCTGAACTTCGCCGATGGAATTCAGCAGCGCTTCGAGCTCGCGCAACTTGGCCGACGCCGGATCATTTTCCATGTTTGGCTTCCTGTCCGATTGCGGCTGCCTCGCTCGCGCGGCGCAGGATCTCCCGCTCCTTGTGATCACCGACTGCGCGCAGGTCGTCGCTTTCGGCCTTGGCGCTCAGCGCCCCGTCCGGTCGCTGCGCAAGTTTGACGCGAACAGACCCGCCGTTTGCGCCAACAATGCTAGCCTCATGGCGGACGAGCACGCTGCGCGCGAGCAGCTGATGCCGCACGCCCAGCGTCGTGGTTTCGGCAAAACTCGCGGCGATGATCGCCTCCAGCCGCCGCGGCCGCGCGAGCAGCTGCACCTGCGCCGCCATGCGGCCCTTCTTGCCGTACACCGTGCTCTGCACCACGTCGAGCACACCGTCGCAGGCACGCAGACGCTCCAATCCCAGTGCCAGATCCTCCGGGGTCTGGTCGTCGACTTCGAAGGCCAGCAACGCGACCTCCTCCGCTGTCGGTGCCTGGCTCATGTCGAAGGCCAGCACCCGCAGCACATTCGCGATCCCGGGCAGCTTGCGCGTGCCGAAGCCCATGCCCGAAGCGCTGAGCCGTGCGGGACGCGGTCCCAGGCTAGCGGCGCATTGCAGATGGCGCAGGATCGCGGCCCCGGTCGGCGTGACGCGTTCCCCCGTCAGTCCGTCGTCAAAGAAGGCGAACCCGGCCAACAGGGTGAGGACCGCGGGCGCCGGCAGCGGCAGCAAGCCATGCGCGCTGTGCACCCGCCCGGACCCCAGCGGCAGCGCACCGACCGACCAGGTCGCCGGGCCCAGCGCCTCGATGATCCAGGCCGCGCCCACGATATCCGCGATCGAGTCCAGCGCACCGACTTCGTGGAATTCGACTTCGTCCACGCTGACGCCGTGCACCTTGGCTTCGGCCTGCGCCAGAATTTCAAAAATAGCGCCGGCGCGCGCAGCGACCGCCGCATCCAGGCCCATGGCTGCAATCGCGCTGCGTATCGCCGCCAGCCCGACATGAGGCGGATGAGCGTGACCCGCATGCGGCAGAGTCGAGTCTACAGGCAGCCTGAGTTCGAAGCGCCGCCCGCTCAGCACGCCATCGTGATGCGCAAGGACCGCACAGTGCGAGCCTGGAGGAAGCCCGACCTTGGCCAGCGCAGCGTTCAGGCCTGCGACCAGGCCCGGAAACGCGTCCAGCAGCGCGGCGATGAACATGTCGCCGGCGATGCCGCCGACGGGATCGAGGTGTAGATGCATTGGAAAGCTGCCAGAATTTCCCCGGGGCGAACGCCGCCGCGGCGGTGCGCATCGGCCCTGGCCCGCCGTCGAGCGCAGGGCTTGCAGCGGCAAGTCTGATTTTATCACCCCGGCATTGATTCGTATCCGCACCCCGGCTGGTTACGCATACGCGGCATGATCCGCTTGCGGCCCGCTCGTCACCGGAGCGACCGCACCGCAGCTATACGATTGCACTGTTACAAATTAATGCTGGCTAGCGCCATGCCACCCCGTGCTATAGTCCGCCGGCCTCCGGAAATGAGAACCAGTCCCACCTACAATCTACAACGGGCTGGCCCATCGGTAGCACGTCAGGTCGTACGCACTTCCTCGCCGGACATTCATTCGTCCGTTCTACGCATAAGGCATCGCTCAAGGTGCTCGAATAATCAGAAATGGGAGAAAGAAATGAATTATTCATTAGTTTCGAAGACGGCGGCAAGCCTGGCGCTGACCAGCGCATTGGCTGCATGCGGCGGCGGCGGTGGCTCGGACGCGACACCGGTCGCCACCCCCGTTGTGCCCACAAGCTTCACCGTGGCTGGTACGGCCGCGAGCGGCGCCGTGTTTGACAACGCAACGATCAGCATAATCAGCAGCGACGGCACCAAGTATGGCGGTGGCGCCACGGACATCACCGGCGCCGATGGCACGTATACCATCACGCTCCCGCTCAGCGCCAAGCCCCCGTTCGTGGTATTGGCCGTTAGGGATGATAAGACCCTGGTCAGCGTGGTCGCCGAGGCGAAAGACTCCACAACCAATATCACCCCGGTGACCAACCTGATCGCCTCCAGACTGTCGACCTCGGGCAATCCGTCCAAGCTGGCCGACGAGATCAAGAACAAGACGGCCACGGTTGACGCCGCTGCACTGAAGGCAAAGGTCGCCGAAGTGGTCGCGCTGATCAAACCGCTCATGGATGCGGTAGGCGACAGCAGCGACCCGCTGAACGGCAAACTCGTCGCCAACGGCACCGGCGCCGACAAGATGCTCGATTCGCTGTCGATCAACATCACGCCCAACAGCGCAACGACGGTGAACATCGAAGTCGCCGTGAAGCAAAAATTGGCCGACGGCGTCAATCCGACGGTCATCGCGTTTACCAACACCACCAAGCCCGCAACGGCCATCGCAGCGGTGACGGCCACCGACCTGGTTCCCAGCGGCACCGCGATCCTGATCACGGACTTGCTCAAGCGCATGAGCGCCTGCTTTGCCCTGCCGCTGACCGAGCGCGTGACTTCCGGCGGAACTGCCGCGGCCGATATCCTTGCGCCGGCATGCAAGACCCTGTTCGCCGGCGACGACCCCGCGAACTACAAAGCCAATGGCGGAGTCGTAAGCGCGAAGCAAGCCTTTGCCGGCATTTTCCTCGCAGGCGGCAATGGAACGAAATTCGACCGTGGCAGCTATGAGTTCACGCGTGCAAACGGCGATCTGGTGATTGCTTATCGCGCCACCGATGCTTCGGGCAATGCGTCAAACAATTCCCTGGCGGTAAGCACCGAAGCAGGCAAGCTGAAGGCGATCGGCAACCAGTACAAGTACAGCGGCGGCGTGAACGCTTATCAGCAGCTGCGCAGCTTTGTCAATCAGCCGGCCGCAAGCTATTACAGCACGGGGTATAACCTGAACGTCAGCAATTCGGTCGACGCATCGGGCAACTCGATATTCAGCAAAGTCGTCGTCACCACGCCCAAAGGCTCGGTGTTGACCTTGAAGCCGGCCAAGGGTTCGTCTTTCCTGCCGCTGGTGAAGACGACGGGCGTGACCAATACGAACTTCCTGCGCCTCGAGAGCGTCTATACCGACGCCGCGAACAGCGGGAAGAACCCGGCCGATACGGACTCCAGCCTGTTCTTCGCGTCCACGCCGCTTACCGACGCCGAAATCGCCGCGATTCCGGCACAATCCAACTGGCAGTTCGACTACTATCTGGCGGCGAATGCCACGACCACACCGGATGCGACGCAGTATTACAAGACCCGGTCGCGCGCGATGAGCATCGCAGAACTGCAAACGCAGCCGCTGGCGAGCCTCACCGACGCGAATATCGCTGCCGTGAAGGCGGGGACCAAGACCAATGCGACAACGGGCGGCATGTTCCTGCCTACCTCGACCACCGGACCCGATACCTACGGCTGGACAGTAGCTACGGGTGCCTTGCCGCCGACCACCATCACCCTCTTTGGCGGTGCGACGGTCGCAGGCAACGCCATCAGCTTCAATGACTCGGCATCGGTTGCATCCACTGCCCGCACCGCCAGCATTGCCTGCAGCAAGGCATCGTCTGCCGATGTGCATTGCGACAGCGCGGGCAATTTCGTTGCCGGCGGATTGAACGGCGTCACCCTCGAGGCGACCGACGCAAGCGGCCGCATCTTCGCAAGCTTCTTCGCGTTCTACAACTTTGCCGCGATCAAGTAATACGGCTAGGTTGACCCGCCTTGAATCCGGCCATGACTGGTCGGATTCAAGGATGAAGCCGTAGCACGGAAAGTCGCAAGCCGAAAAGGCCGTCTCAAGCAGACGGCCTTTTCTTATTTCCTCAGAAGAACACCGGCGTGCGCATCAGACCGCGCTCTGCGCCAAGGAAAGCACCAGACGCACCAGGTCCGCCTGGCGATTTACGCGCGTCTTCGGGTAGATCTCCTTGACGTGCGAGCGCACCGTTTCCTCGGACACGCGCAGGCGCCGCGCCACCTGCTTGTAGGTTTCGCCGTTGGAGAACCCGAGCGCGACTTTCGCCTGCGCTTCAGTCAGCCCGTACAAGGCGGCCAGCCGGGACGTGCTGGGCAATTGCAGCGCGGTCGGGTCAATGATGAAGACGACGTACCTGATCTCCTCGCTCTGCGCGGTCCAGGCACTGGCCGCCGATACCGCCGCGCATTGGATCGCATAATGCCGCTTGCCGTCGCTGCGGGTAACGCGGCAGCCTTCCAGAAAATGCGCCTGCTGCGTTGCGGGCGCATCCCTGACCGCCGCCAACCAGCGCGACAGGCTCTGTGATCGTTTGGCGCCAGGAGTGCTTTCGAGCTGTCTGTTGGCGTTGATGGCGATGCCGTCGCGGCGGCTCACCGCTGCCTGGGCGGCCTGGTTCAAATGCAGCACTTGCATGCGCTCGTTCAGCAACACGACTCCGAAATTAAGGCGGTCGAACGAGCTCAGCAAAGACGTACATTGCAGCCTGGCGGTGTCGAGCCGCTGCATCAGGCCGAGGCCGCGGGAGATGTGGGCAGCCACCAGCTTCAGCCATTGCGCATCTGCGCGGTCGAACGCGGGTTCGTGCGCATCGCGAAAGATCGAGATCGACGTAGCCGGCAGTCCGGGCGTGCCTTCAAATACGATGCAGGTGCAGACGCGTCCGATACCGATGGTGCTGAGGAACTCGCGGTAGAAACGCGATGCAAGAAATTCCTCGCGCGGAACGATATCTTCATCGATCAAGGCTACGCCGACGCGCAATTGCCCGCGCGCCTGTGCGCGCTGGGCCCAGATATCCTGATCGATGTAAGTGCTGCCCCACAGCTGCAGCGCAGCCTCGTCGATACCCGCGGGGAAGATCAGCCCGCCGTGCTGGGGCGCAAGGTAGGGCGTGAACAGCAAGCCTTTGGCGGCGCCGAGCGAATCGGCAATGGCCGCAACGACCGCGTTCCAGCGCTCCGGGCGCACGCTGGCTTCGTAAATTTGGTGCACTAAATCGGACAGGCCGTTCGCGTCCCGTTGCGTCGGGGTCGCTGGCTGCAATGGGTTCGAGGCAGAGCGTGGCATTTAGCGGCGCGACATGAGAAGGGTCGCGGATTTTGCCACTAATCCGAGTGCCTGGGAAGCGCATCCCATATCTATGGGGTGCGCAGGGGAACGGCATCCGGGAGGATGCGTGCCGTACCAGCCTCGGTACTGAACGATAACCATTAATAGATGCGCATATGCGCACCACCAAATTCGTTCAAACCACCATCACAGAAACGGGAGCATGAAATGAAAATGTCATTAGTCTCAAAGACTGCGGCCAGCCTGGTCCTGGCCGGCGCATTGGCTGCATGCGGCAGCAGCACTGACACGACACCGGTTGCTGCCACAGTCGTACCCGCACCCACGACATTCACCGTGGCCGGCACGGCCGCCACCGGCGCCGTGTTTGACAAGGCCACCGTGACCATCATCGGCAGCGACGGCACCAAGTACGGCGGCGGCGCCACCGACGTCACCGGCGCCGACGGCAGCTACACCATCACGCTCCCGCTCACCGCCAAGCCGCCGTTCGTGGTGCAGGCTGTCCGCGACGACAAGACCCTGGTCAGCGTGGTCGCAGAGGCCAAGGACAGCACCACCAACATCACCCCGGTGACCACGCTGATCGCTTCCAGGCTGTCGACCTCGGGCGACCCGGCCAAGCTGGCTGACGAGATCAAGGCCAAACCGACCCTGGTCGACGCCGTCGTGCTCAAGGCCAAGGTGGCCGAAGTCGTCGCCCTGATCAAGCCGCTGATGGACGCGGTGGGTGATACCAGCGACCCGCTGAACGGCAAACTCGTTGCCGACGGCAAAGGCCATGACAAGGTGCTCGATTCGCTGTCGATCAACATCACGCCTTCGAGCGCCACGAGCGTCAACATCGAAGTCGCGGTGAAGCAAAAGCTGGCCGACGGCGTCGATCCCACGGTCGTCAGCTTCACTAAC
>Ga0334722_10003697_pt1 | contig 16316 bp, 20 predicted proteins | sample C3_bottom_MG_FD_207210 | JGI IMG/M metagenome (GOLD analysis project Ga0334722, IMG submission 207210) | Sediment microbial communities from Yellowstone Lake, YNP, Wyoming, USA - C3_bottom | ecosystem: Environmental > Aquatic > Freshwater > Lake > Sediment | place: USA: Wyoming | collected...
CGATGATCGCGGCCGCCGTCGTGGCCGTGCCGCGATCGATGGTGAAGAAGGCGATAGGTCGCGCGGTCACCGCTGAATCCTGACACGCCGGGGGCGGCCGCGTCGGCGGCGCGCGGGAGAGCCGGGCTCAGGCCCCGACAGGTGTCCTGTCAGGCGTCCCAGCGCCCCTCGTCATCGAGCTCCTCGAGGCGCTCCAGCAGCCGCTCGATGCCGCTGTCGTCGGCGAGGAGGTGCTGGACCCCGTCCAGCTCCCCGCCGAACACGCCGCGCAGCACGGGATCGAAGAAGAGCATGGCCTGGCTGCCGAGCGGCCGGTAGGGGCGGCTGGCCTCGAGGAACATCATGGCCGGGCCGGTCATGCCGCGCAGCTGGATCTCGCGCGCGACGCTCTCGACCAGCTCGTCGCTCGCCTCCGGGTAGGGCGCGTAGTACCGCGATCCGGTCATCCCACGGGCCCCACGGTGAGCGCGACGGGCTCGCGGGCTGCGCCCAGGGCGGCCTGGAAGGCCGCGTACGGGGCGGCGCCGCGCAGGGCGAAGATGACGCGCGCGATCGTCGAGCCGGCGGCCAGCTCCTGCCGCACGACGCGCAGCGTGATCTCGGCGGCCTCGTCGAGCGGGAACCCGCCGACCCCGGTGCCGAGGGCCGGGAAGGCGACCGTCTCGCAGCCGAGCCGGTCGGCCTCGCGCATCGCGGAGCGGGTGGCCGCTTCGATGGCGGCGGCGCTCGTGCGCCGGTCGGGACCGAGCGAGACGGCGTGGATGACGTAGCGGCAGGCCAGCCTCCCGGCGCCGGTGACGACGGCCGAGCCGAGCGGGGCCGGACCCAGGCGGACGGCCTCGAACTCGACGCCGTCGCCGCCGCGGTGCTTGATGGCGCCGCCGACGCCCGTGGACATCCAGAGCGAGGTCGTCGCCGCGTTGACGATGGCGTCGACCTCGAGGTCGCAGATGTCGCCGTGCCAGAGCTGGATGTCGCCCACCGGGTCCCGGGATCCCCTCCTAGCGCGTCAAGGACTCCCCGGCGAGCGTGCGATGGCCGGAAAGTCCTGCCTCGGCATGGTACACCCGGGGTACCCGATATGCCATCGAAGCGAGGACCTCCCACGAGATCGTGGTGCGGAGACGCGCCAGTTCCGTGGCCGTGACGGTTTCCGCGTCCTGGCTGCCGAGGAGCACGAACTCGTCTTCGGGTCCCACCCCGGGCACATCCGTGACATCGGCCACGACGGCATCCATGGCCACGCTGCCCACGAGCGGGACGCGGCGACCTCGCACGAGCGCATGTGCCCCGCGGTAGGCGCGCACCCACCCGTCGCCATAGCCGAGCGGCAGCGTGGCGGCCACGGAGGGTCGCTCGGCGGTCCACAGCCCGCCGTAGCCCACGCGCTCGCCCGGCTCCAGGGGCTCCACGCGCAGCGGTCGGGCCTTGAGGGTCATGGCCGGGCGCAGTGCGTCCACCGCGGCGGCCCGGTCGGGCGCGATCGGGAACGCGTCAGGCAGCTCGCCGTAGAGCGCAAGCCCCGGCCGAACCAGGTCGCCGAAGGGCGCCGTGGCGGCGAAGAGGGCCCCCGTCGCCGCGAGGTGCCGCGCCGGGAGCGGCAGCCCGGCCCCGGTCAGGACCGCTTCGGCTGCCCTGAATCGTTCGACCTGCGCCGCGGAGACGTCCGCGTCGTGGGAGCTCGACAGGTGCGACCAGAGGCCGGCCAGTTCGGCGCCGGGCGCCTCGACGATGGTGCGCGCGGCGGCGGCGACGCGGTCGGGACGCAGGCCGGCCCGGGCCAGGCCCGTCTCGACCTCGAGGTGGATGCGCAGCCGGGCGCGACCCGCCACTCCGGCAACCTGCTCCCGCCAGGCCGCGAGCGTGTCCCGCAGCGCCCCCGCCTCGGCGGCCACGAGCTCCACCTGCGCCGCCGCGGCGACCGAGACCGCCTCGGGCGGGATGGTGTAGAGGACGAGGATCGGCGTAACCAGGCCCACTCCGCGCAGCGCGAGTGCCTCGTCGAGCGAGGCCACGCACAGGAGGTCGGCGCCGGCCGCGGCGAACGTGCGCGCCGCCACCTGCAGCCCGTGTCCGTAACCGTCGGCCTTCACCACGGCGGCCAGGCGCACCCCCGCCGGCAGGAGGGCGCGGACGGCGCGCAGGTTGCCTGCCAGGGCGTCGGTGTCGATCTCGAGCCAGGCCAGCCGGGGCAGTGGCGGCAGGCCCGCCGCCGCCAGGCGCGCCTCGATGCTGCTCAGCTGTCGCCCTCCCCGACGCTGAAGCCGAGCCGCCGGCCGCCGCGATCCCGCTCGCGCATCTGCGCCAGGCGCTTGCGCACCCGGGCGATCTCCTCGGGCAGGTCCGAGGCCATGAGCCCGGCATCGCCGAGTCGCTCGCGCAGCACCTCGGCGGCCGCCCCGTGGAGATGGACGCCGAGGCGCGCGGCCGCAAGCGGCTCCAGGCCCTGGGCGAGCAGCGCGCCGATGACACCCGCCAGCACGTCGCCGGTGCCGGCCGTGCCAAGGGCTGGATTGACGAAGGGAGCCACGGTCGCGGCCGGCTCGTCCCCCGCGATGACGGTGTGGGCGCCCTTCAGGACGACGACCTGGCCCCACGCCTGGGCGGCCCTGCGGGTCACGGCGATGCGGGCCTCGTCATCGGTCACGAGGTCGTCGGGCGCTCCGGCACCGGCCGGCAGACCCCCCGTCGCCATGAGCTTGGCCAGCTCGCCCACGTGCGGGGTCAGGACGCACGGCCGTCTCACCTGGTCCCACCACCGCTCGACCGTGGCCAGCGAGTTCAGCCCCTCGGCATCGACGACGGCGGGCGCCCGCTCGCCCTCGGCAGCGAGGAAGTCCAGCACGAGGTCCACCGTGGCCAGGCCCGGCCGCAGGCCCGGACCGACGACCGCTGCATCGTGATCAAGGTCGAGCAGCCGGTCGAGCGCGGCTTCGACGTCCACCTCACCCTCGACGTCCGTCTCCGGAAGGCCGATCGTCGTCGCCTCCACGACCCGCCCCGCGACGAGTGCTTGCAGGGTCTCGGGGACGGCGAGGCGCACCAGGCCCGCCCCGGTGCGGTAGGCCGCCTGGGCCACGAGCAGCGCGGCCCCGAGGTAGTCGAGCGAGCCGGCCAGCACGAGGAGCTTGCCGTGCGTGCCCTTGTGGCCGCGGGGATCGCGCTCGGGCAGCAGCCGGGCGGCCTGCGCGTCGTCCATCTCGCGCACCCCCGCGGGCCAGGCGGTCCCGCCGCTCGGCATCAGGCGTCCTCCGACCGGCGACTCGTCGCGTCGAGCGTGCGCAGGCGCTCCATGCGGGCCATGATGCGCCGCTCGCGATCGTCGAGGCGCGCGTCGATGTCCACGGGGAAGACGTAGGCGCCGCCCGCGGCGCGCACGCCGAATGCCACGGCCACGGCGTAGTCGCGCTCGTGGCTGATCGAGACGGCGATGCGCACCATGCCCAGCTGGTCGGCGCGCCGCTGCGCGCGCCCGCTCAGGCGGACCGAGGGCTGGCCGGTGGGCAGGCGCACGATCTCGATCTCGCGCCAGCCGACGCCACGGACACCGAGCCCGAGCACCTTGCTGATGGCCTCCTTGGCCGCCCAGCGGCCGGCGAAGGTCTCCGCCCGGTCGCGGACGTAGGCCGCCTCGGCCGGCGTGAGGACGCGGCTCGAGAAGCGCGCTCCGAAGCGCTCCAGGGTGGCGCGGATGCGTTCGACCTTGATGATGTCGATGCCGAGCTCGGTCGTCCCCTCGGGGACGGCGGGAACGCCGGCCACGGCGCTACTCGACGGTGACGGACTTGGCGAGGTTGCGCGGCTGGTCGACATCGGTACCGCGGGCGACGGCCGTGTGGTAGGCGAACAGCTGCAACGGGATCACGGCGAGGATCGGGCTGAGCGCCTCGATCGTCTCGGGCACCCACAGGATGTCGTCGGCGTAGGCCCGCACCCCCTCGTCGCCCTCGGTGGCCACGGCGATGACCCGCGCGTCGCGGGCGCGCCCCTCCATGACGTTGCTGACCAGCTTCTCCTGGTGCGACGAGCGCGTGGCCACGGCGACGAGCGGCACCTCGACGTCGAGCAGCGAGATGGGGCCGTGCTTCAGCTCGCCAGCCGCGTACCCCTCGGCGTGGACGTAGCTGACCTCCTTGAGCTTGAGGGCCCCCTCCAGCGCGACCGGGTAGCCGACCCCCCGACCGACGAACATGAAGCCGCGTGAGTTGACGTAGCGGCGGGCCAGGATCGCCGCCGGCTCCGCCATCTGCAGCGCGCGCTCGGCCTTGGCGGGCAGCGCTCGCAGCTCGGCCACCAGCTCGCGCTCGCGATCCCGCGGCAGCCGGCCGCGCGCCTTTGCCAGTGCGGCGCCGAGCAGCACCAACGTCGTCACCTGCGTCACGAACGTCTTGGTCGCCACGACGGCGATCTCGGGACCGGCCTGCAGGAAGAGGACTGCGTCCGCGTCGCGCGTGATGGCCGAACCCACCGTGTTGGTGACGGCCACCACCGGGCAGCCCTGCTCACGCGCGTAGCGGGTCGGCGCGATGGTGTCCGCCGTCTCCCCCGACTGCGTGACGGCGATGACCAGCGTGCGCTCGTCGAGCGGGGGCGGGCTGTAGCGGAACTCCGAGCCGACCGTGCTGCGGACCGGGATGCCGAGCCAGTCCTGGAACAGGTAGCCGGCCACCGCGGCCGCGTAGTGGGCGCTGCCGCAGGCGACGAGCTCGATGCGCTCGATGCCCGCCAGCCGATCGGCGATGGGGGCCAGCTCGTCGATGCGCACCTCGTCGCCGTGGAGCCGGCCGGCCGTGGCCGCCCGGATGGCCCCCGGCTGCTCGTGCATCTCCTTGAGCATGAAGTGCGCGTAGCCGCCCTTCTCGGCGGCCTCGATCGACCAGTCGATGACGTTCACGAGCCGCTCGCGGGGAACACCGTCCACGCCCGTGACCGTCACGCCGGTGGCGGTCAGGTCGGCCACGTCGCCCTCCTCGAGGAACACGACACGCGTCGTGTGCGCGAGCACCGCCGCGACGTCCGAGGCAAGGAAGCTCTCGCCGTCGCCCAGGCCGACGATGAGGGGCACGTTGAGCCGCGCGCCGACCAGCCTGCCCGGCTCGCCGCGGTGCATGACCGCCACGGCATAGGCGCCGTCGGCCTGGGCCAGGGCGGCCCGGACGGCCGCGGCGATGTCGCCCGCGTAGGCTTCCTCGACCAGGTGCGCCAGTGCCTCGGTGTCGGTCTCCGAGGCGAGGCGGTGTCCGCGCGCGGCGAGGCCGTCGCGCAGCTCCTGGAAGTTCTCGATGATGCCGTTGTGGATGACCGTGATGTCGCCGCTGCAGTCGACGTGCGGGTGGGCGTTCAGGTCGTTCGGACGGCCGTGTGTCGCCCAGCGTGTGTGGGCCAGGCCGATCGCCGCGGCGGGGGTGGCGTCGACGAGCGCGGTGCGCAGGTTGGCCAGCTTGCCGGCCTTCTTCTCGACGAAGAGGTCGCCGCCGGCGGTCACCAGGGCGATGCCGGCCGAGTCGTAGCCGCGGTACTCGAGGCGCGCGAGGCCCTCGAGCAGGATGGGCGCCGCGTCACGCGGCCCGATGTAGCCGACGATCCCACACATCGTTGTCTGCGTCTCTCCGGTCTCGAGGGTGCGTCAGTTTAGTCGCTCGGCCGCGAGGGCGGCCAGGCCATCGGCGAGGGCGGCGATGCGCGATGCGTCCTCGCCCTCGATCATGATGCGCAGCGCCGCTTCCGTGCCGGATGGTCGCACGAGCACTCGGCCCCGGCCCAGGAGCTCCCGCTCCGCCTCGCGGACGGCCGCTGCCAGCCGGACATCGGCCTCCCACTCCTTGTGACGAACGCGGACCGCCCGTTGCTCCTGCGGATAGAGCGGGATGCCCGCCGCGAGCTCGGAGAGGGGCCGCCCGGAGGCGGCCACGATGCGCAGCACCTCGAGGGCCGTGACGATCCCGTCGCCCGAGCTGGTGTGCTCGGCGACGATGACATGGCCGCTCTTCTCGCCGCCCAGGCCCGCGCCCGACACGAGCATCGCGTCGAGGATGTACTTGTCACCGACCGGCGTGCGCACGATGCGACCGCCCGCGCCCTCGACCGCCGCCGCCAGGCCGCCGTTGGAGAGGACGGTGACGACGACGGTCCCGCCGGGCAGCGCGCCGCGCCCGAGACGCTCCAGGGCCAGGAGGCCGATGAGCTGGTCGCCATCGACGGTCGTCCCCCGCTCGTCCACGGCCAGGCAGCGGTCCGCGTCGCCGTCGAGCGCGAAACCGAGGTCGGCGCCCGACGCGCGGACCCGGGCGGCCAGCGCCGCCGGCGCAGTGGCGCCGCAGTCGCGGTTGATGTTGAGCCCATCGGGCGCGTTGAAGATGACCTCCAGGTCGGCACCGGTGGCGGCCAGGAGCTCGGGTGCCACCACGCCACCCGAACCGTTGGCGCAGTCGAGGACGATGCGCAGCGACGTCCGGACCGATCTGGCCAGGGCCAGGCGATGGCGGCGGTAGTCGTCGAGGCGCGACCTCGCGTCCACCTCGCGGCCCAGGCCGGCATTCGTCGGGCTGGGCAGCTCCTCGGAGCGCCAGATCAGCGCGTCGAGCTCGTCCTCGACCACGTCGTCGAGCTTCAAACCGTGCGCATCGAGGACCTTGAGACCGTTGTCCTCGGCGGGGTTGTGCGAGGCCGAGACCATGATGCCGGCCGCGTAGTCGCCGGCCGCGGTAAGGAACGACAGCGCCGGCGTGGGCACCACCCCGACGCGGTGCACGTCGGCGCCCATGGAGGTCGCCCCGGACACGATGGCCGCGGCAAGCATGTCGCCCGACCGACGCGTGTCCTGGCCGACGACGACGGCGCCGCCCTGCGGGAGCAGGCGGTGGACGGTGGCCCGACCGAGCGCGTGGGCGAGGGCCGGTTTGAGCTCGACGTTGGCGATGCCGCGGATGCCGTCGGTGCCGAAGAGGCGCGCCATGGTCAGGGGCCCGGCGTCGGTGTCGGGCCGGGTGGCGAGGTGGGTCCCGTGCCGACGGTCACGGTCACCCTGGCCGGGGAGATCGAGACAAGGGTCGTTCCGGGGGGCGCATCGACGGCGACCGCCACGCTGGCATCGCCGATGGCCAGCCCGCTCACGTCGAGCGTTGCGCGCAGCGTCGCGGCGTCCACCGCGTCCAGCGCGGCGCGGGTCCCGCCAAGCGTGACGAGGACGTCGGGGACCGAGAGCCGGTAGGTGCGGTCGTCCCGCGCGCCGCTGAGGGCGAGGCCGACGCCGAAGGCCCGGCTTCCCCGCTCGACCGCGATCTCGACGGTGACCTTCACGCTCGGCGCATCCAGCACCTCGACGCCGTTCGGCGCTACGAGCGAGACGGTCTGCACGAAGGTCGCGGTCCGTCCATCGAGCACGATGGCCTCGGTCGCGACCGCTTCCAGGTCAGTCATCGCATCGAGCGGGCCACGTGCCGTGACCACGACCGGCACGGCGGTCACCGAGCGCACGGTGAAGCCGGCCGGTGGTGCCCCGGTCAGGTGCGGTGCCACCGGCAGCGTCCGGCTGGCCAGCTCGCGCCCGACCACGATGCGGACGTGGACGCGCTCCGGCTCGATGTCCACCGGCGCCACGATGTCACCGCGTTCATCGAGGGCGACGAGGTCGTAATCGCCGTCGACGTTGATGCCGCTGGGGTCGATGGTCACCCGCGCCGCGACTTCGTGGACGCGCGCCACGAGCGAGCTGGCCCCGCGCACGGACGCGATCGCCGCACCGAGCCGAGGCTCGCCGAGGACGAGGCCATCGGGCACGGCGCCGCGATCGACCAGGACCGGCAGGCTGCGGCTGACGACCGGGTCGAGGCGGACGGCGACGCGCTGGGGCTGGAAGTCCAACACCTTGACCCGAGGATCGAGCGACGTGACCTCGACCGACACGAGCACGGGGGCGCCCCCGGCCAGCGGCGTGACGTCCGACAGGTCGGCGACGGCGCGGAAGTCGACGCTCGAGATCCGCGCGGCGACGTCCGGCGGAGCGTAGAAGCGGATGGAGGTGACGTCCCCGAGGTTCTCGAGCAGGAAGGCACCGGTGGGCTGCCCGGTCGCCTCGATGGGCACGCGGCCGGGCCACACGCGCGCGTTCTGCGAGAGGACGAGGCCACCGTAGAGCAGCGCGGCGAAGACGATGGCGCCGACCTTCAGGGGCCAGTTGTGGGTGACGAGGCTGACGAGGCGACCCACTAGCCGTGCTTGCCGCCGTCGACGGCTGCCGGTCGCGCGGCGGGGGCCGCGGCGGTCGCCGACGGCCCATGCCTGCCCGGCGCACGGCGGCGGACCAGGCGCAGCGCACGGGCGCCACGCTCGCCGGGCGCGGGCAGCGTGAAGACGCCACGGCCGTGCGTGCCGCCAGGCTGCAGGAGCGTGACGAGCGCCGTGCGCAGCCGCTCTTCGTCGAGGTTGCGGATGATGCGCGCCCGTTCGACCAGCGCGATCATCCCGCTCTCCTCGCTGACCACCACGACGACCGCGTCGGTCTGCTCCGTGATGCCCAGGGCGGCCCGGTGGCGGGTGCCCAGCCGTTCGCTCTGCAGCGTGGTCTCGGCCAGGGGAAGCACGATGCCGGCGGCCACGATCTCGTTGCCGCGGATGAGCACGGCGCCGTCATGCAGGGCGGCGCGGGGCGCGAAGATCGTGCGCAGCAGCTCCGCGGAGAGGTCCGCGTGGAGCATCACCCCCGTCTCGGCCGCGTCCTCGAGTCCGGTCTCGCGTTCGAGGACGATGAGCGCCCCGGTCCGCTCGGCGGACAGGAGCGCGGCGGCGTGTGCGATCTCGGTCGCGATGTGGTGCACCTCGCCGCGAGAGCCGGACCAGAGCCAGCCCAGCGAGCCGACGCGGCCGATCCGCTCGAGGGCCCGGCGCAGCTCCGGCTGGAAGACGACGACGAGCGCGAGGAGGCCCACCACGGCGCCCGTCTGGAGGATCTGGGAGAGGAGCTGGAGGCCGAACGCCTGGGCGGCGACGTAGACGGCGTAGAGGGAGATCACGCCGATCACGAGCCGCACCGCGCGCGTGCCGCGGATCAGGCTGAACAGCCAGTAGATGAGGACCGCGGTGATGGCGATGTCGACGACCGCGATCGGCTGGATGTCCAGGCTCGTGAGCGTGTCCAGGATGCGGTCCATCGTCGGGCGATTGTAGCAGCGGCCCCCTCCCCGACCCCCCGGGGCGGCCGGCCGCGGGGATCAGCCGGCGGCGCCAGCGAGATCGGCGAGACGGGGCTCATCGGCCAGGCGCTGGCGGACCAGCTCGGCCGCGGCGGCGCGCCCGGCCCGGTCGCCGTCGATCTCCATCAGCCGGTCGAGGAGGAGCAGCTTCTCCACGGCGCGCTCGCGCCAGCCGCTCGCGAGGTAGAGGCGCGCCAGCTCGACGTGCAGGGCGGGAGCACCCGGCGCGACCTCGAGTCCGCGCTGGCAGGCGTCGAAGGCGGCCGCCGGCTCGCCCGCCGCGAGGTGGGCCAGCGCGGCCGCGACGTAGGACTCGACGGCCTCGGCCACGCGACCCTCGGTCACGGCGTCCGCCGCGGCCGCGAGGAGGACTTCCGGGTCGGGCGGGGGCGGGGCGGGGGCGGGGGCGGCAGCGGGGGCGAGGGCGGGGGCGGGGGCGGCGGGGGCCGGCGGTCGCCGGCGCCGCGTGGGAGTGGCCGGTGCGATCTTGCGGCGTGTCGCCCGGACTGGCGCCCTGGGCACCGCCGCCGCTTCGCCCACGAGCGCAGACTCGAGCGCGGCCACGCGCTTCAGGCGACGCTTCGTCGAGCCCAGACGGAGGGCCCGCCGCAGCGTGGCCAGCGCCTCCGGGCCGCGGTCGGTCGACTCCTGGACCTCGGCAAGCCGGTCGAGTGCCTCGGCGGCCTCCGGAGCGCGGCCGACGGCGAGGAGCGCCTCGACGCGGCCACTGAGCGCGGCCTCATCGCGCGGGGTCCTCCCCAGCGCCCGGGAGTAGGCGGCCAGCGCCTCGTCCGCCCGGCCGAGCCTCAGCAGGACGCCGCCCAGGCTGCTGTGCGGGAGGGGTCGTTCGGGAGCGATCTCGGCGGCCTCGCGGTAGTGCGCCAGCGCCTTGTCGAGGAGGCCGCGCAGGACCGCCACGTGACCCGCTTTGAGGGCCTCCTTGTACCGTTCGAAGATCGGGTCCGGCACGCCAGCTCCTAGCGACGGGTCACGCCTCAGGGTACGACAGCAGCGCGGCGAGGATCGCCTTGGCCGCATGCAGGCGGTTCTCGACCTGCCGTGGCACGAGGCTGCGCGGGCCGTCGAGCACAGCGGCGGCGATCTCCTCGCCCCGGTGCGCGGGAAGGCAGTGCATGACCAACGCGTGGGCCGGCGCGACGTCCAGCAGGGCGGCGTCGATGGTGAAACCGGCAAGGTCGCTCCGGCGATGCTCGCGGTCGGCCTCCTGACCCATCGATGTCCAGACGTCGGTGTAGAGGATGTCGGCCCCGTCCGCCGCGGCTCGCGGGTCGCCCACCAGCTCCAACGATCCACCCGTGCGCGCGGCACGCGCCCTCGCCAGCGCCAGCAGGTCGTCAGCCGGAAGGTAGCCATCCGGCGTGGCCAGGCGCATGTGGCCACCGAGGCTGGTCACGGCTACGGCCAGGGAGGCTGCCACGTTGTTGCCGTCACCCACGAAGGCCACGGTGCGACCGGCGACGCCACCGCAGGCCTCCGAGATGGTGAGGACGTCGGCCGCGGCCTGGAGCGGATGCTCGCGATCGGTCAGCCCGTTGACGACCGGGACCTCCGCGGCGGAGGCCAGCTCCTGAAGTGTTGCGTCGTGGATCGTGCGGGCGACGATGGCCGCCACCCAGCGGTCGAGGGTCCGCGCGATGTCGGCGGCCGACTCCCGGCGGCCCAGCCCGACGTCCGCCCCCACGAGGTAGACGGCCTGGCCGCCGAGCTGGGCGATGGCCAGCTCGCTGCTGATGCGCGTGCGCAGCGAGGGGTGCTCGAAGACGAGCGCGACGGCCCGGCCACGGAGGGGCTGCACGACGTGGCGTCGAGCGGAGAGCCACTCGGCCTTCAGGGCGGCAGCACCTGCGAGCAGCGCCTGCCAGCCCGCCGGCGACAGCGCGCCCGCCGCGAGCAGGTCGGAGCCAGGCTCGAGAAGGCCGCCATCTTCCGGCCGCCCTGCGGCCCCCGCACGGGGCAGTCCGGGGCCTGTCGTGGACATGTACCGGAAGCCCGACTCGGAAGGGTCTAGCGCTTCGTGTACTGCGGCGCCTTGCGGGCTCGCTTCAGGCCGTACTTCTTGCGCTCCTTCATCCGCGGATCGCGCGAGAGGAAGCCCGCCTGGCGCAGCGGGAGGCGCGCCTCCGGGTCGGACTGGAGGAGGGCCCGAGCGATGCCGTGGCGGATCGCCCCGGCCTGGCCCTGGTAGCCCCCACCCTCGACCTTGATCATGACGTTGAAGCGGCCCTCGGTACCGGTCACGCGGAAGGGCATCAGGATCGCGGCCTGGTCGACCGCGTTGCCGAAATGCTCGTCGAGGGAGCGGCCGTTGACCACGACCTCCCCTTCGCCGGCGAGCAGTCGGACGCGGGCGACGCTCGTCTTGCGGCGGCCGGTGCCATGATAGAAGTTGGCGCTGATCATCGTCGGTGGCTCCTCGTCAGGCGAGCGGATCGGGCCGCTGGGCCTGGTGCGGATGCTCGGCGCCAGCGTAGACCTTCAACTTGCGAAGCTGCTGGGCGCCGAGACGGTTGCGCGGCAGCATACCCTTGACGGCACGACGGATCGCCTCCTCGGGCCTTCGCGCGAGCAGCTCACCGAGCGTCTCCTGCTTGAGGCCGTGAGGGTATCCGCTGTGGCGCACGTACAGCTTCGACTCCAGCTTGTTGCGCGACACCGCGATACGGGCCGCGTTGACCACGATCACGTGATCGCCCGAGTCGATATGGGTGGCGAAGGTCGGCTTGTGCTTGCCCTCGAGGACACGGGCGATGCGCGACGCGAGGCGGCCGAGCGTCTCGTCCGTCGCATCCACGACGTACCAACGTCGCTCGATCTCGCTCTCACGAGGCGTAAAGGTCTTCGTCGTCATCATCTCCGTTCCCCGATCTGACGGGCCGTCCGAGGACGACCCGCCGCAGGCACAGCCCCTGCGAGGGGGCGATGGCGCCTGCGAACGCCCGTCGAGGCGACCCCAGCGCCGCCGCGACCTCGTCCGCGGTCGCCTCCCCGCGTCCGACGCGAAGGAGGGCGGCCACGATGCTCCTGACCATCTGGCGCAGGAAGGCGTCGCCGACCACGTCGATCGTGATCGTTCGGCCTCGCCTGCGGACCCGGACCCCGTGGAGGGTCCGGATCGGTTGTCGATCCGCCCCGCCGAAGGCACGGAAGTCGTGCCGGCCGACGAGGACCTGCGCCGCCACTGCCATGGCAGCGACGTCGAGCGGGGCCCGCACCCCGAGCGCCGTACGCTCGCGGAGCGGGCTGCGCGGCCCGTTCCAGACGGTGTAGCGGTACTCCCGGTACCGCGCCGCATAGCGCGGGTTGAACCCGGCGTTCACGCGCCGCAGCGCATGGATCGCGACGTCTCCCGGCAGGAGCGCATCCAGCGCCCGTGCCAGCTGCCGCACCGGCATCCACCGCGCCAGGGTGAAGGCGATCACCTGTCCCGTCGCGTGGACCCCGGCATCGGTCCGTCCGGCGGCATCGACCCGCACCCGGCTCCCGCCGGAGATGCGCGTCAGCGCCACCTCGAGCTCTCCCTGGACCGTCCGGCGACCGGGTTGCACCCCGTAGCCGGCGAAGTCCGTGCCGTCGTATTCGACCCGGGCGGCGAACCGCACGGGGCCACCCTCTCGGGCGGACGATCGCACCGCGGAGCTAGACGAGCTCGATCTGGACGATCGGGGCTGCGTCGCCGTTCCGCTGTCCGATGCGCACGATCCGGGTATAGCCGGATGTTCGATCGGCATACTTCGGCGCGATCTCCTTGAAGAGTTTGTCGATCACGAGAGGCTCATCCGGCATCTCGGCGACGACGCGCCGGCGAGCGCTGAGCGAGCCTTCCTTGGCGAGCGTGATCATGCGCTCCACGCGGCCGCGGATCTCCTTGGCGCGCGCCTCGGTCGTCTTGACCTGCTCGTAGCGCAGCACGGCCACCGTGAGGCTCTTGAAGAGGGCGAGACGCGGCCCGGTCTTGCGACCGAGCTTGCGGCCGTCGATCCTGTGGGCCACCTCTCAGGCCTCCGCCTCGTCGAAGGGCTCGTCGCCCTCGGCGTCGAGTTCCTCGAGGCCCGCCAGGTCGCCCGGCTCATCGGGCGGCAGGAAACCGCGCATGCGCAGCCGCTCCTTCATCTCGTCGAGCGACTTCTTGCCGAAGTTGCGCATGCGCAGCAGATCGTCGTCGGTGAGCTGCAGGAGCTGGCCGACCTTGACGATGTTGTTGCGCTTCAACGAGTTGTAGGCCCGCATCGGGAGGTCGAGGTCCTCGATGGGCATGTCGAGCATGTTGGCCGGGATCGAAGGCCCGCCGGCGCTGGTCCGCTCCACGGGGAGCGGCTTGCCTGCGCGCGTGAAGAGGCTGAACTGGGCGACGAGGATCTCGGCGGCGCGCGAGAGCGCCTCTTCCGGCGTGATCGTGCCGTCAGTCTCGATCTCGATGGTCAGCTTGTCGTAGTTCGTCATCTGCCCGACGCGCGTGTTCTCCACCGTGTAATTGACCTTGCGCACGGGGGTGAAGATGGCATCGATGGGGATGACGCCGATGGGCAGGGGCTCGGCGCGCTCGGCGGCCAGGTAGCCCACCCCACGCTCCACCGTGAGGTCCATCTCGATCGTCACGTCGCCCGAGTCGAGGACCATCAGGTGCTGCTCGGGGTTGACGATCTCGACGTCCGGGTTCTCGGCGATGTCGGCGGCGGTGACGACGCCGGCACCGGACTTGACGAGCTTCAGCTGGACCGGGTGAGGAGCGTAGCTCTTGAGGCGCAACCTCTTGACGTTGAGGACGATCTGCGTCAGATCCTCCTTGACGCCGGGGATGCTGCTGAACTCGTGATAGACGTCGCGCACCTGGATGGAGGTGACGGCGGCACCTTCGAGCGACGACAGCATGACACGCCGGAGCGCGTTGCCCAGCGTCACGCCGTAGCCGGCGGGGAGCGGACTTGCCTCGTACTTGGCGTACGAGGCTCCCAGCTCCTCGACCGACTCGATCTGCGCGTTCTCCAGTTCGATCATCGGGGGCGACCTACCTCGAGTAGTACTCGACCACGAGCTGCTCGTTGAGGTCGGCCGGCATCTGCTCGCGGCGGGGCAGCGCGACGACGCTGCCTGCCAGCTTCTCCGGCTCGACGCTCAACCACTCCGGCACCTGGGCGGTGCGGAGCGTTTCGCTCGCGGTCTTGAAGGGGGCGGTGGAACGGCTCCGCTCGCGGACCGTGATGCGGTCGCCGGGGCGGAGCTGATAGCTGGCGACGTCAGCCGCGCGGCCGTTCACGAGGAAGTGGCCGTGGTTCACGAACTGCCGCGCCTGGGCCCGACTGGACGCGAAGCCCATCCGGAAGGCGACGTTGTCGAGACGCGTCTCGAGCAGGCGCAGGAGGTTCTCGCCGGTCACGCCGGGGCGCGACTCGGCCTGATCGAAGTAGCCCCGGAACTGGCGCTCCAGCACGCTGTAGACACGGCGCACCTTCTGCTTCTCGCGCAGCTGGATGCCGAATTCGGACGGCTTGCGCCGCCGCACGCCGTGCTGGCCGGGAGGCGTGGCGCGGCGCTCGACGGCGCACTTCTTGGTGTAGCAGCGAGCGCCCTTGAGGAAGAGCTTGGTGCCTTCCCGGCGGCAGAGGCGGCAGACGGATTCGGTGTAGCGGGCCATGCCGATCTCAGACCCGGCGCCGCTTGGGCGGCCGGCAGCCGTTATGCGGGATGGGCGTGACGTCCGTGATGGCGGAGACCTCGAGCCCGGCCGCCTGGAGCGAGCGGATAGCCTGCTCGCGGCCGGCGCCGGGGCCCTTGACGAAGACCTCGACCTGGCGCATGCCATGCTCCATGGCCCGCCGTGCGGCGCCGTCCGCGCTCATGGCGGCCGCGTACGGCGTGCTCTTCCGCGAGCCCTTGAAGCCGGCCACGCCGGCGCTCCCCCAGGCGATGGTCGCCCCGCTCGGATCGGTGATCGTGATGATGGTGTTGTTGAAGGTCGCCTGGACGTGGACGTGCCCCGTGGGCACGTTCTTCTTTTCGCGACGCCGCGTCTTCGAGACGCGCTTACGTTCGGCCATGCTCGGTCCGACGCTCCTGGTCTACTTCTTGCGCCGGACGCCGACGGTCTTCTTCGGACCGCGACGCTGCCGGGCATTGGTCTTGGTGCGCTGCCCGCGGACGGGCAGGTTGCGGCGGTGGCGGAGACCGCGATACGAGCCGATCTCCTGGAGTCGCTTGATGTTCAGCGCGACCTCGCGCCGCAGATCGCCCTCGACCTTGTAGCGGCGGTCGATGATCTCGCGCAGCCGACCCACCTGTTCGTCGGTCAGGTCACGGACGCGGGTGTCCGGGTTCACGTTGGCCTGCGCCAGGATCCTCTGGCTGGTGGGCAGCCCGATCCCGTAGACGTAGGTGAGGGCGACCTCCACGCGCTTCTCGCGCGGGATGTCGACACCGGCGATGCGTGCCACTCCGCCCTCCTAGCCCTGTCGCTGCTTGTGCTTCGGATTGCCGCAGATGACGATCACCGTGCCGTGCCGGCGGATGACCTTGCAGCGTTCGCAGCGCGCCTTGACCGACGCTCTGACCTTCACGATTGCCCCTGCCTACTTGAGTCGATACGTTATCCGGCCACGCGACAGGTCGTACGGCGACAACTCGACGCGGACCCGGTCGCCCGGAAGGATCCGGATGAAGTTCATGCGGAGCTTGCCGCTGATGTGGGCCAGTACACGATGACCGTTCTCGAGCTCGATGGCGAACATCGCGTTGGGCAACGGCTCGATGACCGTACCCTCGACCTCGATCGCGTCCTTCTTGGCCACAGGCGGCGACAGGCTCCCTTGTTCGATCCCTGCTGGGTCCGCCCCGGCACGGTGGGCCGCGGCCCGCCCGGCGAGGCACGGTGATGCGTGCGCCGCGCTGGACGGGCGCACGAACGGCTAGTGTATCAGGTGGCGACCATGGCGGGCAAGCGCTCGCTCGCGGCATCGTTGACGGTGAGGATCCGCGGGCCCTCGGCGGTGATGGCGATGGAATGCTCGAAGTGGGCGGCGAGGCTGCCGTCCGCGGTGCGCACGGTCCAGCCGTCCTCGTCGACGCGCACCTCCTGGCGTCCGAGCATGAACATCGGCTCGATGGCCAGGC
>Ga0334722_10003698_pt1 | contig 16312 bp, 12 predicted proteins | sample C3_bottom_MG_FD_207210 | JGI IMG/M metagenome (GOLD analysis project Ga0334722, IMG submission 207210) | Sediment microbial communities from Yellowstone Lake, YNP, Wyoming, USA - C3_bottom | ecosystem: Environmental > Aquatic > Freshwater > Lake > Sediment | place: USA: Wyoming | collected...
GCGACAATGTGTCGATGGAGGTTTCTCTCATCACGCCGATAGCGTGTGAGAAGGAGCTCCGTTTCGCCATCCGCGAGGGTGGCCGCACGGTCGGCGCGGGCGTCGTTGCAGACATAATCGAATAGACAGATTGGAGCTTTGGTAATGCGGGACATAATATTGCTTACGTGCCAGACCTGCAAGAGGCGGAACTACTCCACCACGAAGAACAAGAAGAATACGACGGAGAAGCTCGAACTGAAGAAGTACTGCAGGTCCTGCAGGGTCCATACGGCCCACAAGGAAACGAAGGCTTAAGGCGCTTGCAGGCCAGTAGCTCTAACGGTTAGAGCACCGGACTCCAAATCCGGGTGTTGGGGGTTCGAATCCCTCCTGGCCTGCCATTATCCCCGGCAGGGTGCCGCCGGTATAATTCGGGCAGGCCGAGGGCGGCGTCCGCCAAAGAGGGCGGTGGGGAGGGTTGACAGTGTTCAACAACGCGATTGAATTTCTTAAGGAATCTAAAAACGAGATCAGCAAGGTGGTATTCCCCACCCGGCAGGAGGTAATCGGCGCGACCCTGGTGGTCATCGTGTCGGTCGTGGTAGTATCCCTCTTCCTGGGGGCGGTCGATCTCGGGTTGTCCAAGGCGATGACGTACCTGATGGGTTAACAATATAACCAGTTTGGAGAACCGATGGCAAAAGAATGGTATGTCGTACATACCTATTCCGGCTTCGAGGGCAAGGTAAAGTCCAGCATCGAGGAGAGGTCCAAGTCCCTGGGGCTGCAGGATAAAATAGGTCAGGTACTTGTACCGACCGAGGATGTGGTTGAACTCCGTAACGGGAAGAAGCGCACCTCCACGCGCAAGTTCTTCCCCGGTTACATACTGGTCGAAATGGACCTGGACGACGCTACCTGGCACCTCATAAAGGAGACGCCGAAGGTGACGGGTTTCGTGGGCGACAAGCAGAAGCCCTCGCCCATAACCGATGAAGAGGTCGGCCTTATAAGGACGCAGATGGACGTGGGCACGACCCCGGCCAAGAGGGAGGCGGCGTACAGCCACGGCGATTCGGTGCGCATAGTAGACGGCCCGTTCATAAGCTTCATCGGCTCGGTCGAGGAGGTAAACGTGGACCAGGGCAAGCTGAAAGTCATGGTCTCCATATTCGGCCGGGCGACGCCGGTGGAGCTGGACTTCCTGCAGGTGGAAAAGGCTTAAAGCAACTGGCAGCAACAGGACATGGTTAAACGCGCCAGCGTCAGCCTACTCCTTATTACATACACAACAGTTTTTATGGATACGAAACGCGTACCACGAATCACGGAATTATTAAGGAGCACAGAAAATGCCTAAGAAGGAAATAACCGCATACGTAAAGCTTCAGCTCCCGGCAGGCAAGGCCAACCCCGCGCCTCCGGTCGGCCCCGCACTGGGCCAGCACGGCGTGAACATCATGGGCTTTTGCAAGGAGTACAACGCCGCCACGCAGGGCCAGGAGGGCACGGTAATACCGGTCCTCATAACCGTGTACAGCGACAGGAGCTTCAGCTTCGTGTTGAAGACACCGCCCGCGTCCGAGATGCTCAAGAAGGCGGCCGGCATAGTCAAGGGCTCCGGCAAGCCCAACAAGGACAAGGTGGGTAAGGTCACGGCACAGCAGGTCAGGGAGATAGCCCAGAACAAGATGCCGGACTTAAATGCCACCGACGTCGAGGGCGCGATCAAGATAATAGAGGGTACAGCAAGGAGCATGGGGATAGAAGTATCCGCGTAGCTTTCATGGTTTTTTCGCCGGCAACCACCGCCGGCCGGCGATGATACAGACAGGGAATGGCGGGAGATAACGGGGACGGAGGGCCGTATTGGGTTTCCGCAGCCTCTAAATCGACAAGGAGAAAAGATGAAACAGAAGAAGCTCGCCGCGAGCAGGGCCAAGGTAGACAGGGAAAAGGCGTACACACTCGAAGAGGCTATGGCCCTCGCGAAGGAGTGCGCCTACACGAAGTTCGACGAGACGGTGGACATGACTGTTATGCTGGGCGTAGACCCGAAGCGCTCCGACCAGATGGTCAGGGGCTCGGTGCCGCTCCCGCACGGGACGGGCAAGACAGAGCGGGTGCTGGCGTTCGCCAAGGGCGAGAAGGAGAAGGAGGCGCTTGACGCCGGGGCCGACTTCGCCGGGTCCGACGACCTGGTTGCCAAGATACAGGGCGGCTGGATGGATTTCGACCGCGTGGTCGCCACGCCGGACATGATGGCCGCGGTCGGCAAGCTCGGTAAGGTGTTGGGCCCGAGGGGCCTTATGCCGAACCCGAAGGTGGGCACCGTCACGATGGACATCGGCAAGGCGGTCAAGGAGATAAAGGCCGGCAAGGTGGAGTACCGGGTTGAGAAGGCAGGCATAGTCCACGTCGGCATAGGCAAGGCCTCCTTCGACGCGGCCAAGCTGGTGGAAAACGCCACTGTCGTGCTGGAGGCGCTCCAGAAGGCCAAGCCCTCGACCAGCAAGGGCAGGTACATGAAGAAGATAGTCATATCAACCACCATGGGCCCTGGCATAAAGGTAGATACCGCCCAGGCCGGGGCACTGGTTGTTTAGTAGATATAGGGTGTAAAGACGAGGTCGATGGCCCCCATGCGAGGGGCCGCAAGAAAACTTAAGTCGAAGACAGCAGGAGGGGCGATACGCCCCTTAATTGGCCATTATGGCCGTCCCGCCGAGACCAGGATAGGAAAACCTTTAAATAGAACTTTCCCTGTCTGTCGACTTGGAAAGGGGGGTTGATTTGAGAAAGGCTGAAAAGCAGGAAATCATAGACGAGCTGCACGGCAAGTTCGCCACGGCGAATGCCGCCATACTCACGGACTTCAAGGGCCTGAGTGTTGCGGAGATAACCGAGCTTCGGAAGGAACTCCGGAAGGCCCAGATAGAGTACAGGGTCGTGAAGAACACACTTGCCATCAGGGCTGCGGCTGGCACCGAGGCCGAGAAGCTGTCCAAGTACCTTGAGGGCCCGACCGGCCTCGTGCTTGGGTTCGGCGACCCGGTTACGCCAGCCAAGGTGATAATGGGCCATGCCAAGAAGCAGGCAAAGCTGAAGGTCAGGGTTGGCCTTATCGAGGGCTCGGTCGTGGACGAGGCGATGCTTAAGGCTGTTGCTGCGCTTCCGTCGAGGAACGAGCTTCTCTCGCAGATGGCGGCGGGCTTCCAGGCACCGGCATCCAAGATGGCAAGGCTGCTTAACGCCACGGTGGCAAGGTTAGGATACGCGCTTACGGCGCTCAAGGACAAGAAGGCTTAAGTAAATCATTTAATCCCAAGTCGAAGGAGAAGATACAATGTCAGCTACAAAAGATCAGGTATTTGAGTTTATAGACAACATGACCATACTCCAGATGAGCGAGTTCATCAAGGAGTTCGAGGACCGTTACGGCGTAACCGCCGCTGCCCCGGTGGCAGTGGCCGGTGTGGCCGCCGGCGCGGCCCCTGCAGCGGCGGAGGAGAAGACCGCGTTCGACGTCATCCTCACCTCGGCCGGCGACAAGAAGATACAGGTCATCAAGGTCGTTCGCGAGCTCACGGGCCTCGGCCTGAAGGAGGCGAAGGACCTGGTGGAGGGCGCGCCGAAAGAAGTGAAGGGCGGCATTTCCAAGGAAGAGGCCGAGTCGATGAAGGCCAAGCTGGTAGAGCAGGGCGCCGGCGTCGAGATAAAGTAGTTTAACAGGCTGCTGGTCCTGCGGCGTTTCGCGCCGCGGGACCGGCGGCTTTTTTACGTTTTTAGGAGTCCAAAACCCAGGGCCCAAACGGACGCTGTTGGGGCCTGGGTTTTGGGCTTTGAACAACAACCAATGTCTCAAGGAGAATAGATGGTCTATCCCAAGATGCGACAGGAGAGGCGGGACTTTTCGAAGATCCCAACGATCATTGACATCCCCGACCTCATAGAGATCCAGAAGACTTCCTACGAGAGGTTCCTCCAGCAGTGGGTGTCCCCTGCCGAGAGGAGGGATATCGGACTTCAGGCCGCATTCAACTCCATATTCCCTATCGCGGATTTCAATGAGACATTCACCATCGAATTCGTGGAGTACTCGGTAGGCGAGGCCAAGTACAGCGTCAGGGAGTGCCTCCAGAGGGGTACGACCTATGCCGCGCCGCTCAAGATAAAGGTGCGCCTGGCCGCTTGGGAGAAGGACGAGGAGACCGGCGCCAAAAGGCTCAAGTACGCCAAGGAGGAAGGCACCGACATATACCTGGGCGAGCTTCCGCTGATGACCGAGAACGGCACGTTCATAATAAACGGTACCGAGAGGGTGGTGGTCAGCCAGCTGCACCGCTCACCAGGGGCCTTCTTCACACACGACAAAGGCAAGACACACTCGTCCGGCAAGGTGCTGTACTCCGCGCGCATAATACCGTACCGCGGGTCATGGCTGGACTTCGAGTTCGATATAAAGGACATAATCTACGCCCGCATAGACAGGCGCAGGAAGATACCGGCGACCGTGCTCCTCAAGGCGCTCGGCTATTCCAACGAGGAGCTCCTCAGGTACTACTACCCGGTCGAGAAGGTCAGGGTCAAGAAGACCGGCTTCACGAGGGTGGTGGACCCGGAGGTGCTGGTCGGCGTCAAGGCCGCGTTCGACATCGTGGCCGAGAAGACCAAAGAGGTAATAGTAAAGAAGGGCAACAAGATAACAAAGGGCGCGGTCAAGAAGATGGAGGCCGCAGGCATGAAGGAGATCCCCGTTACCGCGGAGGAACTCGTCGGCCGCATCTCCCTGAGGGACATAGTAGACTCCCAGACCGGCGAGGTTGTGGTAGAGGGCAACGACGAGATGAAGGCGGACGCCGTCGCGAAGCTCCAGAAGGCGACCGTCGGCGACAAGGACAACCCTTTCGTCGAGCTGTTGTTCATAGACGGCATCAGGGTTATACCGTCTATCAGGGACACGCTGCTGCTGGACAAGATAGGCTCGCCCGACGAGGCGATAATAGAGATCTACAGGAAGCTCCGCCCCGGCGAGCCCCCGACGCTTGACATGGCCCTCGCGCTCTTCGAGAACATGTTCTTCAATGACAAGCGCTACGACCTGTCCCCTGTCGGCAGGCTCAAGATAAACAAGAAGCTCGGACTCGAAGTGCCCCTTGAGACCAGGATACTGACCAAGGAAGACATCCTGGAGGTAATCAGGTACTTAAACGACCTGAAGGCCGGCAAGGGCGAGGTGGACGACATAGACCACCTGGGCAACCGCCGCGTCAGGAGCGTGGGCGAGCTTCTGGAGAACCAGTTCCGTATCGGCCTGGTCAGGATGGAGCGTACGATCAAGGAGAGGATGAGCCTCCACGACCTGGAGAACATCATGCCGCACGACCTGATCAACGCCAAGCCCGTGACGGCGGCTATCAAGGAATTCTTCGGCTCGTCCCAGCTGTCGCAGTTCATGGACCAGACCAACCCGCTTGCCGAGATAACCCACAAGAGGAGGCTCTCGGCCCTCGGGCCAGGCGGCCTGACACGCGAGCGCGCGGGGTTCGAGGTCAGGGACGTGCACCCGACCCACTACGGCAGGATATGCCCGATTGAGACGCCGGAAGGCCCGAACATCGGCCTCATAACCTCGCTTGCGACTTATGCGAGGGTGAACGAGTTCGGGTTTATAGAGGCGCCGTACCGCAAGGTCGGCAAGGGCAGGGCTACCGAAGAGATAGAATACCTCTCCGCCATCGAAGGCGAGAAGTTCGTCATAGCCCAGGCCAATACCCTTTTAGACGACAAGGGCAAGATAAAGGGCGACAGCGTCTCCGCCAGGGTGGGCGGCGAGTTCAGGATGGTCAGCCCGCAGGACGTGCAGTATATGGACGTCTCGCCGAAGCAGATAGTGTCGGTGGCGACCGCGCTGATACCGTTCCTCGAAAACGACGACGCGAACCGCGCACTGATGGGCTCGAACATGCAGCGCCAGGCGGTGCCGCTTCTAAGCTGCGACGCCCCCGTCGTGGGTACGGGCATGGAGCAGGTGGCCGCGCGCGACTCCGGCGTCATTGTGCTGTCCAGGCGCGGCGGCATGGTGGAGAGCGTGGACGCGACCAGGATCGTGGTCAGGGTGAACGACCGCGAGGTCACGGCGGGCGACCCTTCGCCCATCGACGTGTACAACCTGATTAAGTTCTACCGCTCCAACCAGAACACCTGCATAAACCAGAAGCCGATAGTGATGGTCGGCCAGAAGGTCAGGAAGTTCCAGGTCCTCGCGGATGGCCCGGCTACCGACGGCGGCGAGCTCGCGCTCGGCCAGAACGTGCTTGTAGCGTTCATGCCTTGGGGCGGGTACAACTACGAGGACGCCATACTCATCTCGGAGAAGCTGGCCCAGGAGGACCGCTACAGCTCGATACACATCGAGGAGTTCGAGATAGAGTCCAGGGACACCAAGCTGGGCAAGGAGGACATAACCCGCGACATACCGAACGTCGGCGAGGACGCCCTCAAGAACCTGGACGAGTCGGGCATAATAAGGATAGGCGCCGAGGTCAAGGCGGGCGACATCCTCGTGGGCAAGGTCACGCCCAAGGGCGAGACGCAGCTCACACCGGAGGAGAAGCTCCTGCGCGCGATATTCGGCGAGAAGGCCGGAGACGTTCGTGACGCATCGCTCACCGTGCCGCCCGGAGTAGAAGGCACCGTGGTGGACGTGAAGATATTCTCGAGGAAGGGAGTCGAAAAAGACGACCGCGCCAAGAGCATAGAGGACGAAGAGGTCGAGCGGCTGGAGCGCGACAAGCTGGACGAGATACGCGTCATCCAGGAGGAGAAGGTAAAGAGGCTCAGGAAGACTGTCCTGGGCAAGACCGCCGCGGCCAAGATAGTCGAGGAGGATACCGGCAAGACGGTCGTCGCCAAGGGCAAGACTATAACAGAGGATATACTGGATCGCCTGTACGACGAGTCCCTCTCCTCTATCGCACTTGTCGAGGACGTCGAGGACAAGATACGCGAGATAGAGGATTATGCCGAAGAGCAGGTAGGCTACCTGGAGTCGGTGTTCGACGAGAGGATAGGCCGTCTGAAAAAGGGCGACGAGCTGCCCCCGGGCGTAATCAAGCTTGTCAAGGTGTACATCGCCATGAAGCGCAAGCTCTCGGTCGGCGACAAGATGGCCGGGCGTCACGGCAACAAGGGCGTCGTCTCCAGGATAGTGCCTCAGGAAGACCTGCCGTTCATGCCGGACGGCACCCCGGTCGAGGTGGTACTGAACCCGCTGGGCGTCCCCTCGCGTATGAACGTCGGCCAGATATTGGAGACGCACCTGGGATGGGCGGCCAAGGCACTCGGCATCAACGTGGCCACGCCGGTATTCGACGGGGCGTCCGAGAAGCGGATAAGGGACCTGCTCGAAGAGGCGGGCCTGCCTAAGAACGGCCAGATAACCCTTCACGACGGCCGCACTGGCGAGCCGTTCGACCGCAAGGTGACGGTGGGCTACATGTACATGCTCAAGCTCCACCACCTGGTAGACGACAAGCTGCACGCGCGCTCGATAGGGCCGTACTCGCTCGTCACCCAGCAGCCGCTCGGCGGCAAGGCGCAGTTCGGCGGCCAGAGGCTGGGCGAGATGGAGGTCTGGGCACTCCAGGCGTACGGCTCTGCCTACACGCTTCAGGAGTTCCTGACGGTCAAGTCCGACGACGTGGGCGGCCGCGCGAAGATATACGAGGCGATAGTCAAGGGCGAGAACACCCTTGAACCGGGCCTGCCCGAGTCCTTCAACGTGCTTATCAAGGAACTCCAGAGCCTGGGCCTGGACGTGGAGCTCCTCGAAGACGTGAAGGGTTGATCAGTATTAACGGCCTTCTGACGGAGGTATAAATTGGAAGATATATTCAGCCTGTTCGAAAAACCGAAGGAGCCCGTGGCCTTCGACGCCATCAAGATAAAGCTGGCGTCGCCCGAGAAGATAAGGTCATGGTCCCACGGTGAGGTCAAAAAGCCGGAGACCATAAACTACCGGTCGTTCAAGCCGGAGAGGGACGGCCTCTTCTGCGCCAAGATATTCGGCCCCATAAAGGACTGGGAGTGCAACTGCGGCAAGTACAAGCGCATGAAGCACAGGGGCGTCGTATGCGACAAGTGCGGCGTCGAGGTAATACAGTCGAAGGTCAGGCGCGAGAGGCTCGGCCACATAGAGCTCGCGTCCCCGGTCGCGCACATATGGTTCCTTAAGGGGCTCCCGTCGAGGATAGGCAACCTCCTTGACATGACCCTGAAACAGCTCGAGAAGGTGCTCTACTTCGAGTCCTACGTCGTGGTGGACCCGGGTGACACGCCCCTGAACGAGAAGGAACTCGTAAGCGAGGACAAGTACAGGAAACTCGTGCAGGAGCTTGGCAGCCGTTTCAAGGCCGAGATGGGCGCTGAGGCCATCAGGGAGCTGCTCAGGCGAGTGGACCTGGACACCCTCGCCCAGGAGCTCCAGGTCAAGATAGAGATAGCGAACTCGGCCGCGGTGAAGAAGAAGCTCACCAAGCGGCTGAAGGTCGTCGAGGCCTTCAGGAAGTCCGGCAACAAGCCTGAGTGGATGATACTGGACGTCATCCCGGTTATCCCGCCGGAGCTTCGGCCGCTGGTCCCGCTCGAGGGCGGGCGCTTCGCCACCTCTGACTTAAACGACCTGTACAGAAGGGTTATAAACAGGAACAACCGCCTGAAGCGCCTCGAGGAGCTCAAAGCCCCGGGCGTCATTATAAGGAACGAGAAACGGATGCTCCAGGAGGCGGTGGACGCGCTGTTCGACAACGGCAGGCGGGGCAAGATACTGCGCGGGCCGAACAAAAGGCCGCTCAAGTCCCTGTCCGACATGCTGAAGGGCAAGCAGGGCCGTTTCCGCCAGAACCTCCTGGGCAAGCGCGTGGACTACTCCGGCCGAAGCGTTATCGTGGTCGGGCCGGAGCTGAAGCTTCACCAGTGCGGCCTGCCGAAGAAGATGGCGCTCGAGCTGTTCAAGCCGTTTATCTTCAACAGGCTGGAGGAGAAGGGCTACTGCACCACCATAAAGAGCGCCAAGAAGATGGTGGAGAGGGAGCGCCCTGAAGTCTGGGACATCCTGGAGGAGGTCATCAGGGAGCACGCGGTGCTGCTTAACCGTGCCCCGACCCTGCACAGGCTCGGCATCCAGGCCTTCGACCCGGTGCTCGTGTCCGGCAAGGCCATAAGGCTGCACCCGCTGGTCTGCACCGCGTTCAACGCGGACTTCGACGGCGACCAGATGGCAGTGCACGTGCCGCTTTCCATCGAGGCGCAGGTCGAGGCCAGGGTGCTCATGCTCTCGGTCAACAACATACTCTCGCCCGCGTCCGGCAGGCCTATCACCGTCCCCTCTCAGGACATGGTACTGGGCTGCTACTATATCAGCAAGGTGAAGAAGGGCGCTAAAGGCGAGGGCATGGTTCTGTCCGGCCCTGACGAGGTGCGCGTCGCGTACGACCACGGCGTGGTAGACAAGCACGCCGCCGTCAAGGTGAGGATAGACGGCAAGATGGTGGAGACCACGGTCGGGCGCGTGATGCTCGCCGACATCCTCCCCGAAGGCCTGCCCTTCGAGCTCGTCAACAACGAGATGAGCAAGAAGGAGATAGCAAAGCTGATAGACGCCTCCTACAGGCGGTGCGGCTCGCGCGCCACGGTCGTGCTTATGGACAACCTGAAGGACATAGGCTTCAAGCACGCCACCGAGGCCGGCATCTCGATATGCATAAACGATATGCACATCCCCAAGAAGAAGCACGACCTCATAGAACATGCAGAGAAGCAGGTCATGGAGATACAGAAGCAGTACGCGGACGGCCTGATCACCAACGGCGAGCGTTACAACAAGGTCATTGATATCTGGGCGACAGTCACCGAGAAGATCGCCACCGAGATGATGTCCGAACTCGGCATGGACGACGAGCTGCCCGGCACTCTCCAGGAGAAGCAGTACTTCAACTCCATCTTCATGATGGCCGACTCGGGCGCCAGAGGCAGCGCGCAACAGCTCAGGCAGCTGGCCGGCATGCGAGGCCTGATGGCCAAGCCCTCAGGCGAGATCATCGAGGCGCCTATCCAGGCGAACTTCCGCGAAGGCCTGAAGGTCATGGAGTACTTCATTTCGACGCACGGCGCCAGGAAGGGCCTCGCCGACACCGCGCTAAAGACGGCCAACTCGGGCTACCTGACCCGCAGGCTCGTAGACGTATCGCAGGACGTCATAATAAACGACGTGGACTGCGGCACGGTCGACGGTATACAGGTCGGCGCGCTCGTGGAGGGCGGCGAGATAATAGAGCAGCTCGACGAGAGGCTCCTTGGCCGTGTGACCTCGGACGGCATAAAAGACCCGGTTACGGGCGAGATGCTCGTGCCGCCCAGCACCGAGATAACCGAGGACCTGATAAAGAAGATAATGGAGGCCGGCATAGACCGCGTGAACATCCGCTCGGTGCTTACCTGTCAGAGCCGCAGGGGCGTATGCCGCATGTGCTACGGACGCGACCTGGCCAGGGGCCGGCTGGTTGACCTGGGCGAGGCGGTCGGCGTCATAGCGGCGCAGTCCATCGGCGAGCCGGGCACGCAGCTTACGATGCGTACCTTCCACATAGGCGGCACGGCGTCCAAGGTCGTAGAGCAGACCAAGCTGACGGCCAAGAACTCGGGCAAGGTCGAGTACGTCAACCTGCACACCATCAAGAAGGCTGACGGGAGCATCGTCGTGATGAACCGTAACGGCAAGATAGTGATCAGGGACAACAGCGGCCGCGAAAAAGAGCGTTACATGATAACCTACGGGGCCAACCTGCACGTCGTCGACGGCCAGGACATAAAGGAAGGCCAGATACTGGTCGACTGGGACCCGTACTCAACACCGATACTAACCGAGGTAGGCGGCAAGATAGCCCTGGGCGACATCATCGAGGGTTCGACGATGCGCGAGGAGGTGGACGAGACCACCGGCCTTTCGCACAAGGTGGTCATAGACTACCCCGCCAACCTCAGGCCGCGTATCTCCATCAAGGACGACACCGGCAAGACTGCCAAGATACCGGGCACCAACGCGGTCGCACGGTACCTGCTGCCCGCGGGCGCGCATATCCTTGTTGAGAAGGGCGACTTGGTGAACCCCGGCGACATACTGGTCAAGATACCGAGGGAGACGACGAAGACCAAGGACATCACCGGCGGCCTGCCGAGGGTAGCCGAGCTCTTCGAGGCGAGGCGCCCGAAGGAGCAGGCCATCATATCCGAGATAGACGGCACCGTAGAGTACGGCGGCTTCGTCAAGGGTATGAGGAGGGTGGTCGTCAAGGGCGCGCTGGGCGACGAGAAGGAGTACCTGATACCCAAGGGCAAGCACGTCAACGTGCACGAGGGTGACTGGGTCATCGCCGGCGAGCCGCTAATGGACGGCTCGGTCGACCCGCACGACATACTTCGCATAATGGGCCCGAAAGAGCTCCAGAAGTACCTCGTGGACCAGGTCCAGCAGGTCTACCGCCTGCAGGGCGTCTCGATAAACGACAAGCACATAGAGGTCATAGTCCGCCAGATGCTGAAGAAGGTAAGGGTGGAGGACCCCGGCGACACAGGGTTCCTCATCGGGGAGCAGGTGGACAAGTTCGCCTTCATGGACAGGAACGACCATGTCTCCAAGATGGCGAAGGTGGAAGACCCCGGCGACTCCGACTTTGTGCTTGGCGAGCTGGTAGGCCCGAAGGTGCTGGAAGACGTGAACAGGAAACTGGAGTCAAAGGGCGGTAAGCCCGCGGCGTTCAGGAAGGCGCACACTTCGGTGGCAAGTCCAATACTCCTTGGCATAACGAAGGCCTCGCTCTCCACTGACAGCTTCATATCGGCCGCCTCTTTCCAGGAGACGACAAGGGTCCTCACCGAGGCCGCCATCAACGGCTCGGTGGACAAGCTCCTGGGTCTCAAGGAGAACGTCATAATGGGCAGGTTGATACCCGCTGGTACCGGGATAGCTCGGTACAGGGACACCTACACCCTGCCCAAGGACATGGAACTGCCTAAACCCTCCGAAGAGGAGGCTGTGGCGGCCAACTAAGCGAGAACAAAGGGAAATACGGCTCCGAGGAGGCGCCCAGACGATTATACCGGGCGCCTCCCTTATTTTTCTTTTTTTCGTTTAAAAATATTCTTGACATGAGTGCATTATTTTTGCTATAATCCGCGAGTTTTCCCCAGGTGGAAGTATTTCCGCTAAGTCCTCGAAAAACTAAGTGTTTTTCAAGATGTAATAAATTGGGAGGTTTTGAAAGGTGCCAACGATAAACCAGTTAGTAAGGCACGGAAGGAAGATGGCCTCTGAAAAGAGCAAGAGCCCCGCTCTCAAGGGTTGCCCCCAGAAGCGCGGCGTCTGCGTCAGGGTCTATACAACTACGCCCAAGAAGCCGAACTCCGCTCTCCGCAAGGTAGCCAGGGTCAGGCTGACGAACAGCATGGAAGTGACCGCGTACATACCAGGCGTGGGCCACAACCTGCAGGAGCACTCCATCGTCCTTATCAGGGGCGGCAGGGTAAAGGACCTTCCCGGTGTGAGGTACCATATAATACGTGGTACGCTGGACACGACGGGGGTCGCCAACAGGAAACAGGGGCGTTCCAAGTACGGCGCCAAGAGGCCCAAGGCCTAAGTACAGGGGGAAGGATAATATATGCCTAGGAGAAGGGAAGTTCCCAAAAGAGATATTCTGCCCGATCCCAAGTATGCTAACAAGCTTGTGGGCAAGTTTATGAACAACATGATGGTCGAGGGCAAGAAGAGCGTCGCCGAGCGCATTATCTACGGCGCCTTCGACATAATCAGGGATAAGACCGGCGGAGACCCGCTTAAGGTCTTCAAGTCGGCGATAGAGAACGTAAAGCCGTCCGTCGAGGTCAAGTCGCGCAGGGTCGGCGGCGCGTCCTACCAGGTACCGGTGGACATCAGGCCGAACCGCAGGATGGCGCTCGGTATGAGGTGGCTCATAACATTCTCCCGCAAGCGCGGCGAGAAGACGATGCGCGAGAGGCTTGCGTCGGAGCTCATGGACGCGGCCAACAACACAGGCGCGGCCATAAAGAAAAAGGAAGACACTCACCGTATGGCCGAGGCCAACAAGGCCTTCGCGCACTACAAGTGGTAAAAGATGGCTACACAGGTAATCGATAAGGCATCGGAGGCAAAGAAGTTGACGAGACAGTTTTCCCTCGAGGACACCCGCAACATAGGGATAATGGCGCACATCGACGCCGGCAAGACGACGACGACCGAGCGCATACTCTATTATACAGGCGTGTCCTATAAGATAGGCGAGGTACACGAAGGCACGGCCGTCATGGACTGGATGGTCCAGGAGCAGGAGAGGGGCATCACCATTACGTCAGCCGCGACCACCTGCGAGTGGAAGGGCAAGCGTATAAACATCATAGATACCCCCGGCCACGTCGACTTCACCATCGAGGTTGAGCGCTCGCTCAGGGTGCTGGACGGAGCCGTAGCCGTGTTCGACTCGGTGGCGGGCGTCGAGCCCCAGTCCGAGACCGTATGGCGCCAGGCCGACAAGTACGAGGTCCCCAGGATCGCCTTCATGAACAAGATGGACCGGGTGGGCGCGGACTTCTACAAGTCGGTCAAGAGCATGGTCGACCGCCTTGGCGCAAGGCCTGTGCCCGTGCAGCTGCCCGTCGGCAAGGAGGAAAACTTCAAAGGCGTCATCGACCTGATCAGGATGAAGGCCATACTCTTCCTGGATGAGTCCATGGGCTCCAAGTTCACCGTTGCCGAGATACCGGAGGACCTGAAGGCCCAGGCCGACGAGTACAGGGACAAGATGATAGAGTCCCTTTCCGACGTGGACGACGCCCTCATGGAGAAGTACCTGGGCGGCGAGAACGTATCCGAGGAAGAGATAGTGGCGGCCCTCAGAAAGGGCACCATATCGATGGCAATCACCCCGGTCCTCTGCGGTACCGCCTTCAAGAACAAGGGTGTGCAGCCGCTCCTCGATGCGGTCGTCGACTTCCTGCCCTCCCCGCTCGACATACCGCCTGTTACAGGCAAAAGCCCCAAGGACGGCAGCGAGCTGGTGAGGAAGGCCGAGGACAAGGAGCCCTTCGCGGCGCTCGCATTCAAGATAATGAGCGACCCGTTCGTGGGCCAGCTCACCTTCTTCAGGGTATACTCCGGCACCGTAAGCGCCGGCTCTTATATATACAACGCCAACAAGGACAGTAAGGAGCGCCTGGGCCGCATCCTCAAGATGCACGCCAACAAGCGCGAGGACATAGACCAGGTATGCGCGGGCGACATAGCCGCGGCGGTTGGCCTCAAGAACACGACCACCGGCGAGACGCTCTGCGACCCCGCCCACCCGGTAATACTCGAGACGATGGAGTTCCCGGAACCGGTCATTTCGGTCGCCATCGAGCCGAAGACAAAGGTCGACCAGGAAAGGCTCGGCACCTCGCTCTCGAAGCTTGCCCAGGAGGACCCGTCCTTCAGGGTGCGCACCGATGAGGAGACCGGCCAGACCATCATATCAGGCATGGGCGAACTGCACCTCGAGATAATAGTCGACAGGCTTCTCCGTGAGTTCAAGGTGGACGCCAACGTTGGCAAGCCCCAGGTCGCATACAGGGAGACCATACGCAAGAAGGTCCAGGCACAGGGCAAGTTCGTCCGCCAGTCCGGCGGCCGCGGCCAGTACGGCGACGTCTGGCTTGAGGTCGAGCCGATGGAGACGGGCGGTGGCTTCGAGTTCGTCAACAAGATTGTGGGCGGCTCCGTGCCAAAGGAGTACATAGCTCCTGTCGGTGCCGGCGTCAAGGAGGCCATGGACGGCGGCGTGCTCGCGGGCTACCCGATGGTGGACGTGAAGGTCACGCTGTTCGACGGCTCATACCACGATGTCGACTCCTCCGAGATGGCGTTCAAGATAGCGGGTTCAATGGGCTTCAAGGAGGCCGCCAGGAAGGCCGGCGCGGTCCTGCTCGAGCCTGTGATGTCGGTTGAGGTGGTGGTGCCGGACGAGTACATGGGTGACGTCATAGGCGACCTTAACTCCCGCCGCGGCAAGATACAGGGCATGTCCCAGAGGGGCACCGCGCAGGTGATACAGGCGATGGTCCCGCTCTCCGAGATGTTCGGATATTCCACGGACCTCCGCTCGGCCACGCAGGGGAGGGCCACCTACACTATGCAGTTTGCGCACTACGAAGAAGTGCCGAAGAATATAGCCGAGGAGATAATCGCCAAGGTCAAGGGCGAGTAGCAGGGATAAAACCGGATTCTCAATATTGAGGAGGCATAGCAATGGCTAAGGCAAAGTTTGAGCGTACAAAGCCGCATGTAAACGTAGGGACGATAGGTCACGTTGACCACGGCAAGACGACCTTGACGGCGGCGATAACGAAGGTATTGGCGCTTAAGGGTCAGGCGACGTTTACGGCGTTCGACCAGATAGACAAGGCTCCAGAGGAGCGTGAGCGCGGCATAACGATAGCAACGGCGCACGTCGAGTACCAGACTGCGAACCGTCATTATGCGCACGTCGACTGCCCCGGCCACGCCGACTACGTCAAGAACATGATAACGGGCGCCGCCCAGATGGACGGTGCCATCCTGGTTGTTTCGGCCGCTGACGGCCCGATGCCCCAGACGCGCGAGCACATACTGCTTGCCCGCCAGGTCGGTGTGCCTTACATAGTTGTTTTCATGAACAAGGTCGACATGGTTGACGACCCTGAGCTTCTCGAGCTTGTCGAGCTTGAGCTTCGTGAGCTTCTTTCGAAGTACGAGTTCCCCGGCGACGACATACCAATCGTCAAGGGCAGTGCCTTGAAGGCCCTCGAGTCCGCTGCCACCGACGCTGCATCGCCTGAGTACAAGTGCATCTGGGACCTTATGGACGCGGTCGACAGCTACGTACCGACTCCCGAGCGTGCCATAGACAAGCCGTTTCTTATGCCCGTCGAGGACGTGTTCACGATATCCGGCCGCGGCACTGTCGTTACCGGCCGTGTTGAGCGCGGTATAGTGAAGGTCGGCGACGAGGTCGAGATAGTAGGTATCCGTGACACTCAGAAGACGATAGTGACGGGCGTTGAGATGTTCAGGAAGCTTCTGGACCAGGGCCAGGCCGGCGACAACATAGGCGTACTTTTGAGGGGCACGAAGAAAGAGGACGTGGAGCGCGGCATGGTGTTGGCACAGCCGAAGTCCATAACGCCTCACACGAAGTTCAAGGCCGAGGCGTACATACTGACGAAGGAGGAGGGCGGCCGT
>Ga0334722_10003699_pt1 | contig 16309 bp, 23 predicted proteins | sample C3_bottom_MG_FD_207210 | JGI IMG/M metagenome (GOLD analysis project Ga0334722, IMG submission 207210) | Sediment microbial communities from Yellowstone Lake, YNP, Wyoming, USA - C3_bottom | ecosystem: Environmental > Aquatic > Freshwater > Lake > Sediment | place: USA: Wyoming | collected...
TGGCTAAGGAATTTTATGAACTCGGGCGTATTCTATAGCCATAATTTTTCCTTCAGCTCCGCGGCCTCCAAAGCCTCCTGGCACAATGATTCCATCAAACTCTTTAATTTTTTTGACTTTTTGGTGATCTTTTTCGATTCCTTCGGCATCAATCCACTCGCATTTAAAATCGGCATTATTCCAGATAGCGGCCAGTTTCAAACTTTCTGTCACAGAAAAATAGGTGTCTTTCATCGTCATATACTTACCAACTAAACCGATTTTAACTTTTTTAGGCTTTTTTGAATCTATTTTTTTTACAAACTCATTCCACTTCCGATTATTATTGGCCTTAATTTTTAAGTGCAATTTTTGAGCAACAATTTTTTCCAGATTATTCTTTTGGAGAATTTGCGGAACTTTATAGATGGAATCCACTGTTTCCAAAGGTATAATTGCTTCCCGTTCTACGCCGCAAAAGAGAGAAATCTTGGCAAGAACATTTTCAGTTACCGGTGAATCGGCTCTGGCAATCACGATATCAGGTTGGATTCCCAAGGCTTGTAAGTCATGAATGCTGTTTTGCAAGGGTTTTGATTTTAATTCTTCAGAAGCAGCCAAATAAGGTAAAAAACCAACATGGACATATAAAACATTATTTTCGCCGACATCGTATTTCATCTGGCGAATTGCTTCAATAAAATGCATTCCTTCATAATCGCCGATTGTTCCGCCAATTTCGGTAATCAAGACATCACATTTTGATTTTTCGGCCGCATTGTTAATGCGCAGTTTTACCTCATCAGTAACGTGCGGAATTACCTGAATATCTTGGCCGAGGTATTTACCGGCGCGCTCGTTGTCTAAAATTGCTTTATAAATTTGGCCGGTCATTACTGAAGAAGTTCGGTTGAGTGAAGTATCAATGAATCGTTCATAATGGCCTAAATCCAAATCAGTTTCTGCACCGTCATCCAATACAAAAACCTCACCGTGTTTTCCGGGATTAATTGTACCGGCATCGACATTTAAATATTGGTCGAATTTTTGCATCCAAACCTTAAAACCTTGAGACCTCAAAAGATTGCCGATGGAAGCGGCAGTTACACCCTTTCCTAATCCAGAAAGCACTCCTCCAGTTACGAAGATAAATTTAGTTCTCATTTCTTCTCCAACTTAACAGCTCAAACCGAAAATTGTCAAATGGATTCTGTTAGCATACAATTAATATTACACGGAGGTTATAAATGGACGATTCAATTTTCAAATCATATGATGTCAGGGGAATCTATCCTGAAACCATAAACGAAGAAATCGCCGAAAAAATCGGCATGGCTTTTGTTCAACATTTTAATCTTAAAAAAGTGGCAGTTGGGAGAGACGGTCGTATATCATCGCCCCAGTTAGAGAAAGCGATGATATCAGGTATCGAAAAAGCCGGCGCTGACGTTGTAAAGATTGGGATTATTTCCACTGATATGCTTTATTTTGCCTCGGCTTTCTATGAGGATATCGATGGCGGCGTAAACATCACCGCTTCCCACAATCCCAAAGATAATAATGGCTTCAAATTTATTCTCAAAGGTGCGGTGGCTGTTTCCGGTGAAGAGGGCGGCTACGCGATGAGAGATTTGATTAATGAAAATAAATTGCAGATAGCATCGGAAGCAGGCAGAGAGGAAGAGCGCGATATTTATTCTGATTATGTCAAAAAACTACAATCTCTTATCGATACCGCAAAACTCAAGCCTCTTAAAGTCGTTTTGGATGCTGGAAACGGTGTAGGCGGCTATATTTTCGAAAAAGTAATATCGGGATTACCAATCGAATATATACCTCTTTATTGTGAGATTGACGGTAATTTCCCCAACCATCAGCCAAGTCCGATTGAAGTTAAAAACTTGGTTTATTTACAGAAGAAAGTTGTGGAAGAAAAAGCTGATATTGGTTTAGCTTTCGATGGTGATGGCGACAGGGTATTTTTAATTGACGAAAAGGGCGAAGCAATAAACGCGACAATTATGACAGCAATGATTGCCAAGAGGATGCTCCAAAGAAACCCGGGTGCTCGTATTTTATATAATGTTAATGTCGGTTGGATCGTGCCGGAGATCATTAAAAAAATGAAAGGTATTCCTTCGATTACTAAGGTTGGACATTCATTAATCAAGGCCCAGATGAGGAAAGAGGACGGCTTATTCGCCGGGGAGCATTCTGGTCATTATTTTTTTAAAGAATTATATTATGCCGATTCGGGGATGTTGGCGGTCTTAATAATACTGGAAATAAAGTCTGAAGAGGGGAGAAAATTATCGGAGATAGTAAAAGAATATGATAAATATTCTTTGAGCGGTGAGATAAACACCAAAGTAGCTGATCCTATAGCAAAAATTGCCGAAATCAAAGAAAAATATTCAGATGGTCAGATATTTGAACTCGATGGCTTATCTGTTGAATATCCTGACTGGCGATTCATTTTAAGACCTTCAAATACAGAGCCATTGTTACGTTTAAATGTGGAAGCAAAAACCAAAGAACTCATGGCTGAAAAACGCGATGAACTCTTAAACATGATTAGAGCTTAAATTTTTTCGACTCATATTCACTACTCATATTTCTTGCTATAGCATGTTTTTTGAGTAGTGATTTAACCTGGTGAAAGTTTAAAAAACCGCCCCAGAGGTGGCCGGGACGGCTTGCGCTAAAATAGCGCGGAAAAATAGCTAGGGACGGATAGTCCCTTTTGATGAATTAGGCTTGGCGGGATAGTCTTCTTATGATCATACCGATCAAAACTATTCCCAACGCTAATGACAGTAAAGCGGTTGCGACAAGATTTGTCCACCATGGAAGTTTAATCATGTTACTCCTCATCGACATAGGTAGTCTCTCCATGTTTTAAGTTTGGGTAAATCTTCGGAAAATGGGGAAATAATACAACTGAGTGTGTATACTCCCATAAAAAGAAGAGCCATGATTTCCAAAAACAGCGGAAGTTTTTCCGTGCTTTGCGCGTGCATAGGTGCACCCCCTATAGGTTATTTATTTACAAGTCGTTTGGTTAGGATCAATGGAATCAATTTTTCCTGTGAACCCAGTTGCATCGGCACAGTAATATTCTTTATTTTGCGGTAAAATCGTCCAGGAGACAAAAGTTGTTTCACTTGTCCCTTGAAGATGAAGTTCTGCTCCGTGGCCTGCAACCTCATTCACAACAGCTTTGTAATCAATATCGTCTCCCATTCCTTCATATGACTTATAACTTCGATAATAATAAGCTGAGACGGTTTTTGCTCGCGAAACATCGTTTCTAACTAAGCTATCATTTATCTGGTTTGAAACGGTATTTTTGGTTTTATTGAATATGCCTGAAGTATATACCAAGTAGCCTCCGCCAACCAAAATAGCAAGAATAATTACAACCCAAATAATAGTCTGAAACGACGCTTTCTCATGCGCTTTTTTTTGCTCTTCGAGCATGTTCTTGGCGCGTTCCGTTGAATCAGGGTAAAGGTCATTTGGATTTGGAAGCGGTCTATTATTCATAAGGTTGTAACTTATTTAGAGAAAATAAATGTTGAAAGGATTGTATCTACTTGCTGGACGGGGTCTCCTTCAGCATCGATGTAAATAGTTTTTCCGTTACCCATATCAATCAAAACCGTCTGATAATTATGGTTGTCGATAGTTATTACTCTGGATATGTAACCAGATTTTCCAGCAACGGTTGTCACGGTAAAGTTATGATAAATGTTGATATTTTGATCTTGCTGGTCGATTTTAGCTTTTTCGGTGGCAATTGAATCGTTATAAACTATTACCTCGAGTCTTTGGGCATCGCCGGGAGGTTGAGGGAATAGATCAACAATAGTGGCAGACTGTGCCTGTTTTTGCCAGCTATTCGGATATTTGAAACTGAAGCCGTTCGTGGTATCTGAATAGGTTGCCCAATTTGCAGTTGTAGATGAGTTTGAGGTGGCTGTAGTAGGAGTTGAAGTGGATGCGGTGTTTTTATTTTTATGGCCATTCATGATAACCAAGACCATTGCTAAGATAATACCTAAAATAGGCAGAGCAAGAATAATAATAAGAATTCTGATAATTACCCAAACTGATTTATTGGAATCATCAGTTTTTTTAGGTGGTTGATCCATCTTTTCTCCTTTAAGATATCTTAAGTCCCATTTTTTCTTTAACTTCTTCTAATGTTGTTTGGGCGATAGGGCGGAGTTTTTCTGCGCCTTCGGCAAAAATTTTCTTGATGTCTTCGTCCGATATCTCGGCTCGCTTTTTTTGGAACGGTTCGAGTTCTTTAATGATAGCTTCGGCCAAAGCAGGTTTAAATTCGGAATATTTGATAGTACCGGCTTTACGTTCTTCAAGATATTTGTCGGCCGCTTCTTTTCCGGCAAATTCTCCCATCAAGCCGATTAAATTTATGGTTGCTCCTGATATCTCGGCTGCTTTGCCGTCATCAGTAGTGGCTGATGCTATTTTCTTGCGAATTGTATCTGCGTCATCGGTAAGAGCAACATAGGTATTTGGCGAATCGGATTTAGACATTTTGCCATTGCCGGAAAGAGACATTACCCGTTTTGCTTCAGTTAAAAGTGGTTTTGGCTCGGGAAAAGTTTCGCCGAATTTAGCATTGAATCTTCGCGCCAAATCGCGGGTTAATTCGACATGTTGGACCTGATCTTCGCCAACCGGAACGCCTTGGGCTTTATAAATCAAAATATCGGCCGCCATTAAAACCGGATAATCAAAAAGACCAACTCTCTCCTCATATTTTTGAGATTTTTCTTTGTATTGAGTCATGCGGTTGAGTTCGCCCATTGTGGTAATGGTGTTCAGAAGCCATCCTAATTCGGCATGTTGGGGAATATCCGATTGCAAAAATATCGTTGATTTTTCAGGATCAACTCCGGAAGCAATAACATCTTTAGCGGCATTAATGATTCGTTTTGGCATTTCATCTTTTGGATAATCTACTGTGATAGCGTGATAATCAACAACGCAATAAATACACTCGTTATCAGGCGTCTGAATTTTCGCCCAATTTTTCATTGCGCCTAAATAATTACCAATATGAACAACCCCGGAAGGTTGGATGCCAGAGAAAATTTTCATGAAAACCTCCGATAATTTTAACTACTTTTATCTTATCACTTCTATGGTATGATACAAGCGATGAAAATCCAAACAAGGTATCTGAACCGAGCGATTCGAATAGCAAAATTATTACAAATTTGCCCTTTTATAAGAGCGGTTTTTTTGACCGGCTCTTTGGCGAGAGGGGAAGCAGAAGAGAAATCGGATATCGATTTTTTTGTTATTGTTAAACCAGGAAAGATATGGACAGCAAGGGCGCTGGCTACTATATTCGTATCACTTACCGGATATCGTCGTCACGGAGACAAGATATCAGGAAGAATTTGCTTAAATTGCTATCAGACCGAAGATTATTTAGAGGTAAATCCGCATAATTTATTTACCGCTTCCGATTATTCAAAGGCAAAACCGCTGTGGGAAGTTCACGACATTTATAAAAAATATGTTAAAAAAAATGCTTGGATTAGCGAAAATTTCAAAATTAGAATTAAGGTTTATAAACCAATAACAAAAACATCAAAAATTGTGAGAACTTTGCAATTAATTTTTGAAAAATTTTTCGATAGCGACTGGCTGGAAGTAAAGCTAAAACGATATCAAACACAAAGAATCTTGCGTGATCCCCGCACTCTTAATTCTCCCAAAGGCAGAGTCTATATTTCAGATAAGGAATTAAGATTTCATCCCACAAAATAGGGCCGAACTGGTTGACAATTTTGACTGCTTTGTTAAAATAGTTGTGCTAGGAGATATGTCTATCCCCCTTGGCTATCTCCTAGCAAAAGATTCAAGGAGAGTCTTTTTTAAATATTTAAGAGGTGCAAAAATGAAATTAAAACCATTAGCTGATCGGGTTGTAGTTCAACCCATTGAGCAGGAATCAAAAACTAAATCCGGTATCATTATTCCCGATACCGCCAAAGAAAAATCCCATATGGGAGAGGTTATTGCGGTTGGTCCGGGAAAAGTAATCGACGGTAAATTGGAAGAAATGACTGTCAAAGTCGGCAACAAAGTGCTTTATAAGGAATACGGCGGAGATGAGTTTAAAATGGACGGGGAAGAAGTAATAATTTTAAAAGAAGAAGATATCTTAGGAATAATCGAATAAAGGGAGTAATACAATGGCAAAACAAATCAAGTTTTCTGACAATGCAAGAGAGGGATTAAAGCGAGGGATTAACATTTTAGCCGATGCAGTCAAAGTAACTTTAGGCCCAAAAGGCAGAAACGTTGTTTTAGATAAGGGTTTTGGTGCACCGACAATTACTAACGACGGAGTATCGATTGCTAAAGAAATTGATCTGGAAGACAAGTTCGAAAATATGGGCGCCCAGCTCATTAAACAGGTGGCAGAAAAAACCGCCGATGTCGCCGGGGATGGTACCACGACCGCGACAATTTTAGCCCAAAGTATGGTTAACGAAGGTTTAAGAAACGTTGCCGCGGGCGCCGATCCGATGCAAATTCGCCACGGAATAGATAAGGGAGTGGACGCGGTCACAAAAGCAATTTCTTCACAGTCAAAAGATCTCACCGGAAAAGAGGAAATTGCTCAAGTAGCTTCAATCTCTGCCGCTGATCCCGAAGTCGGCAAACTCATTGCCGAGGTTATGGATCTTGTTGGCCGTGATGGCGTAATCACTGTTGAAGAATCGCAAGCTATGGGTTTGGATAAAGAAGTTGTTGAAGGGATGCAGTTTGACCAAGGTTATGTTTCCGCCTACATGATGACAGATACTTCAAGGATGGAGGCGTCTTTGGAAAATCCAAATATTTTAATTACCGATAAGAAAATTTCGGCGATTTCGGAAATTATGCCGCTTTTAGAAAGTTTAGCTAACTCTGGCAAAAAGGAACTTGTAATTATTGCCGAAGATGTTGAAGGAGAAGCTTTGGCAACATTGATTGTCAATAAACTCCGCGGAATCTTAAATGTTTTGGCAGTTAAAGCGCCGGGATTTGGCGATACCAGAAAAGCTCAGCTCGAAGATATTGCCGCTTTAACCGGAGGACAAGTGGTTTCCGAAGAACGCGGAATGAAATTGGAAGAAGCGGCTATTGAGATGTTGGGTTCGGCTCGCAAAGTAGTCTCTGATAAAGATAAAACCACGATTATTGAAGGAAAGGGAGCACAATCGAAAATCAAAGAAAGAATTAAACTTATAAAGACCGAAATTGAAAAAACGACTTCTGATTATGATCGGGAAAAATTGGAAGAAAGATTGGCAAAACTTTCCGGCGGAGTCGGTGTTATCAAAGTTGGTGCCGCCACCGAAGTTGAATTAAAAGAGAAAAAAGATAAAATTGATGATGCAGTTCACGCAACGAGAGCCGCAGTTGAAGAGGGAATAGTGCCTGGCGGCGGAGTTGCTTTGATTGATTCAATTAAATCATTAGATAATGTTCAAGTTTCAGGTGACGAAAAAATCGGCATTACAATTTTAAGACGCGCTTTGGAAGAACCAATGCGTCAAATTGCTTCAAATGCCGGAAAAGAAGGCGCGGTGGTAATTGAAGAGGTTAAAAAACTTGAAAAAGGAATGGGTTACGATGCTGCAAAAGATACTTATGGCGATATGATAAAAGCCGGCATTCTTGACCCGGCAAAAGTTACCAGAACTGCATTGCAAAATGCCGCATCAGTTGCCGCCACGGTTTTAACAACCGAAGCTGCAGTTACTGATTTACCGGAAAAGAAATCGGATATGCCTGAAATGCCACAGGGAATGGGGGGAATGGGCGGCATGCCAATGGGCATGTAATAATAAACAGTAATTAGTATAGAGTTATTAGTTATCAGTATAAGAAAGACGGTCCATTTGGGCCGTTTTTCTGTTGACAAAATTCAGAGAACAGAGTATCATCGTAGAAAACCAAAAGGAGGTCGGGGCGATGTGGGAACATGCTCATGTCTGGGTAAAATTGTTTTTCACCGATAACGATGAAGATTTCCACAATAGGATTCAAAATGTTCTTGACGAATACGAAGAAGAGGGATGGGAGCTTGTTAGTGTAGTGTATATATATTCACGTACAGAAGTATCATCTGTTCATCTTTTCTTCAAACGGAAAAAGAACCAAAGGAGGTAGATGTCATGTGGGAACATAAGACTGTTAAGCTTATGCCTAATGATGCTGGTCCAATTGACGAAGGACAAATTCAAGCCCAGCTTGAATTACACCAAGAAAAGGATTGGGAAATTTCGACCCACTCAATCAATTCGAGGGATGTCCATTTCCTCATCTTCAAACGCCCGAAACAACAATAGTTCGAACTGAAAGCGAGAGACACCCGCTTAGCGGGTTGGCCATTTGGCCGCGCTGTAAAAGGTCTCTCTTTTTTGTTAATACAAATACGGCTCGCCTAGTGGGCGAGCCGCAGATCATCAGATGAGGTTGGGAAAAAGTTTATTTTTGGCCGTCAGGGTGGGGACGAACGCCAATGGTTTGAGTTTTAATGTTGCTTGCGGCGGTTTTCCATGCTTCAAGGGCCTCGCGGATAATTTCACCGATTATTGGACTGTTGAGCGGATCTTTTTTATAATCCTCAACTGTCTCTTTGAAGAAATGCGGACCTAGAGTCTCGAGCATTTTATCCAAAAGACCGCCACAACATTCTAGGACCATGATTCTTCCGCAGATTTCGAGAATCCGTTTCTTGCGTTTGCCATTGCCATTTTGAGCGGGATAAACTTTACCGCAGAATTGACAAGTTACTTTTTCACAGACCGGTTTTATCATTTCCCATTTTCGGTCTGAAGGTCCAAAGGACATTGCGAACAAGGGTTTAAGCGTTTCTTCCATTACAGTATCTCCTTATTTTGCTGAGTGCAATATAGAAATAATATACTAAAATGAGTCCAAAGTCAAGATAGGTTAGATAAAATTCGGGAGTTTGATTTTGTGTTCGTCGATTACGTGGCCCTCCTTTTCAAGAAGGGCTTCTTTTTTCTTTATTCCTAAAGCGTATTCGCCGACTTTATGGTCAGAGCGAATCACGCGGTGGCAGGGGACAGGCTTGAATTCGGTTATCGGAAGCTGCTTTTGCGATTCGCGAAAATTAATCCTTAGTATCGTTCCAACAGCACGATAGGCGCGAGGCGACCCAGCCTTTTTTGCAACTTGAGAATAGGTCATCAACTTCCCACGGGGAATCTTAGAGACAACTTTTAGAACTTTACGAGTAAAAATTTTATGCTGCAACACCTTCTACACCTCTTGGTATTTCAACCACATCATCGGCGAAAGTGATTTGTTTGTCAATCTTTATCACTTTGTCGGCGGAAAGTACCCGTGATTTTCCCAAGAGATCTTTTAGATAATATTTTACAACGCTTGAAGTATCAGTATCTATAAGCAGATCTTCAACCGAACCTAGCGATTTACCGGATTCGGTTTTTGCCGGCATTCCAATTAGAAAGATCTTCTTCTTAATAATATCGTTTATGCGAACTATTTCGGAAGGTACAACCAAATTATCAATTGATTCGGTAACAACACCGTTTGGGTCCCATTCGCGAATATCTACGGCTGAGAGAACTTTCTTTTTCGATAAAATTCCGCCTTCAGAAACTAAAAACCCAAGTAAATTGCCATTTTCGGGATCAACAATAATGTCTCGAATTTCTCCGATTTTAGATTGAGTATCAACTGCAGCAACCGGCATCCCGATTAATTTTTTGGCTTCTATAAACATTTTATTTTAACCTGATACAAAGTTCTACATTCATCGCTTGGAGTATTTTTCCAATCGAATTTAAAGACGGGTTGGCATTACCGGATTCGATTCGGGCGATAGCGGATTGTTTAGTGCCAACTTTTTTTGCTAACTCTTCTTGCGTGAGTCCTTTTTTAATTCTGATTCTAATCAATTCAGAAATTAGCTGATAGCGAGGTGCCAATCTTTCATATTCTTCAGCGACTTTTTTATCTTTTAATAATTCTTTTTTAACATTTTCCCATTTTTCCATTTTGTTCTCCAATCTGGTTTAAGTATAACATATATGATATACTTATGTCAAGTACTTCATTCTTTCTGAAGCAATTTCTAAATCTTTTTTAGGTGTTTTCTGACTTTGTTTTTGAAAAGCATGTAACAAATAAATGTTTTTAGCTTTAATAGTGTAAAAAATCCTAATTTCTTGTCTACCATGAATTCGCAATTCACAGATATCAGCGGTTAATTTTTTAGAGTGGGGCATACTTAAAAACGAGCCGTATTCTGTTAGTAGATCTATAGTGCGGGATATTTTAGCAATTGTTGGTGGTGATAATGTTTTAATAAATTCTTTTACGGGTTTTTTATTGCCTTCTGTTGTATATAGCAAGATATTCCAGTGCATGTATTCAGTATAGAATAAAGTTCAGAGATTAGGAATTTATTTTTTATCCGCGTTCGACGTATTCGCCGGTGCGGGTATCGAGAACAACGTTATCGTTTTCTTTAATAAACAACGGCACGTTTACTTGAGCTCCGGTTTCCAAAGTCGCCGGTTTGGTAACAGTGGAGGCGGTATTGCCTTTAAATCCCGGTTCGGTATAAGTAACTTTGAAGGACATTTTTATCGGAAGTTGGATATTGATAGGCTCATCATTAAAATAAAGCAAATCTACATCTGAATTTTCTTTTAAAAACTGCGCTAAACTTCCAATTTGTTTTTTAGTAAGTGTGAACTGTTCGAAAGAACTCGAATCCATGAAATTAAAGTTTTCGCCGTCGCCGTACAAAAACTGGGCTTTCTTGGTTTCCAGCTCAGCAGGTTCAATTTTCTCTGCACCAGAAAAGGTGTGATCAATAGTTGAGCCGTCAATCAGATTTTTTATTTTAGATCTTAAAATTCCGCCGCCGCGGCCAAGTTTTGAGTGCTGGGAAAAAGTGACGACATAAGGCGCGCCATTAAAAAGAATCTTAGTTCCGATTTTTAGATCATTGATTGTAAGCATGGTATCAATTATCTACGAACGTAGGGCATTAAAGCCATAAATCTTGCGCGTTTTAGAGCTTCAGAAAGACGTCGTTGATGTTTGGCACAAGTGCCGGTATCGTGGCCAGCTTTCATTTTGGCCCATGGAGTTAAAAATCTATTCAAAAGTTGGACGTCTTTAAAGTCAATAACGTCGATATGTTTTTTGCAAAAAATGCATTGTCTTTTTGTGTAAGTGAAAGTTTTTTGTGGTCTCATAATTTTTCTCCGGAAAAATTTCCGCGGCAAGCTACTGCTTGACTATTTGTTTGTTATTCCTTAAAATGGGATATCGTCTAAATCAATTTCATCTTCGTCTTTTGTTTCTTTTGCTGGTTTAGCTTCTGCTTTTTCAGATTTCTTGGTGGGCTTCTCCTCTTTGATGGGGAATTCTTCTACATCTTCACCGATATTTGTTGGAGCAGGACTCGCACTTTCCGTTGTTCCAGTTGAACCTTTCGGCGTTAAGGTGATGAAGTTTTCAGCGACTATTTCTGTACGATTGCGCTTGGCGCCATCTTGGCCTTCCCAACTTCTGGTCTGTAAACGGCCTTCGATATAAACTTTATTGCCCTTATGTAAAAATTGACTGGTAAATTCGGCTAATTTTCCCCACGCAACAATATTATGAAATTCAGTTTGTTCCTGGGTGTTGCCGTCTTTATCTTTCCATCGGCGATTAGTTGCGACTCCGAAACTGCAAACTGCCTGACCGTTGGGGGTGTATCGCATCTCTGGGTCGCGGGTAAGATTGCCGACAATTTGAGCGCGATTTAAAGAAAACATTTTACTCCTTCAATAATTCGTCTAATTTTTTATCCAATTCTTTAAGTCTATCTTCTTCGCTAATGGTTTCTCTCTCAATTTCTTCTGCTTTGGTAGGAACATGCATAACTTTCTCAGCTTTTGGTTTTACAACTTTTTTCTCAACTTTTTTGGCCGGTTTTTCAATTTTTTTCATTTCCTTCGGCGCTGGAAGTTCTTTTTCTTCTTTCGGTGCGGCGATTTCTAATTCAGGCGCGACGACTTTTTCGGCTTTCATTTCTTTGGGTTTTGGCATATAAACTGAAGCGGCTTTATGAATAATTATCAAATGGCGAAGAATTTCTTCTTCTAATGAAAGCTTCTTATTTAAGTCTAAAAGCTTTTCCGGCTCAATTTCAAAAGTTACAGTCGTGTAAACGCCTTTTTCTTCTTTTTTAATCGGGTAGGTAAAAGTTTTTTCACCTAAAGAAGAAGTTGCTAAAATTTTTCCGCCCAAATCATCAATTAATTTTTTGACCGGCTTTTCTTTTAAGTCTTCTTTAGTAATAAATGTAATTTCGTAAGTTTTCATTGCTTTATCAATATAACAGATAAAATTATTTTATGCAAGGGTTCTAATGAATATACCCGCTGGCTTTTGCCAGCGGGTATAAATTATAGCGGGGATGGCAGAAGCAACGATAAAAAGTTCATTATTCGTATCGACCACGTCGTCTCTGAACTTTTCATCGTCATTCCTCGGTTGGCTCGGAAGGGCACGCCAGCTTGGTTAGGAGGGGGAGCCTCGAGATGCTAAAAACCCGAAAACATCTCGAGTTTTTCCGATTACCGCTCTAAGAGCCTGCCATCCTTTAGAATGCATAAGGAGAACTTATCACAAAAAAGAAGAAAAATCAAACATTAAACTTAAAAATTACGACATCTCCTTCCTGCATGACGTAATCTTTGCCTTGAGTACGAATTAGACCCTTTTCTTTACACTTTTCCCAGCCGTTATTTTCAACAAAGTCTTCATATTTAACGACATCGGCAGCGATAAATCCGCGTTCAAAATCGCCGTGAATCACGCCGGCGGCTCTTGGGGCGGTATCGCCTTTATGAATCGTCCAAGCCCGCGATTCTTTTTCGCCTGAAGTATAGTAAGTTTGCAAACCCAAAATATCGTAGGCCTTTTGGGCCAAGGCATCTAAACCTGATTCTTTAATTCCCAAAGCGTCCAAATATTCTTTTCGTTCATCATCAGATAATTCATTTAATTCGGCTTCGATCTTGGCGGAAAGGGGAATAGTATCTAAAGGATTAAGATTGTAAGTTTCCGGTTTTATGTTTTGGGAAAGCTGTTGTTCCGATAAATTCATAACGTATATCATCGGCTTTAAGGTAAGTAGCCCCAGTTCTTTAATTGATTTAATATCATCTTCTTCAAGCTCGGCATTTCTGGCAGGTTTTCCCTCATCGAGAAGCAGTTTAACTTTTTCTAAAACACTATTTGCTTTTATAGCATCTTTATTGCCAGAGCGGACATCTTTTTCAATAGTCTCGAATCTTTTTTCAACTGTTTCCAAATCTTTAATCGCCAGTTCTGTCTCGATAGTGGAAATGTCTGATTTTGGATCGATTTTACCGCCGACATGAACAATGTTTGGATCTTCAAAAACACGAACGACTTCGCAAATGGCATCGCACTCGCGAATGTTGGCTAAAAACTTATTTCCCAAACCTTCGCCTTTTGAAGCTCCGGCAACCAAACCTGCGACATCGACAAACTGAACAATCGCCGGCACTTTTTGCGCCGACTTCGAAATCTCCGCTAATTTATCAAGCCGATTATCTGGTACTTCAACAATGCCGACATTTGGGTCGATTGTGCAGAAAGGATAATTGGCAGCTTCCGCCTTAGCATTTTTCACCAAAGCGTTAAATAATGTGGACTTCCCAACATTCGGAAGCCCCACAATTGCAATATTTAGACTCATAAGGTTATTATATCTTTAAAAGATCGAGAACGGAAGAGGTTAGATATTTTTTTCCCATCCCAACAACCATTCTTCTATTGGGACGCTTATTATAATTGGAATTCGTATTTGTTTTTTTTGTTGTTTTGAGATCTCTTCTAATTTATCATCCTCGATTTTAAAATGAAACGCATATTGATCTGTAGGACCTTTTTGGACCCTATTTATATCAGCCCATATTTCTATAATTGCTTTTTGCTTTCCCAAACATATTTTAACAGATTCATTGGTAAAGAACTCTAACAAAATTGTTTGGCTATCGTATGGTTTTATTGTGAATGGGTGAGGTCTACTTGAAGGCACAAAGCCGATTATTTTTTCATCAACAAATAAATTCCAGTTTAATCGGTAAATTTGATCGCCAATAATTAACTGACAAGTGATTTTTCTGATAATAATAGGTTGAAGACGTCGATTTACTATCGTTATTGGCAGATGAATTTTATGAATATTATTATCGGTAGAGATGACAAAATTGATTCTGTCTCCCGAGATAATTGTTGGTCTGCGTTTATCAAGTTTTTGAAGATATCCAAAAGAAGATAACAAAGCCAGCGAAGCTATAAAAGCAGCAAAAATAGTTCCAATACTTGTGGCAATCTCCCAACCACTAGTATGTAATATTGCTTGATTTATATTTACTAATCCCGATATGCTAATTCGTAAAAGTTGTTCCATATTTGTCCCAAGCATACACCATAAAATCAGGTTGTAAAGAGAGTGGGAAAGGTTGACTTTGCGAGATTTTTACCTTACAATATCGCCATATGCAGTACCGGAGGATAATCATGAAAAAGGCTGTAAAGAGAGTAACTCTGAATCCCAAGCCGGTGAGCTTTCTCGATTTGAAAGCCACCAAGCCGAATTATAGCAACTGTCCCGAGTTTGAAGAATTGATGGTCGAGCGGATTGCGAAAATACCTCCGCGCGGAGGTATCGAACCCTTCGTGATATTCATGCTGAGGCATCATCTTCTCGACAAAGCGAAAATCGACGGGAAACACGGAGTGATCAGGCCGAAGGAAATTGCTGATCATAACTGTTTTGAACAGGAAAGGGCAACGGCTCTTAAGTGGTATTTGGCCTTGCATCAGCTCTTTGCTTTCAAAGCGATTCAGCAATTTCCGGTTAAAAAGAACAGCGGTCGTGTGATGATCGGCATTCCGGGATGTTTCTACGGCTTTGAAATCGGCGGGGTTCTGGACTTTTTCAACGAGCAGAAAATAGCAGTCGATATTCGCGCCTGCGATGTCTTGAACGCCGGAGCTGAGAAGAGCTTTATTCGTTTGTCGGAAAGACAAAGCGTTTTGGGGTCAACGGTTCGTTTTCGATCCGAGACATCGGCGGAGGAGTATTTTGTTGAAAAACCTTTGGATATCGCCATTTTCCGCCATCCCGGTCCAATCTTTACTCCGTCCGAATATCACGGCTGGCAAAAGGTCTTCAGAGCCGTGCTTAAAACCGAACCCTCAATGGTGATTGTCTCGACAGACTGCTACCCAATCTATCAGGAAAACGTCAAGAAGCTGGCTGGCAAGAGTGCCGAAACAGAACTCGACGAAGGCAATGTCTTCAGGCAATGGCTCGAAAAAGCTGGTTATATTGTGCCTTGGAACCGTGAAACTATGGTTAGCGATCATGGCCGCTTGACGCGGCCAAAGAGTATTTACCGGATTCCATTCGTAGAAAAGGACAAGGAAATTTCAATTGATCAGTATTGTGATCAGCTGATATTTCTTGCCTTTCGACCATGGCTTTTCGACGGAGTTTGAACCACTCAAGGAGGATTTTGCCAAAAAAAAGAAGGCGGGAGAGCTGTTGCTCTTCCGCCTTTTCTGTAGGCATTTTCTATTTAATTTTATCTACCGATATCTTTTCGGTAATGCATGCCATCGAACTCGATGTCATTTATGGCCCGATAGACATCCGCTGCGGCGAGTCCGAGATTTTTTTCGCGCCCGACAACATTCAGGACGCGGCCGCCATTGGTTAGTGTTTGATTGGCAAAATTTTTTGTGCCGGCCTGAAAGATCAGAACACCACCGGCTTCGGCTTTTTCTATTCCGGTGATGTGTTTACCTTTCTCATATTTATCCGGATATCCACGGGAGGCGAGCACGACATCTACGCAGGCGCCGTCTTGCCATTGAGCCGGTCGGATTGGGAGCTTGCCGTCAACTGCTTTATGCAATAGCTCCAACAGGCTTTCCTGAAGCATAGGCAAAGCGACTTCAACTTCCGGATCGCCGAAGCGGGCATTGAATTCCACTACCATCACTCCGTCGGGAGTAAGTTTCAGTCCGGCATAAAGGCAACCTATAAAAGGTGTGCCTTGTTCTCCCAACACTCTTAAAGTCGGTGCGATGATCGTGTTGTTGATAAGTGCCCTTAAATCTGGACTGTCTTCGAGAATGGGGTAAATTGCACCCATGCCCCCGGTATTTGGGCCTTTATTCCCGTCAAACACCGGTT
>Ga0334722_10003700_pt1 | contig 16308 bp, 12 predicted proteins | sample C3_bottom_MG_FD_207210 | JGI IMG/M metagenome (GOLD analysis project Ga0334722, IMG submission 207210) | Sediment microbial communities from Yellowstone Lake, YNP, Wyoming, USA - C3_bottom | ecosystem: Environmental > Aquatic > Freshwater > Lake > Sediment | place: USA: Wyoming | collected...
GCGGCGTTACGGGAACTACCGTCTCCTCTCTCAATAGTTTAGTGGGGGCCTTTAGCTCCGATCAAATCGGCTCTGGTGGAATTCTTCAGCTCACAAACGGTAACTATGTTGTGAAAAGTCCCCAATATAATAGTGGCATGGGTGCCGCCACTTGGGGCAGTAAGACAGCTACAACTGTAGGAGCAGTCAGCTCTGCTACTAATAGTATAGTGGGCAGTACAGCAGGCGACGCTGTTGGCAGCAGTGCGATTGCATTGACAAATGGCAATTTCCTACTTGTCACTCCCACTTGGGAAAACTTGAGCACTGTGGCTCCCAATGCAGGTGCTGTGACTTTTGCAAGTGGTGCTGGTGTTACAGCAGAAGTCGTCTCCTCCCTAAACAGTCTAGTGGGCACATCCACTTCAGATGCTGTTGGATCGGGTGGGGTCACTTTACTCACTAGTGGCAACTACGTTGTCAGTAGTCCTGCTTGGAATGGTAACGGCTTTACTGCAGGCGGCGCTGTGACCTGGGGGAGTGCAGAGACGGGTGTGATAGGGGATGTAGGCCCTGGTAATAGCCTAGTGGGAGGCACCAACTCAGATCAAGTGGGCTCCACTGGCATTACCCAGCTGACTAACGGCAACTATGTCGTTCGGAGTGCTAACTGGACGAATGCAGGGCAAGCAGCGGCAGGGGCTGCTACGTGGGGAAGTGGGACAGCTGGCGTTGTGGGGACTGTAAGCTCTTCCAATAGCATAGTGGGAAGCACAGCAGGTGATCAGGTGGGCACCACTATATCCACATTAAACAACGGCAATTTTGTCCTCCTTACCACCTCCTGGACAAATGGGCTTGCATCTAATGCAGGTGCTGCCACTTGGGGCAGCGGCAGCGGCGGCACAACAGGGGCCGTTTCCTCTTCCAATAGTATCGTGGGAAGTACAACAAATGACCAGGTCGGCTCGGGTGGGATACTGCAACTTGGCAACGGAAACTATGTCATCAAGAGCCCTCAGTGGACTGCAGCAACGGGCGCAGTCACATGGGCCAGCGGCACTGCTCCAGTAGCAGGAGTGGTAAGCTCTGCCAATAGCATTGTGGGCAGTCTTGCAAATGATGCCGTTAATAGCTCTGTGAGTTTAGTGGGCAGCACTCTTAGTAACTTTCTGGTGATAAATCCAGCCTGGAGGGGCAGCCTTAGCTCACCTGCAGGTGCTGGCGCTGCGACATGGGGGAACGGATCGATAGGTACAGCGGGGGTGATTAGCTCTGCTAATAGTCTGATTGGTGGGGGTGGCGGCATTAACCAGACTCGAGTGGGTTTCAATGGAGCCACCGTTTTGAGTAATGGAAACTATGTTGTGCTCAGTCCTCTATGGAAAGCAGTGGCAGCTACGTCAGTTGGTGCTGTGACGTGGGGCAGTGGCGATACGGGCATTGTGGGCGTCGTAGGCCCCAGCAATAGCCTAGTGGGAAGCATAGTGGGCGATCAGGTGGGCGGCACCGGCTTGGGCAATGGAGTGTTTGAGCTTGGAACCACGGGCAATTTTATTGTGCGCACGAGCACCTGGCACAATCCCAATGGTTCTCTAGCAAATGCCGGCGCAGTCACGTGGGGTAATGGCAATCAAGGAGGACCTGTGGGTGCGGTCGGTACACTCAATAGCATTGTGGGAACAGTGGCAAATAGTGGCCTTTCCACTGTTGTCACAGATACAGCAGATGGCATTTTTATGGTCCCCTTTGTGCAAGGTGGCACTGGCAATCATGGACAGGTCATAGCTGGCTATATAGATTCTAACCTATTAGACTATGCTAGTGTTCCCTCAAGCGCCATATCTGTCTCTCCCTCATTCCTAGTGCACCTGCTGAACACAGGCACAACAGTAGAGCTGCAGTCCAATAACGACATCCTCTTCTCTACTGCCATCACTAGCTCTGGCACGGGCACATTATCACTGAGTGCAGGCAGAAGTGTCATCATCGATGCAGACCTCAACACAGGTAACGGCTCTCTGATCATTTTTGCTAACGTTCCCCTCTCTAGCGGTGTGGTTGATGCCGATCGCGCACCTGGAGATGCGGTGCTGGTCGTTGGAGATGGTGTGACGCTGAATACTGGCACAGGGGATCTTATACTCTCTTTACTCAATGGAGCGGGGAAGACATTTTCAAGCAGTGGGGATTTAACCATCGGAACTAACGCCCATCTGCAAGTCAGCGGCCCAGGTGCAATGACGATCACTTCACAACAGAGCAATATTGTTCTCGGCACTAACGCCAATCTGCAAGCCAGCGGCCCTGGTATCATGACACTCACTGCACAAGAAAAGAATATTGTTCTTGGCACTGACGCCAACTTGCAGACCGAAGACGGCACGCTTCAACTCTCAGCTGGTTTGGATATTGCAGCCGCAGGTTCAACCATTTTTAAAGCAGTGGGAACAGGTAAACTCATTCTTCTCTGCGATACACTATTTCCCACCGCTCCCCTCTTTGGAAATGGTGCTGTCGATATTTCTCAAGTGGTGCTGAGTACAAATACAGGCAAATTGCTCATTTACACTTCGCAAAGGGATTTGGACAGGCTCCCTAGCGTTATCAATGGTGAGTCTTATGTGCCAGGTCCTGAATTCGTCAACACAGACTCTGAAAAGTGGGGGGTCTACTACCCTTCCTCAAGCGGTATCCCCTTCACCATCTTTTATAAAAACACGGCGCCATCCCCTCCGCCACCCCCACCCCCTCCGCCCGGCCCCCCACCTAGTCCCCCCTCTCCCCAGCACTTCTTCACCGTTAGCAATGCATATGCAGCAATTACTGCTGCAGTGGAGCCCTTCCATTTTTGGATGAACCCTTGGTATAGCGACACATTTCTCGGCACAAACATCTACCCCCCCTACCTAACCCCCACAATCAAGCGCCAAGTCTTACCCTCTTTATGCCCGGAGTGATTTAAGAATTGGCCCCAAAGACAACCTCCCCCTCTTGCCCATCGATGTGCAGAGGGTCTGGGAATGTGAGGTGGATGGTTTGGGTTGTTGGACAAACCTCTGCTGTGCCTAGATGGATTTGGTTGGAGAGGAGGAGGTGGATGTTATAAATGCCCTGTGGGGGCAGGCAGAGGTGGGATGTGTGCATCGTGTTATTTTGGATGAGGCCCATGAGGGAATAGGGGCGCCCGAGGTAGGAAGAGGCCTTTGCGAGCTCTCCTTGGGAAATCAGGGTGCGGATGCGTCCTGAGGAAACGGGAGCGCCATCGCTTGAGAATTTAGGGAGGTAGTCCACTTCAAAGCCCATTTTTAAGCCTAGCGGTTTGATGTTCTCCTCATTTCCTTGTCTGTCCTTGCCAAAGGCGGCACCTTTGCCCAGCAGTAGATAGGAGAAGTTGAGGCGCTCTTTGAGCTGTCTTAAGAACTGATTAAAGGGTGTTTGTGCAAATTGCGCAGTGAAAGGGATGACAATGATCTGATCTGCGCCCGCTTCTTTGAGGTATTTTATCTTTTGCAGGGGGGGATAGATGAGCGCAGTCGGTGCTTCAGGGGTGAAATGGTGGGAGGGGTGGTTGGAGAAGGTGAAGACAGCCAGGGTGCTCTCTGAGGGCAGGTGCGCGCGCAAATGGGTCAGTAAAGCCTGGTGCCCAAGATGCACGCCATCGAAGCTTCCAATTGTCAATCCGCAGGGGGCAGGCATTTCACACCGTTTGAAGGAACTGCTTCCAATCATACCCAGGTTGCATTAATTTTGCACCGTCGCAGCACTGCGCGAGGGTAAATGCTCCGCTGCGCGTGCGCGTGAGTGCAGATAGGTGCGCGCCGCACTGTAGCTCTAGTCCGATGTCATAGGCAAGCGAGCGGATATAGGTTCCTTTGGAACATGTAACATTTAGCTCCAGCAGGGGGTAGGTGTAGCGGAGGAGTTGGATGTGCAGCGTGACAGTCGAGGGCTCGCGCGCAATAGTGATCCCTTGTCTTGCAAGTGTGTAGAGTTTCTTTCCATCCACTTTTTTTGCGGAGAACATGGGAGGGGTTTGCAGGATGGTTCCTTGAAATTTGAGCAGGGCGCGCTCCACCTCTTCGAGGGTGGGAACAAGCGGGCTGCTTGCCGTGACTTGCCCCTCGGTGTCGTAAGAATCTGTTGTGATACCCAGGTGCACAGTTGCCAGGTACTGCTTGTCTTGGTTTAAGAATTGGTTGCTCATCTGGGTGTATTTTCTTCCGATGAGCAGGAGCATGACACCCTCTGCAAAGGGATCAAGCGTGCCAGCATGGCCAATTGTGCGGATCCCCGTTAACCTGCGCATCATGGAGACGAGGCTGAAGGAGGTGTTTGATTTGGGCTTGCATACGGGAAGGAGCCCTTCTGAGGCAGGGGTTGTATATGCAAGGTGACGCACCTTGGCAGCCAATTCAGGTATATCAAGCATCGGGGGGTGCCTTGCGCGCATCTTGCTCTTGTTTGATGCCATTGAGGAGCTCTTCAACGCGCATTTGGCTGTCGATGGAGGTATCGAGTTTAAAAGTTAATGCTGGAAAATAGCGCATCACAACCTTTTTAGAGGAGAGGACAGCGATGAAACCAGCGGCAGACTGCAGAGCTGCAATCGTCTCATCCTTTTCTTTTTGCGTTCCGATGACGCTGATCGAAACTTTTGCGTGTTGCAGATCCTTGGTAATAGCAACGTCGGTCACTGTGAATAATCTATTCACAAGCGGATTGCGGACGTCGTTTCTGATCACCTCAGAGAGGACCTCCTTGAGCAGGGAATTGAGTCGGGCAATGCGATTTTTAACCATTAGAGTTCTTGCTCAATGTATGTGATTTCGAAGGCTTGTAGGATGTCGCCCACTTTGATGTCGTTGTTATTTTGTAAGACAATGCCACACTCATGCCCCTTGGATACTTCGCGCACATCCTCTTTGACTTTTTTAAGAGAGTGCAGCGGACCTTTCCAGATGACCTGCTTATCGCGGACCTGGCGGACATGGCTAGAGCGCTTGATCACTCCATCTGTCACGAGGCAGCCTGCAATGATCCCAAGCTGAGAGGCTTTGAAGAGCGCTTTCACTTCCACAACGCCGCTGTCTGACTCTTGGGCGAGTTTATCCAGCATCCCTTTCATGATGGCGCGCACATCATCGACCGCATGGTAGATGATGTTGTGGAGCTTGATGGTGACCTTCAGCGATTTGATCAAACTGTCTGCATGACTTGCGATCTGGGTATGAAACCCAATGAGGGTCGCTTTCGAAGCGCTAGCCAGTTGCACGTCAGACTCAGAGATCTCGCCTACGGAGGCGGAGATGATGTTGAGCTCGATCTTATCGGAGACAATCTTGAGCAAGGAAGTTTTTAACGCTTCAACAGACCCTTGTACGTCAGCGCGCAGAATGAGGTTGAGGACCTTTTTCTTGATGCCGCTAGCTTTTTCTGCAAGGAACACTTCGGCACCCCGCTTTGCTTGGTGTAGCTGCGCATGGCGCTGCCCTTCGCTGCGCTTCTCTGCAATTTCCATCGCCTCTTTTTCATTTTTAACGACGATGAACTCACTGCCAGCAGGAGGCAGATCAGATAGCCCTGTGATTTTAACAGGTGTTGAGGGGCCAGCTAGCGTCAATTCTGCACCATGCTCATCATGCATTGTTTTCACACGGGCAAATTGCTGCGTGAAGACGAGAGAATCACCAAGGCGCAGTGTTCCGTTCTGAACTAAAATGGTTGCCACAGCACCAAGCCCTTTGTGCATTTGCGATTCGATCACTGTGCCGCGCGCTCTAAAGTTAGGATTGGCGCGCAGCTCTAATACCTCTGCTTGCAGGGCAAGCATCTCGAGCAGTTCCTTGATTCCCTGGCCTGTTGTGGCAGAACAATTGACGGTGATGGTTGTACCACCCCAGCTTTCTGGCAAGAGATTTTTCTCAGCGAGCTGGCGATAGACATTCTCCGCATCAAAATTGGGTTTGTCACATTTATTAATGGCAACAAGAATGGGTACGTTTGCCTCTTGTGCCTGCGTGATCGCCTCGACAGTTTGGGCGCGTATCCCTTCATCGCCTGCAACGACAAGAACAATGATGTCAGTGACTTTTGCACCGCGCTCTCGCATTGCGGAGAAGGCTTCGTGACCTGGAGTGTCAAGAATGGTGAGATCCCCTGTTGCCGTATGGCATTTAAAGGCGCCGATGTGTTGTGTCACGGCTCCCGCCTCTCCACTTGCAACATCTGATTTGCGTATGGTATCGATCAGACTTGTTTTTCCGTGGTCGACGTGTCCCATGAAGGCCACGACAGGGGGACGCAGAATGCGTGTCTCAGAAGCAGTCTCTTCGATCTCTTGTTCGATTGTCATATCTGTGATGCGGAGGCGGTCCTCCTCTTTTGTGTCGATCGTGATTTCACAGTCGAAATCGTGGCCGAGGAGCTGGATTGTCGTCTCATCACTGAGGAAATCGTTCAAAGTCAGCACAACCCCTTTCATGAACAATTTGGCGATTAGCTGGGAAGCTTTTAACTTCATTTCCGCAGCAAGGTCTTTAATTGTAATGGGGATGCGGACATGGAGTGTTTTGGGGCGAACGATCTCTTCTTGGTTGGCGGGGCGCATTTTGTAGACGGGACGCCGCTTGCGCCATGCTTGATCCTCTGTGTCTGCGCGCAGCCCTTGACGATCTCTGGCGTCGAAGGAGCGCTGCTCCTCCATCTTTTTAGCAGGCTTGTGTTCGCGCTGGTCTTTGGAAGGGGTTTTGCGCGGTTCTGCATCAAAACTCTTTGTCGGTTTGCGCTCGCCTCTATCATCAGTGCGTGGAGGTTCCTGAGAGGGGGGAAGCCTGCGCGTATCGGGGCGATATCCACCTGGCTGCCCAGGAGTGAAGGGGCGGGGTGTGTAGGGCTCTCTGCGCGGGGGATAAGAGGAGGACTGTGGCGGTGCTCCAGGAGGAGGTACAAACCCCGGCCTACGAAAGTGGGGAGCTGCCCCGCTGCGGTAGCCAGATGCTTGTCCGCCAGGTGTGTAACCTCCTTGTCTGGGAGGATAACCTCCCTCTTGATGACGCGGGGGGTAGCCGCTTCCCTGTCTAGGAGGATAACCCCCTTCTTGACGCGGAGGATATCCGCTGCCACCTTGTCTTGGTGGGTAGCCGTTTCCCTGTCTAGGAGGATAACCTCCCTCTTGACGCGGAGGGTATCCGCTTCCCTGTCTTGGAGGATACCCGCTGCCCTGTCTAGAAGGATAACCTCCCTCTTGAGGACGGGGAGGGTACCCGCTTCCCTGTCTTGGTGGGTATCCGCTTCCCTGTCTGGGAGCATAACCGTCACCCTGTCTTGGTGGGTATCCGCTTCCCTGTCTGGGAGCATAACCGTCACCCTGTCTTGGTGGGTATCCACTTCCTTGTCTGGGGGAATGGTCGCTACCGCTTGTATCTGGATAGGACTGTGCTGCGGTGCGCGGTGGTGGTGGTTCGTGCGCTTCTGGCCGTGGTTGTGGGGGCGCAGCTGCTTCGCGAGGGGGCTCCTCCACCGGTGGTGGCGGAGGGGATTGTTTAGTAGGTGCAGAGGGCGGTGGTGGCGTTTGCTCTACTTTTTCTTCTGTTTGGCGGGTGCGGGGCGCAGCAGGTTTCTGCAGAGGAGCCGCCTCTTTAGAAGCGGGTTCTTCTATAGGCTTGCTCGCCTCTTCTGCAATCTTTTTCTTAAGAGGGGGTTTTTTGACCTTACCTAATTTAAGCGCTTCTGCAAGCTGTGCATTTTTGACGTTAATTTTCAAATTTTTGGCCAACGCTTATACCCTCTTTTTACGTATTTGATCCAATATCTTGTCAGCCATTTCTACACTGATCTCAGGAATAGTCGCAAGCTGCTCTACTGTGGCATTCAACACTTTGCGCGCAGTGTCAAAACCAGCTCCAATTAAGCTCTCGATAATCATCCCACTGATCCCCTCAATAGAGAGGCGCTCGTCGAGAGTCGGATCATCGCTTTCTGCAATCTTAGCGCGCTGCATCTGCATGGCTGCTTGGTACTGGCTCCTTTTCTGGACTTGAAGCTCGACACCTGCTAACTCCCCGTTCAAACGGGCATTCATGCCCCGTTTGCCAAGTGCTGCAGGGTAATTTTCATCGCTTACAACAATACTGATCGTTGTTTTATCATCGCTCATGAACATCTTTTCGATTTCAAGAGGATGCATCGCATTGGACAATAAAGTTCTCGGATCATCGGAATAGGGGATGATGTCGATCTTTTCATTGTTGAGTTCGCTAATGATATTTTTGACGCGGCTGCCACGGATACCAACGCATGCTCCGACAGGATCCACTTTGGGATCTTGTGAGCGGACAGCAAGTTTTGTCCTGTAACCAGCATCGCGCACGATCTTTTCGATGGTGATCGTGCCATCATTGATCTCAGGAACTTCCTGAATGAACAATTGGGCCACAAATTCTGGGTGGCTTCTAGATAAAATGACCTCTGCCCCACCATTTTCCGTATCGCGCACCTCGAAGAGCAAGGCTTGCACGCGATCCCCAACATTGTATTTCTCTGTTTTTGGATAGAAGCGGTCTGGCATCACTGCCTCGACCTTTCCAAGATCCACAACAAGTGTTGCGCCACGGATGTGGCGCTTGACTGTTCCAGAGATGATTTCGTTGATGCGGTGGCGGTACTCTTCATAAATCACGTCGCGCTCGGCGCTGCGCAATTTCTGGGCAATGATTTGGCGTGCAGTTTGGGCTGCAATCCTTCCAAAATCTTGTGGAGTCACAGCAATGTCGATCCACTGGCCAATTTCGCATGTTGGGTGGAGGATGCGCGCATCTTCTAATGAGATCTCCTCATCAGGAATTGTTACCTTGTCAACGACCTCTTTTTGTGCGATGACATCAATATTTCCCGTCTTCGGGTGGATACTGACAGTAACGTTGATTAATCCTTGCACGCTTTTGCGAGCAGCGGCGCGAAGCGATTCTTCAACAGCAGCGATAATCACATCCCGCTTAATTCCTTTTTCTCTTTCGAGGTATTCAAAGATGGCCACTAGATCTTTATTCATCTCGTCCCTTTATGCAGTTAATTTCCTATCATCGATTTTTTCAGGTACAGCCCATCACACAAGAGAGCTATTGCTCTACTGAGCCTTCTTCCGTCTCAGAGGCTTTTGTTTTCTCTTTGCTTTTTTTGCTGGAAGCCCGAGGTTTGGTAGTGCCAACAACGATATCATCGCGGTTCACTTTGTTCTTGTCGACTAAGTACTCCTTAATCGAGAGCGCAATTTTCTTATGCTCAGGATCTAGTTTAATCACTTTTGCTGTGACCTCTTCTCCCTCATTGACAACATCTTCGACTTTTCCAAACGGTTGATCAGAGAGCTCTGTCACGTGAACAAGGGCTTCGATTCCGTTGGAGAGTTCAACAAATGCACCAAACGCTGTGATTTTAGAGACAACGCCTTTAATCAGTGTGCCAACGGGCATCGTTTTTTCAATGCTCTCCCAGGGGTTGTTGCCGAGCTGCTTGACGCCCAGAGTGATTTTTTTGCTCTCTTTATCAACAGAGAGGACGACAGCATCCACCCGATCCCCTTTTTTTAGCACTTCAGAGGGGTGGGAAACCTTTTTGATCCAGCTTAAGTCGGAGATGTGGATCAGGCCATCGATGCCAGGCTCGAGCTCTACAAAGGCTCCATAATTGGTCAGGTTGCGAATCTCAGCTGTTACCTTGCTGCCGATCGGGTATTTTTTTTCCACTTCATCCCATGGGTTTTTCTCTGTCTGCTTGAGGCCGAGGGAAATCTTTCCCTCCTCTTTTTGAACAGAGAGAACAACCGCTTCTACCTCATCGCCCTTGTTGACGATTTGGTTAGGATCGGTGACGTTCTGTGTCCAGGACATTTCTGAGACGTGAATGAGTCCTTCGATCCCAGGTTCGATCTCGATGAATGCACCGTAGGGAACCAGGTTGACGATTTTTCCGCGGACGCGCGTTCCAGGAGGATAGCGCCTTTCGATCTCTTCCCAAGGATTAGGTTCTTTCTGCTTCATCCCTGCAGCCACTCTGCCTTTATCTTTATCGACGTGAAGGATCATCACTTCCAGCTCTTGGCCAAGGGAGACCTTCTCAGAGGGGTGTTTGATCCGCGTCCATGTCATGTCTGTGATATGCAGGAGGGCATCAATTCCATCGAGGTCGAGGAAGACACCAAAATCGGTGATATTTTTGACAATCCCTCGGCGGATATCCCCTTCAATGATATTTTCGAGCATCTCTGCTTTGCGGGAGATGCGCTCTTCTTCAAGGAGCTCGCGGCGGGAGACGACGATGTTCTTGCGATCTGTATTGATCTTTAAGATTTTGAAGTCGTAAGACTGACCAATGAATTCATCGAGGTTCTTAATCCGTTTATTGTCGATTTGAGAGCCGGGAAGGAAGGCCTCCATTCCAATATCGACCATTAGACCGCCCTTCACTTTTCGAATGACTTTCCCTTTAACGATCGAGCCCTCTTTGCAGTGGTTGACGATGTATTCCCATTGCCTTTGTCTGCGCGCTTTTTCGCGAGAAAGAACGATTTGTCCATTTTCCCCTTCCGCCTGATCCAGATAGACTTCAACCTCATTGCCCAGCACAATTTCGCTCGGTTCAGAAAATTCGTTGATTGGCATCAACCCCTCAGACTTCAAACCGACGTCAATAACAACGAAGTCTTTTGTGATTTCTACTACTCTGCCTTTGAGAATCTGTCCGGAGCTCATCAATGCGATCGATCCCTCACCGGCAGCCTCTTCCTTGCGGTTGAGCAGGTTTCTAAATTGTTTGGCGTCCTCTTCTTGGTAGGTGACGTCATCGATGATGTTAGTTTGGTTCCAGTCGGTTTGTGTGTGCTTGGACATATGTTAAAGGTTTCTCCTCTAGTTTCTCGTGAAAACAGAAAGAGTATCAAATGATTCCCAATCTAATCAAGGGAAGAAAGCGTTGTTCATTTTATTTTTTGGAAATTTCCCCTTCTGTTACACTCCAGCCACCTGATCTTTTTTGCTGGCAGTTCTCGCATGCGAACAATAATTTTAAAATTTGGAGGAGCCTCTGTCGCTAGCACGCAGCATTTCTCTAAAATTGCAGATATTATTATCAGTCAGAGTGCAGAGGCCCGCGTCGTTGTCGTGGTGAGTGCAATGGGAGATACGACAGACCAACTCTTAGCCTTAGCGCGCCAGGTGCATCCCACCCCTCCTTTGCGCGAGCAGGACATGTTGCTGAGCGTTGGGGAGAGGGTCAGTGTCGCTCTGCTTGCGATGGCTCTACATCTCAAGGGGCGCAGCGCGCTGAGTTTGACTGGGAGCCAGTCGGGGATTATCACCTCCTCTGAGCACTCTGACGCAAAGATTTTAGATGTCAGACCCTTGCGCCTTCTGAAGGCTCTTGAGGCGGGCAACATTGTCATCGTCGCTGGATTTCAGGGGGTCAGTAGGGAGGGGGAGATCACCACCCTGGGAAGAGGGGGATCGGACACCTCGGCGGTGGCTCTGGGTGTGGCCCTTGCTGCTTGCAATGTAATTTTTTACAAAGATGTGGAGGGGATCTATTCTCACGACCCCAAGACCAATAGAGAGGCGACCCTATTTCCCCACCTCTCTTTTGCACAGGCTCTAGAGATTGTTGAAAAAGGGGCCAAAGTGCTCCATCCCAGATGCATCCGCCTGGCTCAAAAAAATAGTTTACCCCTGCATGTCCTCTCCTTTTTCGATCCAGAGATGCACCGCCACGCGGGAACTAAAATTGGTCCTGATGCGCGGACGGACGGGGTTTCTTATGTGTATGAGGGAGAACCAATTTCTTGACTTTTGAGGCCCAAACAAGGTATCACTTCACCCATGACAAAACCAGAAACGCCGATCTTAATAGAACCCTCCCTGCTTTCCGCAGATTTTGGTAAGCTTAGCGATGAGGCTAAGCGCTGCCAGGATGCAGGGGCAGACGCCCTGCACATTGATGTGATGGATGGGCATTTTGTACCCAATTTGACTCTGGGGCCGCAGGCAGTTGCTGCCATCAATCGCTCGACGTCGCTTTTTCTCGATGTGCATCTCATGCTCTACAACCCTTACGACTATATCGAGCGCTTTGTAGAGGCGGGAGCAGATCGGATCACGTTTCATCTGGAAGCTACGGAAGATGTGGAAGATACCCTAAATTACATTCGGCGCTGCAATGTTGAGGCGGGGCTTGCTTTTTGCCCAGAAACAAGTGAGTCGCTGATTGTCAAATACCTAGATAAATGTGATTTAATCCTTTTAATGACTGTCCATCCGGGTGCGGGCGGGCAGAAATTCATGCCTGAAATCTTGCAAAAAATTCAGTTCACGCGCGCGCTCTGTACAAAGCTGGACATTCGCAAAGGGGGAAAGACCCCTCAAGCGGGAAAGGTGGGTGCAGTTGACTCTTTGCCCGCTTTCAACATTCAGGTCGATGGGGGAATCAATCAGGAAACAGCTAGGAGCTGCATCGAGGCAGGAGCCAATGTCCTCGTCTCTGGAAGCCATTTGTTTGCAGCTCCAGACATGCGCTCTGCCATTGCACAAATGCGGCAGTCTGCAAGGAGTAAAACTGCATGAAGAAGATCGTTGTGATTGGAGGGGGAACGGGCAACTTTGCTGTGTTGCGCGGACTAAAAAATTATGATGTGGATCTGAGCGCAATTGTCTCCATGGCCGATGATGGAGGAAGTACGGGGATTTTGCGCGATGAGTTAGGTGTTCTGCCGCCAGGTGATGTGAGACAGTGTTTGGTGGCGCTCTCCAACTCCTCCAGCATGATGCGCTCTCTCATGAATTACCGGTTTGAAAATGGAGGGCTGGAGGGGCATAGCTTTGGCAATCTTCTACTCTCTGCACTGGAGAAGGTGACGGGGAGCTTTGAAAAGGCTGTTGAAGAGATGGGAAAGATCCTCTTCATTCGAGGAAAGGTCATCCCTGTTACAACGCATCAAGTGCGCCTCAAGATGTTGCTCAATAACCGGACGCTTTTGGAGGGAGAAAAACAGGTTTATCTTTCTCAGGAGATCGATCAGGGCTATAAGAGTATCTACTTGGAGCCGTTTCCAAAAGCCAACCCCCATGCGATCTCTGAGATTATGAACTCTGACCTAATCATTGTAGGCCCGGGCGGACTGCACACCTCTTTGATCCCCAATCTGCTTGTTGAAGGGGTGAGCGAAGCGTTGCGCAATTCGCAAGCTAAAAAAATTTTTGTAGTGAATTTAATGAATCGCAAGGGGCAGACGACAGGCTTTAAAGTCTCTGATTATCTCCAAGCGATGAACCATTTCATTGGCAGCGACATTTTTGATCATGTTTTGGTTAACAGCCAGAAACCCCCGCAGGAGTTAATCGAGGTTTATGCAGAAGAGGGAGAGCTTGTGAAAAATGACGTGCATGAAGAGCGGGTTATTTTTACGTCCCTTCTGGGAGAACCTAAAGAGGCACCGAAAAAAGACCTGATCAAGCGGAGTTTGATCCGTCATGATTCTAAAAAACTTGCACAAGAGTTAATGAAAATTGTTAATCATCTTTGATCTTGATGACACATTGATTGACACTGCAGGGTGCATCACTCATTATAAACTTGCAGATGCGTTGCAGGCGATGTGTGACGCTGGTCTTGTGGTGCCAGTTTACAGCGATGCCTTAGAACTGCTGCGCCGGCTCGATCGCTACGCAGAGAGTGCAGGTGCTGCTCTGTCAGAATTTCATGAGGTGATCGATTGTGACAAGAAATTTCTTGAAATTGGAGTTAAAGAAGTGTACGGCTCTATTCCAGACGATCTCCCCATTTTCCCTCTGGAGGGGGCCTTAAGTCTGCTGACAGATTTGGCGCATTACCATCAGTTAGCTTTAGTCACTGTAGGCAAAAACTCTCAACAAATGCAGAAGCTGCAAAGGGCTGGAATCGACTCTCGCCTCTTTAGTAAAATTGTTGTGGTCGAGGAAAAAAATAAAAAACCCCATTATCAAATGATTGTGGAGGAGCTCGGTTACTCTGCTGCCGAGGTGCTTGTCTGTGGCGACCGGATCGCTATCGACTTAACTCCTGCTCGCGAATTGGGATTCAAAACAGTGCAGATGCAGTGGGGAAGAGGGTTGCATTCAGCGGGAAATAAGGCAGATGTAGACTACCACATCACAGATCTTGGAAAACTGAGAGAGATTGTGGATACTTTAATAACATTTTCTGCGTTTTAAACAGGAATTTATATGACGACAAGCAATCAATTGGCCCCTGGAATGACGCTCTCTGTCGACGGGAAAGTGTACCGCGTGGAATCCTGCGTGAAGGTCACCGTTGCAAAAGGGGTGCCCTTTATTAAGACTAAGTTAAAGAATCTACTCTCTGACGAGGTGGTTGAAAGGAATTTCAAACTCAATCAGGCCATTCAGGATGTTTCTCTTACAGAACGTAAGTTGGAATTTTTATATCTCGAGGGGAAAGATTATTTATTTTTGGATGTTGGCAGCCTAGAACAGGTGCTAGTGCCCGCACAGGTGATTGCTGAGAAGATCCATTTCCTCAAAGAGGGGATTGAGCTCAGAGCTCTCTTTTACGGAGATGCTATTTTTTCAGTGGAGCTCCCTCAATTTTTAGAATTGATGGTTGTCAAAACAGAGGAGAGCAAGTCTGCTGCACATGTTGCCAACGCAACTAGAGTGGCCGTTTTAGAGACAGGTGCAAAGGTAGAGGTCCCGATGTTCATTGAATCGGGGGATATCATTAAAGTGGATACTCAGACAAATGAGTATATCCAGAGAGTCTAAAATTTAGGAGGGATGCCGTGGACCTTAAGCAAATTAAGGAATTAATGACTGCCATGGAACGCGCAGGCATTAAAAAGTTGACACTCAAACACAAGGGAGGGGATGAGGTGCATTTGGAGCGCCAGGATGACCATCCAGCTCCTGTACAACACCCTGCACATGCATTTTATCCCCCCGTTTATGCGCACTCTCCCATGAGAGAAGGGGAGGGGACGAAAGCCTCTCCGATGCAAAAAGCAGCGCATGAGGAGCCGGCGGCTGGAAAAGAGAAAGAGGGAAAGCACGTCACAGCTCCTCTTGTTGGAACATTTTATACAGCGCCCTCTCCTGAGAGCCCCAATTTTGTAAAAGTGGGGGACCGCGTGGATGAAAATACTGTTGTCTGCATCATTGAGGCAATGAAGGTGATGAATGAAGTGAAAGCGGGAATCAGTGGCACTGTTGCTGAAATCTTAGTGGAGAGTGCACATCCTGTTGAGTTTGGAACCAAATTATTTCGTGTTGTATAATGAAAAAAGTTTTGATTGCCAATCGCGGTGAAATTGCTGTGCGCGTGATTCGCGCCTGTCATGATTTGGGATTGCAAACAGTTGCAGTCTACTCCCAAGCAGACGCTGAGGCCCTGCATGTCCTTCATGCTGATGAGGCGATATGCATAGGAGAGCCAGCATCTCAGAAATCCTATTTGAAAATTGCCAATATCCTCTCTGCCTGTGAAATCACAGGCGCAGATGCATTGCACCCAGGTTACGGGTTTCTAAGTGAAAACGCCAATTTTGCATCGATCTGTGCCAGCTGCGGCGTCAATTTTATTGGACCCTCCGCTGAAACAATTGCGCTACTTGGAGACAAGGCAAAGGCAAAAGCAACAGCAAAAAGTGTCAAGTGTCCCGTCATTCCAGGCTCTCTTGGCGTGATTTCAGATGCGGGAGAAGCGCTGAAAGAGGCAAAGAAGATTGGATTTCCTATCTTCATCAAAGCCACTGCAGGGGGTGGAGGCAAAGGGATTCGCATCGCGCACGATCCAGATGAGTTCCTCCGTCAATTTGCTGCAGCAAGGGCAGAGGCGGAAGTGAGCTTTGGCAACCCCGATGTCTACCTTGAAAAAATGATCGTCAATCCGCGGCATATTGAAGTGCAGATCATGGGGGATAAACAGGGCAATTATGTCTATCTTGGTGAAAGGGACTGTACCATTCAAAGGCGGCGCCAGAAATTGATTGAAGAGGCCCCAAGTCCTGTTTTAACACCCTCTTTGCGCAAAAAGATTTGTGAGGCGGCAGTAAACATTGTTAGAGCTGCGCGCTACCACTCTGTGGGAACAGTGGAGTTTCTTCTGGATGAAGAGCGCAACTTCTACTTTATGGAGGTCAATACGCGCATTCAAGTGGAACATACTGTCACAGAAGAGCTGACAGGTGTTGACCTTGTTAAAGAGCAGCTTAAGATCGCAATGGGAGAGAAGATCTCCTTGAAGCAAAAGGATGTGACATTAAAGGGGCATGTGATCCAGCTGCGCATC
>Ga0334722_10003701_pt1 | contig 16302 bp, 17 predicted proteins | sample C3_bottom_MG_FD_207210 | JGI IMG/M metagenome (GOLD analysis project Ga0334722, IMG submission 207210) | Sediment microbial communities from Yellowstone Lake, YNP, Wyoming, USA - C3_bottom | ecosystem: Environmental > Aquatic > Freshwater > Lake > Sediment | place: USA: Wyoming | collected...
CGGTCCCGGCCGACGTGAGCGCGTCGGCGTCCGTCGGTTTCGTCTGCCGGGGGAGCGCGCCGGTCGCGGCGTTCCTTTTCACGGACGACGGCGGGCGATACCCCTCCGGTCCCGGCGCCCGGCGGATGCGCCACGCCGCATCGCCCGAGTACCTGCCGTACGATCTCGCCTTCACCCCCGCCTCCGGCACCGTCCCGAAGAACGTTCACCGGACCCTTGCGATCTCGGGCACCGTCCGGTGGTCGGATTTCCGGGGCGCGTCGGCGGGCGCCTACGCCGATTCGGTGGTCGTTTCCATCCTCCCGTAACACCGCGAACCGCCTTCGGCGATCCCGGACCGCGCCGGACGAATTCCGCCCCCCGGACTGATTTTTCCCCTCCTCACGGCCGATAGGTACAAGGAGGGGGGACGGCCCCCCGGAGCGAGGGGACAAATGGGGGGAAGCGGCAGGAAGCCGGAGCGCCCGGCGAAACGTCTGCTCGGGCAGGTGCTGGTCGACGGGGGATTCGTTTCCCCGGCGGACCTCGCGCGTGCGCTCGACGAGCAGAACCGGACCAACGAGATGCTGGGCGAGGTGCTGGTCCGCATGGGGGCGGCGGACCCGGACGAGATCGCGGCGGTCGTCTCCATCCAGAGCGACCTCGCCTCCCTCGAAGACGCCGTCCGGTCGGCGGCGGGTGTCCGCCGATACCTCGGCGAGCTGCTCCTCAAGGCGCACAAGATCACGCCGGAAGAGCTGGAGGAGGCTCTTTCGGAACAGCGCCGGACCGGCGCGAAGCTCGGGGAGATCCTGGTCCGGCGGGGATCGGTCACGAGGAGCCAGCTCGACGCCGTGCTTGCGTTCCAGAAGTGCCAGGCCGGCGAAGCCCCCTCGTCGGCCCGCCTGCGCCTCGGGGAGATCCTGGTCGCCACCGGCCGGATCACGCGGGAGCAGCTGGAAGATGTCCTGTCGCGCCAGCGTCTGACGAAGCGGAACATAGGCGACCTCCTGGTGGAAAGCGGCGCGGTGGAGCCGAGGCACGTCGCCCGCGGGCTGCGCCTCCAGGAGATGCTGGTGACCGCCGCCCTGGTGGCCGCGCTTTCCTTCGCCGAACTGTCCGGCGCGCAGGAGATCCCGCGCCCGGCCGGAACGGTGGCCGAGGGAACCGCCCGAATCCAGGTGACCGCCCGGGTTCCGCCGCGGGCCACGGTTCGGGTGCTGCACCAGGAACCGGTGCTGGTCGTCACATCCGAAGACATCGCGCGGGGATACGTGGAGGCGGCCCGCGCCTCCCGCATCGAGGTGCGCGACAACACCCCGGGGGGATGCCTGCTGGTCTTCGAGGGGGTGGCGGGCCCCGACTCCCCCTTCCGGCGCGTCCTGATCCGGGGCCTGGAGCGGGAGGTGGAGATCGGCGCCTCGGGGGGCTTCGTCCCGCACCGGCACGCCCCCGCACCGGTCACCGCGGAGTTGAGTTACCGGTTTTCCCTCGACAGGGACGCTCGGCCCGGAGCGTACCCCTGGCCGCTGGCGGTGTCCGTCCGCACGATGTGAGCCCCCGGGCCGCCGGGGAAGGCTTCGTTGTGGAACGCCGGCTGCGATTTGGTTATAGTACGCCCATGGCGGATCCTTTCGGCATGCGCGGCGTGTCCCGTTCCCCGCGCTCCCTTCGACTCCTTTTTCTGTTCCTGATCCTGCTCCCCGCGCCTTCCCGCGCCGGGGAGTGGCGGGTGGCGCCCATCCGGCTCGATCTCGGGCACGACGCGAAGAGCGGGGCGATCTCGATCGTCAACGATTCGGACGCTCCCCTCCAGGTCCAGATGAAGGCGTTCGAGTGGACCCAGGACGCGGAAGGGAAGGACCGGTACGAGGAGACGGAGGAGATCCTCTTCTTCCCGAGGATGATGATCTTCGACCGCAAGGAGGAGAGGATCCTGCGGGCGGGCATCCGGGTTCCCGCCGCGGCGAGGGAGAAGACGTACCGTCTCTTTATCGAGGAGATCCCGGGTCCGCGGAAATCGGAAGGGGTGAACGTGGCCGTTGCGGTCCGGTTCGGCGTGCCGATCTTCGTCAAGCCGCTGAAGGCGGAGGCGCGGGGGGAGGCCGGACCGATGACGCTGTCCGCCGGGTCGCTCCTCGTCCCGGTGAAGAACACGGGGAACGTCCATTTCGTCGTCCAGTCCGTGCGGGTCACCGGGAGGGACGGGACCGGCAAGGAGGTCTTCTCCCGGGAACTGGGAGGCTGGTACCTTCTCGCGGGGGCCGCCCGGGGGTACGCCACCGAGGTTCCGGCGGATGCGTGCGGGAACCTTTCGGTCCTCGAAGCCGAGGTGAAGACCGACAAGATCCCCCTCCGGGCCCGCGTGGCCGTGGACCGTTCGATGTGCGGTCCGTGACGCGGCGAATCCCGCGCCGATCCGCCTGTCGCGTTCTCCGGCTCCTCTCCCCGCTCCTCGGTTCCGTCCTCCTCCTTTCGGCGGCGTGGTGCGCCGAATCGTTCTACGTGAAGGTGTCGCTGAACGGCCAGGAGAAAGGGGAGTTCCTCGTCCGGATGGCGGAAGACGGGGATTTCCTGCTCCGCGCGTCGGATCTCGAAACGATGGGCCTCGCCGTCCCGCCGGGGCCTGCCACCCGGATCGAGGGCGAGCCGCACCGGTCGCTGCGTTCGATCGGGAACGTTTCGTTCGTATTCCGGGAGAAGACCCTCTCTCTCGAACTGACGGCCCACCCTTCCCTCCTGCCGATGCGGGTCGTGGACTTTCTGCCGGCGCGCCAACCGCGGGTCCTGCACCCGAAGGACGACTCCGCGTTTTTCAATTACGGCATCTCCTGGACGGGGGGGGATGCGCCGGAGCAGGAAACCCTCGACGCGACCGGGCAGCTGGGCGTTCGCGTCGGGGACTTCCTCTTCCTTTCGGACGCCGAGTGGCGGAAACGGTCCGAGGGGGACCGGTTCGTCCGGCTGAACACCAACGTGACCCGCGACCGGCGGGAAACGATGCAGCGGCTCGTGATCGGGGATCTCACCGCGTCTTCCGGAGACCTCGGAAACGGTGTGAATCTCGGCGGCATCGGTTTCTCGAAGGTGTACCGGATCGATCCCTACTTCCTCCGCTATCCGCTGGCGAGCGTGGGCGGGATGGTTTCGCTGCCGTCGGATGCCGAGGTGTACCTCGGCGGGATGCGGATCCGCACGGAGCGTCTCTCCCCGGGCCGGTTCGAGCTGAAAAACATCGCTTCGCTCGGAGGCCGCAGCGACGTGACCGTCGTCCTGCGGGATCCGTTCGGCGGGGAGCAGCGCATCTCGTACCCCTTCTACTTCTCCGAAACGCTCCTTGCGCCGGGGCTCCACGAGTACAGCTACAACGCGGGCTTCCTCCGGCGGAAGTTCGGGGAGGAGAGCGACCGGTACGGAACGGCGGTGTTCTCCGCGTTCCACAACTACGGGGTGAGCGATGCGTTCACCCTCGGCGGCCGCGGGGAGGGGGGACGGAACGGGGGGAACCTCGGGCCGCAGGCGGTCCTCCGGATCGGCGAGGAGGGGACCGTCTCCCTGTCCCTGGCGGCAAGCGTCCGGGAGGACGGGCGCCTTGGCGCGGCGGGACAGGCGGCGTACTCTTTCCAGTCCGGAAACTTCGGCACGAGGCTCTTCCTCAAGGCGGAAAGCCCCGCGTATGCGGTCGCGGCGGAGGAGGAGCGGGATCCCGCGGAGGCGGTCCGGCGGGAGATCGCCGCCGGCGCGTCGTACGGGACCTTGCGCGCGGGCACGCTGTCGGTCGACGCGAGCCTCGTCCGGCGGAACACGGGGCCGGACCTGCGCACCGTCGCGGTTTCCTGGTCCCGGACCATGGGCCGCGGCGTGACCCTGACCGGTTCGTACCGCAACGTCCGGGAGGAGGGGACGACGAACGAGATCGTGGCCGCGGTCAATTACTACCCCGGGGGCGACCGCTCGGCGGGTGCAAGTTACCGGCAGGCGGACGGGGTCCGCACCGAAACGGTCCAGGTGTCGAAGAACCTGCCCGCGGGAGAAGGCTGGGGGTACCGCGCCTCGGTGGAACGGACGGATTCCGCGGCCCTCTCCTCCACGGCGGCGAACCCTTCCGTCCGGTACAACGCCCGGTTCGGTTCTTATGCGGCGGAATACCGGGGGGAGCGGATCGACGGCGGGGGCGGGAGCGACACGTACACCCTGTCCGCCTACGGCGGGGTCGCGTACGTCGCCGGGACCTTCGGGCTCAGCCGCCCGATCGCGGACAGTTTCGGCCTCGTCACCGTGGGGGATCTCGAGGGGATCCGGGTGTACCATAACCTGCAGGAGATGGGGCGCACCGATGCGCGGGGCCGCCTGTTCCTCCCCGCCCTCGGATCGTACTACGAGAACCAGATCTCCATCGCCGACAAGGACGTCCCCATCGAATACTCCCTCCGCGAGGTGCGGAAGGTGGTTTCCCCCCCGCTGCGGAGCGGGTCGCGGATCCCGTTCGAGGTGAAGCGGGTCCAGGCCGTGACCGGTACGCTCGGGACGGCGGGCGCCGGGGGATGGGTGCCGTTGGAATACGTCGAGGTCCGGTTGGCGAAAGACGGGGCGTACGTCGCCTTCCCGACCGGCAAGGGAGGGGAGTTCTACGCGGAAGACCTCGCGGCGGGGAAATACGCGGCATCCGTCGAGCGGGAGGGGAAACGGTGCCGCTTCGACATGCGGGTGCCCGCGTCGAACGACATGATCGTCGATCTCGGGAGGGTGACCTGTGAAGAAGTCCGCTGAAATCCCGGTGGCGTGTCCGGCCCGCCTTCCCGGCGGTTTCCTGAACCGGTGCGCGAAGGTGTCGGCCGCGCTGCTGTTTCTCGCCGCCTTCGCGGGAGGCGCCGCCCGCGCGGCGTGCACGGTGTCGGCGACGGGGCTTGCGTTCGGTCCGTACGACGTCTTCGCGCCGGTCCCCCTCGACACCACGGGGACGGTGACCGTGACGTGCGACCGGGATCCGCGAGCGGCGATCACCATCTCCATCGGGCCCAGCCCCGTTTCCGGGGGGTTCCGGCCCCGGCAGATGCGGCATGTTGTTCTGCCGGACCGGTTGAATTACAACCTGTTCACGTCTCCGTCGCTGGGGACGGTGTGGGGGGACGGGTCGTCCGGAACCTCGACCGTCGTCCTCCGTCGCGTGAGGCGGCGCCGGCCGGTGACGGCGACGATCTACGGGAGGATCCCCCCGGGGCAGAACGTATCCGTGGGCGCCTACTCGGACGCGCTGACGGTGACCATCACTCCGTAAACGGAAAAGGGCTCCCGAAGGAGCCCCTTTCCGCAAGATCCGTTGTCGCCCCGGTGCGCCGGCGGTTACAGCTTCCCGACGAGCACGAACGCGATGACCAGGGTGTAGATGACGAGGGACTCGATCAGCGCGAGCCCGACGATCATCGGGATGAAGATCTTGTTCTGCGCGGAAGGGTTGCGCGCGATCCCCTCCAGCCCGGCCGCGATGGCCTTCGCCTGGCCCAACGCTCCCCCGAAGGATGCGATCGCTATGCCGAACCCTGCGGCCAGCGCGATGAAGGTCTTGACGTTGCCGTCGCCGGGAGCGGCGGCTCCTTCGGCCGCGAAGGCCACGGACGCCGCTGCCACGACGAGCAGGGCGACCAGGAAAGTGAAGAGATACTTGCGGAACATGGGTGTTCCCCCTTTCGGAAAGATTCCCGCCGGGTGGTTCCGCCCGCCCGCCGGGGTGGTGCCGGTATCATCGAACCGGGAAGATTCCCCGGATCAATGCTCCTCTTCGTGCACGACCGCGCCCGCGATGTAGATCATCGAGAGCACGGTGAAGATGAACGCCTGCATGAACGAAACGAACACGCCGAGCCCCATGAAGACGGAGGGGACGACGATCGGGACCAGCGCCATGAAACCCGCCACGACCGCGTGGTCGCCGGTGATGTTTCCGAAAAGACGAAGGGACAGCGACATCGGCCGCGCGAGATGGGAGATGATCTCGATCGGCAGCATGATCGGGGACATCCACCAGACCGGCCCGAGGAAATGCTTGAAGTACGCGATCCCGTTCTCCCGCACGCCGAAGTAGTGGGTCGACAGGAAGATGACGAGCGCGAGCCCCAGGGTGATGTTCATCTTCTGGGTGGGCGGCAGGAACCCGGGAATGAGCCCGAGGAGGTTCATGAACAGGATGAAGAGGAAGCAGCTCCCCAGGAGGGGGAGGTACTTCTTGTAGTGATGGCCGATGATGTCCGAGGCCAGTTGCTGGAGGAAGCCGAGGATCAGCTCGAAGAGGTTGCGCAGCGTGAACCGGGGCTCCGGGATCACCATCTCTTCCGTCTTCTTCCCGCCCACGACGAGCGCGGAAGCGGCGAGGAGGAAAACCGCGATGAAGAGGGCCGCGTAGACGTAGTAGTAGTGCCCCCCGCCCGGGAGCAGCATGAACCAGGAGAATCCGTGCCCCTCCGCGGCGAATGCGGTCGCCGGCAGTGCGGCCGCCGCCAGGAGCCCGAGGATGCATTTTTTCATCTTGCCTACCCCCGTCGATTGCGAAACGATCACGATTTCGCTCCGAACGACCTCGCCACCGCCTCGAGGAGGATCCCGAGGAAGAGCGCCGAGAGGCCGAGGAGGAACCCCGCCGTGTCCAGCCCGCTGTACCGGACGACGAGGTAGATCACCCCGATCAGTCCGAGGAACTTGAGGACGTACTGGACGACGAACCCCTTGTGGACTGCTCCTCCGCCCGCGAACGCCTTCTCGAGGATCTTCCGGATGAGGAAGAAGTTTCCGTACGCGATCCCCGCGCCGGCCGCTCCGCCGAGGAACGTCCGGAGATCCGCCTTTCCCGCGAGCGCCGCCGCCGCGATCCCCGCGAGGATCAGGAAAACCGCGAGCAGGATCCGGCGCGACAGCGACCGGAGGGGCGCGCGATCCGGGGCGTCATCGCCCACCGGGCTTCCTCCGCTCCTCCTCGTCCCGCTCCAGGTCTTTCGAGGACCGCACGGCGGCGCGGTAGAGGCTGCGCACCCCGGCGGCGAACCCGAACCCGATCCAGACGACCATCAGCCACGGCGCGGTCCCGAGCCACCGGTCGAGGGAGTAGCCGATCGCCATGCCGATCACGACGGACAGCGCCATCTCGAGCCCGAGGGCGCTGTACTTCCCCAGTTCCCGGAAGAACGCCTTTCGGTCCTGTCGGTCGGTCATCGGGACAAACGCCGGATATGTATCACAGGACACGGGAAGGCGTCAACCGGGAAACCGTCACAGGGTTGCGAGGACGGCCTTCGCGGCGGCGATCGTCCGGTCGAGGTCCCGCTTCGTGTGCGCCAGGGAGACGAACCCCGCCTCGAACTGCGACGGCGCGATGTAGACGCCGCGTTCGAGGAGCCCGTGGAAATATTTCGCGTACATCTTCGTGTCGCTGCGTTTCGCGGAGGCGTAGTCCGTCACCGGCCCCTTCTGGAAGAAGGTCGTCATCATCGAGCCGACGCGGTTCGTCCAGGTCGGGACTCCCGAGTCGGAGAAAACCTTCGCCAGGCCGTGCGCGAGGTAATCGGCCTTTTCGTTCAGCTCCCGGTAGGCGCCCTTCCGGGACAACTCCGTAAGCGCGGCGATCCCCGCCGCGACGGCGAGGGGGTTGCCCGACAGGGTCCCCGCCTGGTAGACCGGCCCGACCGGCGAGAGCGCGTCCATGATCTCCTTCCGCCCGCCGAACGCCCCGACCGGCAAGCCGCCGCCGAGGATCTTGCCGAGGATCGTCAGGTCGGGAACGACGCCGAACAGCTCCTGCGCGCCGCCGAAGGCGACGCGGAACCCCGAGATCACCTCGTCGAAGACGAGGAGCGCCCCGTGCTTTTTCGTGATCTCGCGCAGCTGCGCGAGGAACCCCGGCGCCGCGGGGACCACGCCCATGTTCCCGGGGACCGGCTCGACGAGCAGGGCGGCGATCTTCCCGCGGTTCTTCTCGAAGAGCGCGCGCACCGCGCCGGGGTCGTTGAAGGGGGCGGTCAGCGTGTGCTTCGCGAGGTCGGCGGGCACGCCGGGGGAGTCGGGTTGACCGAAGGTCAGAACCCCCGAGCCCGCCTTCACCAGCATCGAGTCGGCGTGGCCGTGGTATCCCCCCTCGAACTTGACGATCATGTCCCGGCCGGTGAATCCGCGCGCCAGCCGCACCGCGCTCATCGCAGCCTCGGTCCCGGAGGAGGTGAGGCGGACCTTTTCGATGGACGGGAACGCCTTCCGGACCAGGTGCGCGAGCCCGACCTCGCCCGGCGTGGGCGCGCCGTAGCTCGTCCCCCGCCCGGCGGCCGCCCGGATCGCGGCGACCACCTTCGGATGCGCGTGGCCGAGGATCATCGGCCCCCACGACCCCACGTAGTCGATGAACGTGTTCCCGTCCACGTCGCGGACGGTTGCGCCCTTCGCGCTTTCGAGGAACAGCGGGGTTCCCCCCACGGACCGGAACGCGCGCACCGGCGAATTCACCCCGCCGGGGATCATCGTTTTCGCCACGGCGAACAGTTTCGCGGAGGTTTTCGTTTTCAGTCGGGGCACGGGGCCGCCTCCTTCGGTTCGGGGATCGGATTGCGGAAAGAGTGGGGATTGTATCCCCACGCAGCGGACATGTCAACGGTAAGCGGCGGTATTTCCGAGGGATTCGGCGGAATTGCAAAACGCCATTATGGAATCGCTTGACAGGGTGGGCGGTGGAAGGGTAGATATGTATCCTCCGCATGCTTCCGTCGTTTTATTCGGGATAGACTGAAAGGGTATGTCGAAAGGGGTCTTCGCGTGAGCATCGAAGACAAGGAACTGATCGAAACGCGGTTCGGTCCCCTTTGGTCCGGAAAGCACGAGATTTCCTTTGCGGGGGGCGTGCGCACCTTGCGCGGAGTGCGGCGGGCGCTGGACCTCGAGGGGAGCGACGCCATCGGGATCGACCTGCACGAACTGGACGGGGAACGGTACGCGTTCCGCTTTTACGACGGCGACGACCGGCGGATCGCCGTGTTCGTCCTCGACGGCGGGGGGGAGATCGTGGAGGAGCACCGCGCCCACATCGCCGAGTGGCTCGGCGACCTGTACCACGAAACCGGCCTCATGGCGTTCGATCCCGAGGCGATGGTGAACCTGTTGCGCAAAAAGATCGCGGGGGAAGTGTGACCGGGCCCGGGGGCGCGGCGGTGACGGCCTGGAAGGTCCGGAAGACGTCCCTCAAGGAGTCGGCCGCGCAGTGGAACCTCGACGCCCTGGTGGAAGTCTCCGGCGGCGACCTGCTCCCCTGCTTCGTTTCCGTCACCTCTTCGTACTGCACCGTCCAGGCGCCCAACAGCGCGGGCGGGGAGGCGCTGCTCGCGCAGGTCGGCGCGGCGTTGCATTCCCCGCCCTCCTCGCCTCCCCAGGCGGTCAAGGGCGGGTCGTGCGGCGGCGAAGAGGAGGACGGCGAGTTCGCGTTCACGGGGTCGATGCTCTCCGCCACGTGGGATTTCCCGAAGGAGCGCAAGGAGGAGGTCCTCGGCGCGCTGCGCGGCCTCTTCTCCCTTGCGGGGGGCGATGCGGAGATCCGGAGTTACGTCGACCTCGTCCGCCGCCGCCTCCAGGACCGCTCCGCGAACCTCCTCGCGAACCTCGAGGAATTGCCCGAAGCCCAGCTGCGGTACACGATGCGGATCTTCGGGGACTGCCTCGACGAGGAGACCCGGGGGAGGATGTTCGAAGGGTACAGCGAGCACCTGCGGGAGAAGGAGCTTCGCGAGTTCGCCCGGGCGTTCGTCCCCGCCTACACGAAGTACGCCGTCGCCGAGCTCGAGGAGAAAAAGAGGGAAGGCGAGCGGTTCGACCCCCCGTTCCTCACCCGCGAGGAGTACCAGGAGATGGCGGTCCGGGAGAAGTGGCCCCGCATCGCGGAGCACGTCGGCGCGGTGGATCCCCTCCAGCTGCGGCGGGAGATCGCCCGCGCCGGAATGCTCTTCCGGCCGTACATGCTGTCGGATCCCGGTTTCAACGAAGGCACCCTCGAATTCTCCCTCTACTACGACCTGCTGGAACGGCTTGCCTGCGTCCCCCTCGAGGAGTTGCGGAAGGCGGCCGTCGGCCTCGCCCGCCGGATCGCGCGGGCCGTCGCGGCGGGGGCCACGCCGGAGGGGGAGAACCTGCTGAAGGAGATCCGGTCGGCGGTCGCGGAACTGGCCGGGCTTCCCGCCGACCCCGAGACGCTCGTCGGGCCGCCGATGGAGAAGATCCCGCGGGAGATCCCGCCGGAATTCCGCTTGAGGGAACTCGCGCGGACCCTCGAGACCATGTCGCTCAAGGACCTCCGCCTCACCGCGCTGGTCCACCTCGACCTGCTGACCGTCGAGGAGACGCGCCGGCTGGTTTCCCCCTTCTTCGCGAAGTACCCCTCCTTCTTCGAGATGCCGTCGAAAGGGCTGCGCGACCTGATCCTGGCCGTCGCGGAAGGGGTGGGGGACCGGACGATCGCCTACTTCGTCGACCGGTACGGCACGGGCCGGATGGCGATGACGAAGCCGGTGGACTACATCGTGTGGAAGCTCATGCCGCTCGAAGAGCGGATCGCGACGCTGCGCAGGGACAACGAGGCGATGGACGCGGCGATGATGTCCCGCCTCCTCGCGCGGATCCTGCACTCCGGGTCGGAAATCGTCCTGTCGGACGTGGGGCGGCAGATCGCGCTGTTGACCGGCGGAGGGTTCGAGGCGGACCACGGCGCGATCCTGAAAGGGCTCGGCGCGGACGGCGGGGAGCGGATCAAGCGCCTCTTCGACACGGTCACGCTCTCGTTCGCCCGCCTGGTGTCGCTGCGGGGAGAGGAAAGGGAAACGGCGTACCACGCGATCCGCAAGGCGGTCGCCGAAGCGACGGGGATCCCCCCGCGCGAAAACGAAGGGGAGGGGAACCAGGGATGATGTTCGAATACATGGACCGGATGGTCATGTTCCAGGACACGCCGGACGGACTCACGGCCGACATGGCGTGGTTGAAGGAGGCGGGCGAGAACGGCTGGGAACTCGTCTCCTCCATTCCGCTCATCGCGCCGAACCGGGACGGGATCGCCTACGGGACCGTGGGGTGCCAGATGATCCTCAAGCGCCCGAAACAGACGCAATGAGGCGAAAAGATCAAAATGTGTTTTACCTGCAAAAAACGCTTGACAGGGAATGCCGCGGCGCGATATATAATAAAACGCATTTATAAAATCGCGTCGCCCTTCTCGTGGAACATCCCGATTTCCGGCGGCTTTTTCTTCTCCGCCCAATCGTTCCATGACGGAGGACGGCGTCTCCAAAATTCCGGGGAAAGGGGGGCGGCCACGGCGAAGTGAAGAGATCCGGCACCGGGGAAGCACGGCAAGCGGTTCCTCACCAGGCTCTCGAAGGCAACATATACCACAAGGAGGGGAAGCATGGCTGAAAAGTGGCGTACGGAAAAGAAACGGCCGACGATCAAGGTTCTTCCGTGGCCCGCGATTCCCACGCCGACCGTCGACGAGGTCTACGCCGGCGTCGACGAGAAGCGGAAGGAGTATTCGCTGTGGGTCGAGTCGGCGGTGCGGCAGCAGTTCAACGCCGACAAGCCGGAATCCCTCGACGGGATCCGGGTGCTCGACATGACCACGACCATGAACATCGGGCACTGGTGCTCCTCGCACTTCTCCGAGCTTGGCGCCGAGGTCATCATGGTCGAGCCTCCGGGCGGCGACCCGATCCGGAAGCTCACCCCCTTCGGCCGGGAAGAGTACATGTTCCAGGCGTTGAAGAACGGCGAGAAGGTCGGCGCGAGGTACCTGTCCGAGGCCCGGAACAAGTTCTCCGTCACCCTCAACGTCGAGACGGAAGAGGGTCGCGCGCTCCTCAAGAAGATCATCCCCCAGGTCGACCTCCTCATCGAAAACGCCCCCCCGGGCCACTACGACAAGCTGGGGATCGGATACCGGCAGCTGTCCGAGATCAACCCGCGGCTCGTCTACCTGTGGGTCGGGCAGCGCGGCCAGTGGGGCCCCCTGAAGGACGACCCGGGGAACCTCGATCCGACCGCGCAGTGCTCGATGGGGTTCACCCACGGCACCGGAGCCCCGGTCTCGTTCGGCGGCACCCCGACCCGGTCCGGCTGGTGGCTGTGCGACCACGTCGGCGGCACCTTCGCCGCGATCGGCGCCATGGCGGCCCTGTACGCCCGGGAGAAGTTCCTCGGCAAGGGGCAGTTCGTCGAGTGCACCGCGGCGGAAGGCGTCATCCGGATCATCGACTACAACTGGGCGTGGCAGGGGATGGACGGTTCGATCCGGCCCCGGTACGGCAACTGGGACCTCGCGATCAACATCTACGCCGCGAACCCGTGCGCCGACGGGCAGATCATGGTCGGCGGCGGGCACGACCGCCTCTGGTTCCGCATCTGGCGGACCGTGGGCAAGGACAAGCCCGAGCTCGAGCAGCACATCTGCGAAGACCCGAAGCTGCGCGTCGTGACCGACCGGCTCCCGCACTACATGCAGGTCGAGACGTACACGACGATGTGCGAGTGGACCAAGGACAAGACCCGGAGCCAGGCCGAGATCGCCCTCCAGGAAGAGGAGGTGGCCTCGGGCGGCGTGTCGTTCCTCGACGAGGTGTGCGAGTTCCCGCACTACAAGTACCGCGGCCACATCGAGCAGATCGACGACGTGAACTTCGGCAAGGTCCTGATCGGCGCCTCCGGCTTCATCGGGATGAACACCCCGGGCCGGATCAAGTGGCTCGGCCGCATGACGGGGCAGGACAACGAGGACGTGTACCGCCGCCTCGCCGGTCTCGACCGCGACGGGTTGAAAGCTTACAAGAAGGGAGGGGTGATCTGATATGGCCATCGACAAAAGCCTGAAGGACATGACGTTCGAGGAGTACTGTCAAACCGTCTTCAACACGAAGAAGCGGTTCGACAAGCCCGAGGTCCTGAAGGGGATCCGGGTCGTCTCCACCACGCAGTACATCCTCGGCCCCTCCTGCGCGGCGTACCTCGCCGAGCTGGGCGCCGAGACGATCAAGGTCGAGCTCCCCAAGCGCGGCGAGCCGATGCGGCACACCACCCCGTTCAACGAGCCGTTCCTCTATCCCCTCTCCCGCTGGATGCCGGACAAGGGGACCGGCCTCGGCTTCTTCGGCGCGAACCCGAACGAGTACTTCCTCTCGCTCGACTTCCACAAGCCGGAGGCGATCCAGATCATGAAGCGCCTGGCGGCCAAGACCGACGTCTTCGCCGAGAACTACCGGGCCGGCACGTTCGACCGGTGGGGGATCGGGTACCGGCAGCACGCCCAGATCAATCCCCGGGTCATCTACCAGTGGATGGGCGGCTTCGGCGGCTGGGGCCCGGGGCGCAACCGCGCTTCCTACGACATCCTCGGCCAGGCGCAGGGCGGCTGCTTCTCGATCACCGGATGGCACAAGGAGTATGGCGGGATGCCGTCCAAGCAGACGATCTGGATCATGGACTACTGGGGCGGCGCGATCTCCGCGTTCAACATCCTTGCCTGCCTGTACTGGCGCGACAACGTCTCGGGGAAGGGGAACTTCCTCGAATATTCGCAGGTCCACGGCGCCCAGCGCCACCTGACCGACTTCATCTCCATCTACGGGAAGACCGGAATCGTCCCGCAGCGGTTCGGGAACTGGGAGCCGCTGCTGTGCGTGCACGGGATCCTCAAGTGCGGGAAGTCGTCGTACCCGAACTCGAAGAACCCGCAGGAGCAGGAAGTCGGCTTCTGCCTCGTCTCCGCGTACATGGACGAGGATTTCCAGAAGCTGTGCAAGCTGATCAACCGGCCCGACCTGGCCAAGAAGTACCCGACCCACGCGGACCGCGTCGGCGCCGATGCGCAGTTCGAGATCTACCCCGAGCTCGAGAAGTGGGCGGCCGACAAGACCAAGGAAGAGGTCGACAAGCAGTGCAAGGCGAACGGGATCCTCTCCCAGCCGGTGTGGAACAGCAAGGAAGTGGCCGCGAACGAGCACTGGCACATGCGCGGCACGCTCCAGTGGCTCGACGACCCGACCTTCGGCGACGTGCTGACCCAGGGCCCGGCGTACCAGTTGTCCGAAACCCCGGCCCGCGTCCGCTGGGCGTTCAAGCCGGTCGGCGCCGACAACGAGTACATCCTGTCCAAGCTGTGCGGCTACAGCGGTTCCAAGATCGCCGAGCTGGAGCAGAAAGAGATCATCTAACGAGAAAAGGGGGGATACGATGCCTTTCAAGGACGCTTCGTTGATTCTTCAGTGCCCGAAGTGCGACGTGATCAACTATCTCGATCCGTTCACGTTCTGGAACTTCAAGGGGAAGATCAAGTGCGCGGGGTGCGACACGGTCTACGAGTACGCCCTCGAGAACGGCCACCGGCAGGGCCCGCCGAAAGAGACGAAGGGGCCCCACGACAAGGTCCCCGGGTTCGCGCAGACGAAGGACTGGAAGCCGATCACCACTCCGGGAAAGGTGGCCCCCGCGCCCCAGGCCCGCGAGGACTTCCAGGGGAAACCGATCCCGATCACGAAGAGCATCCGCGGCAAGGCCGTCTCCGGGAAGCCGCTGTCGGCCGAGGATCTCGTCGGGTCCGTTCCGAAGATGTTCTACAACGGCTTCTAAGGAGGAGATACCGTGGCGAAAATCGTACCGAATTGCCAGGCGTGCAAGAACTTCATGGCCTCGAAGGACCCCGAGATCAGCAAGGTCTACATGGGGCAGTGCCTGAAGCTCGAGTGGCCCTACAATATCAACATCCCGCTCGAAGACGGAATCGAGGGGGAGTGCGGCTTCTATGAGGGTTCCGGCCCGGCCGTGCTGAAGTAGAAAAAAGGTTCTTGAACCGACCGTCGCCGGTCTGATACAGTAGCGACGCGGCAAATCCACGGCCGCCTCGGGGGGAAATCGGGTGCGGCCGTGGATTTCGCCTTTTTCACGGCGGGCATTTCCAAACACCATATCCAGAAGGAGGGGTACTGCGATGAAGGTGGAGTTCTATTACGACAGCACGGTGGCTCCGGGGTCCGTTTACCCTTGCGACAACGCGAAGGCGGTCGCGCTCGTCGAACAGCTGGCGGCCAAGGGGGTGAACGCGAAAGCGATCGACCTCAAGGGGCAGCAGGTCGCCTTCATGACGTACAACTCGGCACTGACCGGTCCCAAGGCCCAGGTCCGCGCGGTGTTCGGCGCGAAGGGTGCGCTGCAGGAGGATTTCGGGAAGAACGTGCCGGCCCTCCTCGTCTTCGAGAAGGACGCCGACCGGTACCCGACGGAGGCGTTCCCGCGGTCCGACAAGGAACTCCAGCGGCTCCTCGGCTGCGAGGAGGCGTTGCAGAACCTGCTCGCGAAGGCGTGATCCCGCAACCCAATCCGGCGGGGGCGGGGGCGGGGCCCCCCCCCCCCCCCCCGGGGCCGGGCCCGGCCCCGCGCCGCCGTTTCCGAAAGGAGGAGTGATGGCGAAGATCCCCGAGTCCTACCTGCCGCCGCCCGAGCTGCGGCCCAAGCGCATCTACACGCTCGACGAATTCAAGAATATCCCGCAGAAGTTCAACTCCACCGAGGTCCTTCTCGACCAGACCGCCGCGAAATACGGCGACAAGGTGGCGGTCTACTTCGAGGACCAGCGGATCACGTACAAGCAGCTCCAGGCCAGCGTGAACCGGGTCGCCAACGGGCTGAAGAAGCTCGGAGTGGAAGAGGGCGACCGCGTCCTGATGCGGATGCCCAACATCGTCCCGATCATCGTGTGCAACTTCGCCATCATCAAGATCGGCGCGGTGTCGCTTCCGACCTCGGTCCTGTTCGCCCGCACCGAGATCGCGCACGTGGCGAACCTCGCCGAGGCGAAGGTGATCATCGTCGCGGCGACCATGCTGGGAGAGGTCGAGGCGGCGAAGGCCGACCTCAAGACCGTGCAGAAGATCGTCGTGGTGGGCGGAGACGAGAACGAAGTCCGGGCGAAGGGGTACGTTCCCTACGCGGACCTCATGAAGAACCCCGACCAGTGCGAGGCCGTGAAGCGCGACCGGATGGACGTGTCCGTCCTGCTCTTCACCTCCGGGACGACCGGTCTTCCGAAGGGGACGGCCCACTTCATGGAAGAGTCGCTGATCGTCGCCGACGGGTTCGGCAAATATTGCTGGGAGGTGACCGACAAGGACGTGATCGGCGGCCCGGCCCCGCTCGCGATGGCGGCCGGATACTCCACCGTGGCGGTCATCCCGTTCCGGTACGGCGCCGGCGTATCCCTCATCCCCAAGTTCGACCCGGTGACGATGTTCAAGAACATCCAGAACCACAAGATCACGATCATGT
>Ga0334722_10003702_pt1 | contig 16302 bp, 12 predicted proteins | sample C3_bottom_MG_FD_207210 | JGI IMG/M metagenome (GOLD analysis project Ga0334722, IMG submission 207210) | Sediment microbial communities from Yellowstone Lake, YNP, Wyoming, USA - C3_bottom | ecosystem: Environmental > Aquatic > Freshwater > Lake > Sediment | place: USA: Wyoming | collected...
GACGAAGAAATCGACTTCGTAATGGAACGACTGAACAACCGACCAAGAAAAATACTTGGCTTTAGAACACCGAATCAGGTACTCTGTGAACATCTAACCTGTTGCACTTGAAACTTGAATCCGCCCGGCAACATAAAATCCATCCGCTATCGGTATCAGGTATTTTTATATTATGCGGACAGGCACTTTGTCAAGAAAAAAATTACTTACCCCCGGTAGACCGGGACCTCACCCCTTCGCAAGCCCCCACCGCTTCCTCTTCTCCCAGAGCGCCTTCCTCGTTATGCCGAGCATGTCGGCGATCTTCTGCTCGCCCAGGCTGTCCTGATACCGGAGTATTACAGCCTTGGTGTAGTCCTCTATCGATAGCCCCTTCAGGACGCCCGGCCCCAGCACCGACGGGACGGACAGTAGCCCGGCCGGCAGGTGCACAGGCAGTATCGCGTCCGAGTCGGTGATGAGCACCGCGCGCTCGATTATGTTCTTAAGCTCCCTTATGTTGCCCGGCCAGGGGTAGCCGACAAAGATCGACATCGCGTCATCCGATATGCGCGCGACCGGCTTCCCCAGCTCAGCCGCGAGCCGTCTCAGGAAATACCCGGCCAGGATGGGGATGTCCTCCTGCCTCTCGCGGAGCGGGGGGAGCGCGAGGTTTATCGTGTTGATGCGGTAGAAGAGGTCCTCCCGGAACGTCCCATTCGCGGTCGCACGCACGAGGTCCTTGTTGGTCGCGGATATGAAGCGAATGTCCACCTGGGTGGACTGCGTGCCGCCTACCGGCCGCACCTGCCTGTCCTCTATCACGCGGAGGAGCTTGGTCTGGAGCGTCGTGCTCATCTCGCCTATCTCGTCTAAGAATACCGTGCCGCCGTCCGCCTCCTCGAACAGGCCCTTCTTCGGGCCTGCCGCCCCGGTGAACGCGCCCTTGACGTGCCCGAACAGCTCGGACTCGAGCAGGTTGTCCGGTATCGCCGAGCAGTTTATCGGGACGAACGGCTTTTCCTTCCTGTAGCTGTTGTAGTGTATCGCACGCGCGATAAGCTCCTTGCCCGTCCCGGTCTCGCCGGTCAGGAGTATGTTGCTCTTCGCGTCCGCGGTCTTGGCTACCTCGGAGAGCACGCCCTTTATCCTCGCGCTCTCGCCGATTATGTGGCTGAAGTCGTACTCCCGCTCAATCTGTTTTTTGAGCATCGTGTTCTCGGTCTGGAGCGAACGCTGCCTCAGCGCGGTCCTGATCAGCTGCTTTATCTCCTCGTGTATAATCGGCTTCATTATGTAGTCGAACGCGCCCGCGCGTAGCGCCTCGACCGCGGTCTCGATAGAGGCGAACGCGGTCATGATTATCACGAGCTGGTCCGGGTTTCTGGCGCGGCAGTTCTTCAGCACCTCGATGCCGTCAATGCCCGGCATGAATATGTCGGTTATCACAAGGTCGAAGAAGCGCCCGTCCATGAGCGCGACCGCCTCCTCGCCGGTGCCCGCGGTCGTCACCGAGTAGCCCTCCCTGGCCACGAGCCTGCCAAGCGATTCCCGGAGCGTCCCTTCGTCGTCTACTATCAATATGCTCTCAGCCATTTTACCCCTCTACCGGAAGCCTTATGGTGAACGTCGTCCCGTGCCCCTGCTCGCTCTCGACGTTTATCGTCCCGCCGTGCTCCTTGATTATCCCGTAGCATATGCTCATGCCGAGGCCGGTGCCCTTGCCCGGGGCCTTCGTCGTGAAGAACGGGTCGAACACCCTGCCCGCCGTCTCCCTGTCCATGCCCGACCCGGTATCCTTGAATGTTATCTGGACGACTCCCTCCGCCTGCCGGATGGCAATATCGAGCCTGCCGCCCTCCGGCATCGCGTCGAGCGCGTTCAGTATCAGGTTCAGGAACACCTGCTGTATCTGGTCCGGGTTGATCTTAAGCTCCGGGACCGCTTCGACCACCTTTGTTATCTCTATCTTCCTGAACTTTTTGTCGTACCTGGACAGGTCGAGCGTCTTGTCCAGTATCTCGTTGATGTTCGCGGACATCTTGTCCGCGCTGTAAAGCCTTGCGAAGTCGCCGAGGCTCCGCACTATCCTGACTATCCTCTCGATGTGCTGGTTGACGATGTTCAGGGCATCCTTCGTGAACTCAGGCGAGTCCACGACCTGCATCTCCTGCACCAGCGAGGATATGGACGCGAGCGGGTTTCCTATCTCGTGCGAGACGCCCGCGGTGAGCTTTCCGATGCTCGCGTACTTTGATGCCTGGAGAAGCTCGCCCTCCCGCCTCAGCTTTTCGGTTATGTCCTCGACCATCAGGACATATCCGCCCTGCGGGTCCTCGAACGGGCTGACCAGCACCTTCAGCGTCATCTGCGGCGACTTCCTCCGGCATACGGACTCGCCCTTCTTAACCACGCCCGAGAATATGTCAGGCTCCATGCAGAGGCCCATATCTTTTATCGGCATGCCGAGCGCGACCGCCTTGGCCACGCCGGATATCGTCTCCATACCCCTGTTCCAGTACGTCACCCTCAGCTCGCGGTCGAGCGTCGCGATGCCCTGCGGCACGCTCTCGATTATGTTCTGGCTGAACTCCTTAAGGAATGAAAGCTCCCGGTTCGCCTCCTCTATCTTCTTCCTCGAAAGCATAAGCCTGTCGCTCATCTGCCTGATCGAGCTTTCGAGCTCGCCTGTGAGGACGAGCTTCTCCCTGAGGATGAGCGTCGCGGTGGCGGAACCGAGCGCGCCGGAGAGCACCTTCTCGGCCTCGTCCCTGAGCTCCGACAATGCCTTGTGCGGGACGTCCCCCCTGACGAGCCTCTTCTTCCTCAGGAAGCTCTCGACCGCATCCCCGGCCTCGTCCCTGCCGATGTACTTGCCGAGCAGGCCCTCTATCTCGTCCACGTCCTGAAGCCCTTTCACGGGAAGCCCGACCGGAGAGTAGGACTCGACAAATATGAGCGCCTGCTTCTCCTCCTCCGGCGTCTGTCTCGTGAATATCGAAAGGCCGAAGTACAGCAGCAAGTTGACGGTCATGCTCCAGAAGAGCGAGTGGCTCCACTTGTCGAGCCCGCCAAGCCCGAACAGCCCGGTCGGGTTACCGATGCCGGACTCGAACAGCCACCTGAGCGCCCCGCTCTCGGATATGACACCGCCCCTTATCAGGGCCGGGATGAAGAGCGTGTACAACCAGACGGCGAACCCTCCGAGCAGCCCCGCCATAGCGCCGTTTCTGTTGCCGCGCTTCCAGTATAGGCCTATAAGCAGAGACGGCGCGAAGAGCGTCACGGCCTCGAAGGACTTCAGCCCCATGTCAACAAGCGTGTAGAACGCGCCGACCGAGACCGCGAAGAAGTAGCCCAGGAATACGCAGAGCAGTATGACGACCCGCTTCGTGTTAAGGACTATGGAAGGAAAACCCTTCAGCCGGTCGAACCTTATCAGCGCGGGCATCAGCAGGCTGTTCATCACCATCGTGCTGAGCGCGACGGACTCTACTATTATCATGCCGGTCGCGGCAGAGAACCCGCCGAGGAAGACCAGCAGGGCGAGCGCCGACTTCCCCTGAGAAAGAGGCACGGTCAGGACGAAGCTGTCCGCCTGCGACACACCCCCGCCCAGCAGAAGTCCTCCGAATGCGACCGGCAGGACGAATATGTTTATCAGGAGCAGGTAGAGCGGGAAGAGCCACATCGCCTTCCGAATGTGGTTCGGGTCGGAGTTCTCGACGACGGCCACGTGGAACTGTCTGGGCAGGAACATTATCGCCATCATCGAGAGGAAGAGCATCGAGGCCCACTCGGTGTACGGCGTCTGGCCCTCACCGCCCATGCCGAGGAGCCGGCTGTATTCCGACAGCCTGATCCTTGCGAATATGTCGCCGAAGCCGTTGAAGACCCCGTACGTCACGAACGCCCCGACCATAATGAATGCGGCAAGCTTGATGAGCGACTCGAACGCGACCGCGAACACAAGCCCCTCGTGCCGCTCGGACGAGTCGAGCCGCCTCGCCCCGAATATGATGGCGAACAAACCCACAATCAGGGCGATGACCCAGCCCGCGGTCATGCTCCCCTTCTCCTGCCCGACCATTATCGTAAACGTGTTTATGATGGACTTTATCTGGAGGCCCAGGTACGGGGTGATGCCGACCAGGGCGACTACCGAGACGGCGGCGGAGAGGTAGAGCGACCGGCCGTAACGCGCGCCTATGAAATCGGATATAGTGGTTATCCTGTTCTCTTTGGCGGTAGTGACGATCTTGCGGAGGACCAGCCACCATAGCGCGGCCATCAGCGTCGGACCAAGGTAAATCGTCAGGAACGAAAGCCCGGAGGTCGCGGCCCTCCCGACGCTGCCGTAGAACGTCCACGATGTGCAGTAGACCGCGAATGACAGCGAGTAGACGTAGGGGTTCGAGACGATGCTCCGGCCGGACTTCTCCCTCTTCTCGGCATAGTACGCCAGGACGAAAAGAAGTGACAGGTACGCGAGGACTATGATGAAGAGCGCGCCGGGACTGAACAACTATCCTCCGTCGTCGCCGTGTGCCGCCCTGCCCGCGAAGAAGAATATCAGGGCTATAAGGGCAAGCCAGGCCGTGAAAAGATAGGCGGGCAGGTTAGAGCCGAATATGGCCAGGAACGGCCAGTCGAGCGCAAGCGTGCCGACCAGGAAAAGGAATACCCAGAGTTCTTTCGACCGCATAAAGGCTGGTTCCGTCTGTAATTGTTGGGGTAATGCCCGATGTTACTATATGTAACATAAATTGAGCGGGCGTGTCAAGAATCAAGTTAGTTTAAGAAAGCTCCGGTTGACAATTGCCCGGAAAAATACTATAAGTGGATTAAGTGTTTTTAATCCGGGGGAATGCATGGCGCGTATAGTCATCACGGAAGGGGTAAAAAAGGGCGACTTCCACGTCGTCACGCCGAGGGGCCTCGGCATCGGCCGCCTCTCAACCAACGACGTCTACCTGCCGGACGAGCAGGTCTCACGCCAGCACGCGAGTATCGAGTACCGCGGCGATACCTTTTACATAATGGACCTGGGAAGCGTCAACGGCACCAAGGTCAACGGCGAGAAGGTGCGGGAACATGCCCTTGTGTCCGGCGACGTTATAACCATCGGCGCGAGCTCGCTTAAGTTCGAGGACGAGAACACGGCAAGGCTCGAGCTCAAGGAAGGCGCGCCCATAGTCGCGGGCGGCGGCACGATAGTGAAGCCGCTCGAGGACATCGCCGCATTCCAGGCCGCACCCAAGGCCGGCTCCGAGCTTGCGAAATACAGCCGTACGCTCGGCACGCTCTACGAGGCGGGCAAGGCCCTGCTGTCCACGTCCGAGCTGACCGACATACTTAACGTCATAATGGACCTCGTCTTCAAGGAGCTTCCGGCGCAGAGGGGCTTCCTGCTGCTCCTCGACCGAGAGACCGGCCAGCTCGAACCGAAGGTGATACGCTCCACGGAGCCCGGCTACGAGGGCGGCATCACGATAAGCCGCACCATCACCGACAAGGTGATAAACGAGCGGGTTAGCGTGCTTACGGCGGACGCGGCCACCGACCCCCGTTTCCAGGCCGGTGCATCCGTGTTCCTCTACGGCATCCGTTCGGCGCTCTGCTCCCCCTTATGGAAGGACGACGAGGTGATGGGCGTGGTTTACATAGACACCCTGACCAACTCCTACGCGTTCACCGAGGACGACCTGGACCTCCTGACCGCGATGGCCAACCAGGCCGCGATAGGCATACAGAAGGCCCAGTTGGCGGAGAAGGCTAAGGCCGAGGCGGAGATGCGGAACCGGCTGGCGAGATACCACTCGCCCGACGTGGTCGAGCATATCCTGCAGGAGGCCGCATCCGGCGACGACGGGAGCGGCTTGCTCGCCGTGTCCGAGAAGGAGGTCACGGTGCTTTTCTCGGACATAAAGGGGTTCACGACCCTGTCCGAGCGTCTGACGCCGGGCCAGGTGGCGAAGCTATTGAACGAGTACTTCACGCTGATGACTGACATAGTATTCGAGTTCGGAGGCACGCTGGACAAGTACATAGGCGACGCAATCATGGCGCTCTTCGGAGCGCCGTTCACCCGCGAGGACGACGCGTACAGGGCGGTGCAGGCCGGGCTCAAGATGCAGAAGGAGCTGGCCGTCCTGATGCAGTCGAGGGAAGAGTCCGACCGCTTCAGCGTCAGGGTCGGGATAAACACGGGCATCGTGGTTGCGGGCAATATCGGCTCGCCGCGAAGGGTCGACTACACGGTAATCGGGGACGCGGTGAACGTGGCCCAGAGGCTCGAGTCAATCGCAAAGCCGGGACAGGTGCTGATAGGCGGGACGACCTACGAGAAGGTCAAGGACCGCTTCCTGTTAAACGAGATCGGAAGGCAGAGGGTGAAGGGCAAGGACCAGGAGGTTACGGTATACGAGGTGCTTGGTTAGCTTGAACTACATCCACCAGCGCTCTTTCACCAGGCCACGCTTGAAAAGTTCCTGGAGCCTTTCTTTGGCAAGCGGCGCTACGTACGGGCCGTCGGCATTTTCTATCGTAGCATATGGGTAAAGCATCAAGGACTTCCTGTAAGACCCGGCCGCATCAACCCAGCGGTTCAGCTTTTCGTATGCCTGCCCCATCCGGTAGAGCGCCGTCCCCGTGCATACGCCCGACTTCGTCCCCGTGTCCGCGTCCCGGTACGCCTTGATAGCCTTTTCGTAGTCCCCGAGGTGGAAGTATACGTTCCCCAGGTTCAGCGAGTCGAGCCCGTCCGGCTTCTTGGTCGCGTCCTGTCCCGCCGAAGCCTGCTGGGGCGCGGCGAAGTCCACAAGGGCGAGGTTGTAGAGGTAGCCTTCCGAGTCGAGCGGGGTCTCGGCCGGCGCTTCCACGGGTATTATGGAAGCCGACTGCCGCTTGCCTCTCTCGACGAACTTTATCTCCCGCTTCTCGCCGGGCTTCAGTAGAGATATTAAGTCTCTCTTCTCCTTAATCTCCGCCGGGCCGTAGCCTTTGATTATGTCGCCGGGTATCAGGCCCGCCGATGCCGCGGGCAGCCCGGGCAGCACGCTTATGACCTCGGCCCCGGCATCCGCCCTGTCCACCAGCCGCGCTCCGATGGCCGGGGCTTTCATCCCCTCCTGCTCCTGCCACTTCAGGAGGAAGCCGTCGAGCCCCTTCGCCAGACCGTCCATGTCGGCAGACTTGAGAACGACGACGTCGCCCATGTCGCTCATTATGCTGTATAGTGTCAGTGTGAGCGTCTTACGCTCCCCCTCGGACAGACGCGCCGCCAGCGCAAGCTCCGCGCCTTCCTTCTCCATTATGCCGGAGAGCGCGGCCGAGTCCTGAAGCGATAGCCTTGCGTGCTGCTCCCTGATAAACTGCAGCGAGCCGGGCTCGAGCCCCCGCTCCGACAGCCCCTTCTCGAGGTATTTCATGCCGGCGGGTATCACCCGCAGGTCTTCCATCTTCGAGAAAGGCCCGGTAAGCAGGCCGTCCTGCGACGGGCTCAGGCCATCGCCGTCCTCCTTGCCGTCGCCGACGCCGATTAGCAGGAGCCGCCTCTTGAGCGTCACGTCCACGGACTTCTTCTCGGCCTTCTCGATGGTGACAGTGGACTCGCCGGGGTCGAAGTAATCGCGTTTGACGAGCAGCGCGTGGCTCCCTCCGCTTACCTTACCGACGGTGACGGGGCTTGGGCCCTCGTCGCGCCCGTCGAAGACCACCCTTGAGCCGGGGGGTGTCGTGTTTATCGTGACCTCGCCGCGCGCCTCGACGAGCTTGTCCTCGACCGTGAGCGTCACGTCCTTCTTTATCGAGACCTTGCCGATAGACGGCTCGTAGCCCGGCTTTTTCAGCGTGAGAGTATAGTCGCCTTCGGGTATGTGCTCCTTCCTGACCGGCGCCTCGCCAAGGAGCGTGTCGCCTATGTAGACCTGCGCACCCGCAGGGTCGCAGTTGCAGTACAGCGTCCCTTCGCGGACGACGACTTCGCGCGCCTTCTTGTAGGCCTCGTATATCTTGGGGGATACCTGGTTGGGGTCCATCTCGAGACCGGGGTCGAGCTTGAGCGACTCCACGAACTCGTTGTACACGTCGTCCGTCTTGCCGAAGGCCGCATAGATGTAGCCGAGCCTCTCGTGCACCTTCGCCTTGTCGGACGCGGTTTCGAGAAGCGGCAACGCTTCATTGAACAGGTCGAGCGCCTTCTCGTAGTCGCCGACGCTGTAGCTCTCCTCGCCGAGGGCCTTCAGTTCGGCGCCGGTTTTGGGCTGCTCCGCGGCCCCGGCGGGCCCCTTCTCCTGGTCTGGAGCTTCTTCCTCCGGTATGGACCAGCCTTCGAGGGCCGAGGGCGCGGCGGGCGGTTTGGGCGCGGCGTCCTGCGCGAAGACGGCAAGAGGCGCGGCCAGGACAAACAGCGCGGATAAAATGTACAGGCTGGTTTTCATGCGTCTATTTCAACACCACAATCTGGTTGAGCCCAGGGTCCACGACAAATACCTCCCCGTTCCCGGATACCGCAATCCCGGAAGGCGTGTCGAACACCTTCTTGCCGCCCTGGCCGGGGAACTCCATCAGGAGCTTCAGGTCCCGGTCGAATACTGCCACCGATGCCTTGTCCCTGTCCACGACGTATACGTTGCCCACGACGTCCACCCCTATCCCGGCGGGCTCGCCGAAGCTGTACGCCCCGGACTTGGACCCGGCCACGGCCAGGAGCTTCCCGGACTGGTCGTATTTGTATATCTGGTTTGTGGAGCTGTCCGTGACGAGCAGGTTGCCCTCGACGTCGAACGCGACTCCGGAGGGCGATTTCAGGAAGTTGTCCTCGGAGGTGCCGGATGACCCGGCCGACCTTACGAAACGGCCCTCCGGGTCGAACCTGTCCACGCGCTTGTTGCCTGTGTCCGCGATGTATATGTCCCCGCCTTCGTCCACCGCTATGCCGGAAGGCGCGCTCAACGAGCCGGGCTCGGCGCCCTTCCTGCCGATGGTGAGGACGAGGTCCCCGTCGGGCTGGTAGACCTGCACCCTGTGAAGCGACGAGTCCGTGAGATATACCCGGCCTCTTGGCCCGACTGCGACACCCGCCGGCCTGACCGGCTGCAGCGCCTTGTCCATCGCCGGGAGCGCGAGGCTCGGCATGTCGGGCGTTAGCGAACCCGCGGCTGCCTTGAACCGCTGTACGCGGCCGTTGCCCGAGTCCGATACGTATAGACCGCCCTGCCCGTCCAGCGCCGCGTCGGTGGGCTTATATAGCATGCCGGGCGCCTCGCCCTTTGCGCCGTATGTGTATTCCACCGAGAGCGGGCGCTTCTCCTTCGCCCTCATGATAAGCTCTACCGCGCTCAAGGCATCCTGCCTGAATAGGCCGGCCGGGTACTTGTCCCGGACCGACTGGAACGAGGCGAGCGCGTCGTCCGTCTTACCCTGGAGCAGGCAGGCCATGCCGAGCTTGTATGCGGCGGGCGGTGCAAGCTCAGAGGACGGGTACTTCTGGACAAGCGCCCTCAGTTCCTCCTCGGCCTTTGCGTAGTTCCTGAGCTTCATCTGGCAGAGCGCGGCATAGTAAAGCGAGTCCGGAACAACGGGGCTGTCGGGATAGAAGAACGGGATCTTCAAGTATTCCGCGATAGCCTTCTCGTAGTCGTGCCTGGGGTTTGACGGGTCGTACCAGTAGCCGGCTATCTCGAACTGGGAAGCGGGCGCCTTGTCGGACGACGGCAGGAGGGTGACTATCGCCTTGAACTGTCCGAGCGCGTCTTCGTATTTGCCGGTGCTCTCGTAATATTTCCCGAGCCAGTACCCCGCGTCGTCCGAATACTGGCCCTTCGGGTAGTCCCTCAGGTAGTCCTTGAACTCCTTGACCGCCGAGTCGTATGCCCCCTGCATGTACAGCCTGTATGCGTAGTCGAACCGCGTCTGCTCCTGCGACGCGTCTCCGGCTAACGAATAAACCGGCGTTGCGAGTACGATAATAAACAGCAGGAAGAGAGTACGGCCCAGGGATGACATCCGGATAGCCTCCTTAAGATTATTTTGGCGACTTCTACTGCGGTGCCTTGTTCAGGTCAACGACGATGCGCGTGGTCTTGTTCGGCTCGATGCGCACCTTCATCCTCTTCCCGAGCTTGAGCTTGGGGTTGCCGAGTGCAAGGCTGTGCTCGCCCACGGCGAGCTTCAGGCCCGCGATCGGCGTCGTGCCCTTCTCCTCGCCGTCAACTACAACGACTGCCCAGGGCTGGGAGTCGACGGTGAGCGCGCCGAATTGCTGGACGAGAGTGCCGTTCACCGAAACCGTCCTTGACGGGTCCGCGACCACGCTGTCCTCGAACAGGCCGTAGCCATCGATGACGAGCCTCACTTTATATGTCTTGCCGGGCTTGAGCCCGTCCAGGCTCGCCGGGGTCTTCCTGCCGGTATCCTGCCCGTCGAGCAGTATTTTAGCCCCGGCCGGGTTGGAGTTTACGGACAAGGAGCACGACTTCTCCTTGAGCTCGGCATGCACGCTGGCCGTCTCGCCCGGCCCCGCCGAGAAACTCCCGTTCCAGGCGTCGTAGCCTGCTTTCGCCACCCTCACCCTGTGCGTCTGGCCGGGCCCGACATCGACCGATTCCGCCGGAGTTACCCCGGCTGCGCGTCCGTCGATGCTGGCCTCCGCCCCAGGCGGGTCAGAGGTTATGGTGACCGACGCCCTGGCGGGCGGCGCGGGCTCGGATTTGGCCGCAGGGGCCTCTTGTCCGGCCTTTGCGGCATGCCTTTCGGCGGGAGGGGCCTTCACTGCCTTTTCCGGTTTTGCATGGGCGGGTTCGGCCGGGGCCGGCGGCGTCTGCGCTGACGTGTCTCCCTTGGCCTCTGTCGTCGCCTGTGCCTGAGGGGCCGGAGCGGGCCTTGACTTCATCCAGACGCCGATACCGGCCAGCGCCGCCACGGCTATCACGGCCGCAAGTACCTTTGTAAGGAGCGGCGCCTCCTTCTTGTCCGCGATGTCGCGTCCCGTGACCTGTACCGGCTGGGGCGCAGGCTGCGGCGCGGGCTTCTCCGGAACGGCGGTCTGGTCCTTCAGCGATGTAGCGAGGGTGTCGGCCGAGAGCGCCTCCGAGACCATCGTCTGGTCCCACTCCTCCTCCTCGCGCAGCTCCTCCTCGATGTCGTCTTTAAAAAGGCGCGACATGTACTGGCTGAGCGAGTACCCGCCGGTCGAATAACCCGCCTTCCGCATGAACTGCTGGAGCGCCTCCTCCATTTCGGACGCGCTCTGGAACCTCTCATCGGGCTCCTTGGCGAGCGCCTTCAGCAGTATATCCTCCAGGTCCTTCGGCACTTCGGCGTTCAGCTCGTGCGGCAGGGGCTCGACGCGCGCCGTGCGCACCTGCTCGAGCGTGTTCAGGTCGGTGTCGCCCTGGAACAGCTTCTTGCCCGCGAGCATCTCGTAGAGCACGACGCCCATCGAGAATACGTCCGAGCGGCGGTCGAGGGGCTTGCCCATCGCCTGCTCCGGCGACATGTAGGCGATCTTGCCCTTCAGCACGCCGACCTTAGTGTCCCTCGACTGGGTCGCGGCCTTGGCGATGCCGAAGTCCACTATCTTTATCTCGCCCTCGTATGTTATGAGGATGTTCTGCGGGCTGATGTCCCTGTGGACGATCTTCAAGTCGCGGCCCTTGTCCCTCTTCCTGTGCGCGTACGAGAGCCCGGCCAGCGCGGATGCGGTGACGAGACATGCGTGCTCGACGCCAATGCGCGATTTAGACTTGACCCCGCGCGAGAGCGTGGACTTCAGGTCCTTGCCGCGCACGTATTCCATAACGATGCAGTAGGAGTTCTCTATCTTTCCGAGGTCGTATATCTGGACTATGTTCTGGTGGTTGAGGAGGGCCGCTACCTTGGCCTCGTCGATGAACATCGAGATGAACTCTTCGTTCGCGGAGAGGTGGGGCAGGATCATCTTGATGGCCAGCAGCTTCTCGAAACCCTTCTCGCCGCTTTTCTTGGCCTTGTATAGCTCCGCCATCCCGCCGGTGGCTATCTTTTTCAGCAAGAAGTAGCTTCCGAAACGCTGGATGTTGGACATGGCTCTCTCCCGGGACGATGAACCTTAAATCTATCAAAATCCGGTGCCAGCGTCAACAGATTTATATCCGGGGATGGGCCCCGGCACGCGGCAGCCGCCCGGCCATGAGCCCCGGAAGTCCGGTTGCCTCCCTGAGCCGCCCGTATATTATCCAGGCCAGGGTGTGCAGGTTCACGGTGTCCTCCCTGTTGTATTTGACGAGCGTCTCGAGCGCCCCGGCCTTGCCCTGCCGGTGTGCGTCCCACAGGAGCACCGCCTCGTAGCCGGACATGCCCTCGACCTCACCGTCGCGTGTTATCCCGACCAGACGTTCGACGTTCTTCAGCCCGCCTTTGAGGCCCGCCTTGTGTCCCGCGGGGCAGAGGTCCAGGTGCGGCCGGTCCACGCCGAGGCCCGGGAACCGCGCCTTCAGGTAGGGCAGGTCGAACCCGGCCCCGAAATACGTCACGACGAGCCTTGCGCCGGCGAACTCCCGCTCGAGCGCCTCGCATGTCAGGTCCCGGCCGTGTACGTATGCCCGGTACTCCCCGTGCGAGTAGAAGCCCGCGACCGTCACCGTCCCCTCGGACGCGCTCCTTCCGTCCGTCTCTATGTCCAGGCAGAGGGAGTCCTTTTCGAGCAGGCTCCAGAGCCGCCATACCCCGACCGGGCCGAGCAAGGGCACGAAATACCCGGCGTCGCCCGCATCGAGCGCGGCTATGGCCGCATTTATATGCTCGTCGAGCGCGGCCTTCCTCGCGTCCGAGAAGCCCGGTATATGGCCCCTTTTGAGGAAGTCGTCCCACGTGAAGACGCCCGAGTTCCAGAGGTGCCGCTCGATGCGTCCGCCAATCCCGGGGAATATACTGAATGTGCTGTTAATCATGGGACTGCTTAATCGGACTGCCCTTCCGCGCCGTCTTTCAGGCCCGACAGGCCGGCCAGTACGTTTACCGCCAGCACGACCGTGAAGCCCGCGAGGAGCGCGAACAGGTTGGTGAGCTTTAAATATACGAGCATGAAGAGGACGCCGAAGACCGCCGTCAGCTTGAAGGCGTGGGCGATGCCGGTGAAGACCTTGACCGCCTTGCCGGAACCGGGCCCGGACGAGGCGACGTCCGCCAGCACCTCGACGAGCCTGACTATCGAGTAGAGGTTGAAGATGCCGAGCGCCGCGCCGGTCATTATGCTCGCGGCCACCACGGGCGGGAACTTCAGGAGGCTCAGTACGGCAGCAAGCGCGGACAGCCCGCCTCCCCAGTACAGCACCCTTTTAAGGTGTCTTTTGTTCTTCGGGGTCATGAGTCCTTGTCTTCCTCGTCCCTGTCCTTGTCCCTGAAGTCGCCTTTCGGCTCGTCCTTGTCGTCCCCGGCCTTGTCAAGCCCGCCCTTTGTCATCTGGAAGATGTTCTTGAACCCGGCTATGATGCCGAAGAGCAGGAAGATAAGGGTGAACCAGGGCGAGGTCCTGCCGTGGAAGAGCTTGTTGTCTATGGCCCAGCCGGAGCCGAGCCCCAGGAAGGTCGCCACGACCAGGTTCAGCCCGACCGTGGCCATGGTATACATGCCTCGCCAGAACTCTTTGTCTTTCTTTTCCATGCTCAAGACCAAAACCCCCGTCCCGCGGTTTCGCGGGACGGGGGTCTCCATTTCATCAAATGCGCCCGATACTGCGGGTCATGCGTCCCTCATTTCAGGAAGTTCGCGGGGTTCTTCGCCTCGTGGCACTGCGTGCAGAACGCCGACTTCGCCATCTGCGCCGTCACCTTCCAGAGGTGCGGCTTGTGGCACTGCAGGCATTTGAGCCCCTGCTCCAGGTGCGTGGCATGCATGCCCGTCTTCTTGATGTTGGCGTGGCACGTCATGCAGACCTCGCCCACGACCGGCATTATCTTGCCGTGCGGCTTGTGGCACTTGTAGCACTCGAACTGCATCGCGCCGTCCGGCGGGAACACCGTCAGCTTGGAGGCCTTGGCTATCTCTTCGTCCGACGGCTTCTTGAACTTTATGCCCGACTTCTCGAGGTCGGCGAGTATGCCCGCCCTGCGCCCGGCGTCGCCGTGGCAGGCGAGGCAGGTGTCGCGCGCCGGCAGAAGGTTAGACGCCTTGTCGTTATGGCAGTTCAGGCATGTCAGGGTCTCCATGCCGTGCACCTGCTCGTTCTTCGGGTGGCAGGATACGCAGAACCTGGGCTCCGGCGTGAACTCGTGGAGCTTGTACCCGTGGCACTTGGAGCACTCTATCTGCGCGCTGAAGAAGTGCTTGGCGTGGAACGGCGAGTTGGTGACCTTCACCGCGTTCGGGTACTTCTCGTCGGTGTCCCAGTGGCACTTCGTGCAGAACTTCCAGGGCACTATGACCTTGCCGTGCCTGGCCGGTACTTCCTTCGGGTTGTGGAGCACCAGCGTTACGAGAAGCTGGTTCTGCTCCATGATGCTCAGGTGGTGGCACTCATGGCAGTTGACGCTCTTGTGCTCGGAGACCGACCATTTGTCGAACGCCTCCTGCATTAGGTGGCACCCCATGCAGAACTTCGGGTTGTTCTCCTTGTAGTCCCAGAGCTTGAGCCCCACGAGGGAGCCGCCTGCCATGAATATAACGATGACCAACGCGATCGCCATCTTCGCTTTTACGCTTAGACCCTGCTTAAGACTTTCAAACATCTGAACCGTACCTCCCGTTTTTTTGTAGCTGCACCGTTATTTGTAACCGGGCCTATGGCCCTTGCTTAGAGCGTCTTCAATACCTTGGATGCCGCCTTTATCGTCTTCTCTATGTCGGCGTCCGTGTGCGAAAGCGACATGAAGCCCGCCTCGAACTGCGAAGGGGCCATGTTTACGCCCGCGTCGAGCATGCCCCTGAAATATTTCGAGAACATGGCGGTATCCGAGGACTTTGCGGAGGGCCAGTCGGTAACCTTCCTGTCGGTGAAGAAGGTCGTGAACATCGAACCCACCCGGTTGAAAGACGCCTTCACGCCCGCCTTCCGGAACGCGCCTTCGATGCCGTCGGACAGCATCCTGCTTTTCTGCTCCAACTGCTTGTACACACCGGGCTTCTTCAGGAGTTTTAAGGTCTCTATGCCCGCGGTCATGGCGAGCGGGTTGCCTGAAAGCGTACCGGCCTGATATACAGGCCCGACCGGCGAAATTTTCTCCATTATCTCCCTCGGGCCGCCGTATGCGCCCACGGGGAGCCCGCCGCCAATCACCTTGCCGAGGCAGGTGAGGTCGGGCTTTACCTTATATAAGGACTGCGCGCCGCCGTAGGCGACCCGGAAGCCGGTCATCACCTCGTCCAATATCAGAAGCGCGCCGAACTTGTCGCAGAGCGCCCGAAGCCCTTGCAGGAAGCCCTCGGCAGGTGGGACGCAGCCCATGTTCCCGGCCACTGGCTCCACGATTATGCAGGCGATGTTCCTGCCTTCCTTCTCCATTACGGCCTGGACGCCTTTGATGTCGTTGTACTGGCACGTGATGGTGCACTTGGCAAGGCCGGCCGGGACGCCGGGCGAGTCGGGCACGCCGAACGTCGCCGCGCCGCTGCCTGCCTTGACCAGCAGGCTGTCGGCATGGCCGTGGTATCCGCCCTCGAACTTGATTATCTTTTCGCGCCCGGTATAGCCCCTGGCGAGCCTGATGGCCGACATGGTGGCCTCGGTGCCTGAGTTCACCATCCTGACCATCTCCATGGACGGCACGGCCTCGGTCACCATCTTCGCAAGCGTGACCTCGAGGGCGGTAGGCGCGCCGAAGCTCGTCCCCTTTGAAAGGACTGCCTTCAGCGCCTTTATTACGGCAGGGTGCGCATGGCCGAGTATCATCGGGCCCCAGGACAGGACGTAGTCTATATATACGTTTCCGTCCGCGTCGTAGACCTTCGAGCCCTTGGCCTTTTCCACGAAGAACGGCTCGATGCCGACGTTCTTGAAGGCCCTGACGGGCGAGTTTACCCCACCTGGTATATATTTATTCGCGGATGCGAAAAGCTTCTGTGATTTTGTGTGCTTCATGGTCTGGTCTCCACCGGTGCAGTGCGATATATGAGGTGTTGCCCGGTCCTGCCGTCCTTGATTTCACAAACCTGCCAATGCAAGTTAAACATGTTAAAGCACATTCAAGTTTCTTGTCAAGATAATTCCATTTATTTCCTGCAAGATACAGTCAATTACCTATGCCGTAAATAAGCAATCCTACTGACTTGCCCGGCATCTTTTTATGGCCAATGATAAATATTCGGGCTCCACTCCCGGTATTTGACTTTTTATGTTATTATTAT
>Ga0334722_10003703_pt1 | contig 16301 bp, 16 predicted proteins | sample C3_bottom_MG_FD_207210 | JGI IMG/M metagenome (GOLD analysis project Ga0334722, IMG submission 207210) | Sediment microbial communities from Yellowstone Lake, YNP, Wyoming, USA - C3_bottom | ecosystem: Environmental > Aquatic > Freshwater > Lake > Sediment | place: USA: Wyoming | collected...
AGGGCAGAATTAAAGGCTGAGATAATGGAAAATACCAGGAGGATAGACGAAACTAACAAGAGGATAGACGAGACAAGGGCAGAATTAAAGGCTGAGATAATGGAAAATACCAGGAGGATAGACGAAACTAACAAGAGGATAGATGAGATCAATAAGAGGATAGACGAGACAAACAAGAGGATAGATGAGACAAACAAGAGGATAGACGAGACAAGGGCAGAATTAAAGGCTGAGATAATGGAAAATACTAAGAGGATAGACGAGACAAACAAGAGGATAGATGATCTCAACAAACGGGTTGATACCTTATATCTCGAAGTCTCAGATATGAGAGGAGAAGTCAAACGGGCGATTTCTAACAAAGAGATTGTACAGGATCTTATTTTCAGGATTGAAAGACTTGAGACAAAGGTGGCAGCATAACAAATTATAGTAAGCAAAGGGCTTATACGCCCTCCTGAACATAGTGAAGGAATGATGAACTGTAAGGCCTTTGTGTAGCAGATTGCGTAATTCGGGTTAAAAACTGCTGCTTTATTGGCTCAACTTAGAGGAAATATCCCTTTACCCCTTCATCAACTATCTATATATGTTAAAATAATCTGTCCTCAGTCAGTATTATGCGTCTGTAAGGCGCTTACTGAGTGCACGCCTGCGATAATAAAACGGTTATAAGGAGTTTTGATGAAGAGAGAGAATCTAAGAAACATAGCAATCATAGCCCATGTTGACCATGGGAAGACGACGCTTGTTGATGGAATGCTGAGACAGGCAGGTATTTTCCGCACAAATCAGCAGATACAGGAAAGGGTGATGGATAATATAGATCTTGAGCGGGAGAGAGGGATTACGATAATGGCAAAGAACACTGCCGTAGAATATAAAGGGGTGAAGATCAATATCATTGATACGCCAGGACATGCAGATTTTGGTGGAGAGGTTGAAAGGACACTGAAGATGGTTGATGGTGTATTACTCCTGGTAGATGCCTCAGAAGGTCCACTACCCCAGACGAGGTTTGTCCTCAAGAAGGCCCTTGAGTTGAAGCTTCCACCCATCCTCGTGATTAACAAGATAGACAGGCCTGATGCAAGGATTCAGGAGGTTCTGAATGAGGTTTATGATCTCTTCATTGACCTTGATGCAACAGAGGATCAACTCGAATTCCCTGTCCTTTATGCTAATGCCAGGAAGGGCATAGCAAGGTTGAGTCTTGATGATGATTCCGAGAATCTTCAGCCGCTCTTCGAACTCATACTCAAGACAATCCCACCTCCAGAGGGAGATAAGGATGGTCCCCTACAATTTCTCGTTACGAATATAGATTACAATGACTATGTGGGCAGACTCGCTATAGGCAGGATATTTTCTGGTACGGTGAGGGTGGGTGATGCAGTGGCGATGGTAAATGGCGGTGAGGTCATTAAAACAAAGATAACCTCTATATATACCTTTCAGGGGCTCGAAAGGATAGAGGCAAGGGAGGCAACAGTCGGAGATATTATTGCCCTTGCAGGGATCGAAGGGATAAATATAGGTGATACAATCACTGATATTGATAGACCAAAACCCCTTCCAAGGATAAAGGTGGATGAGCCTACGATATCAATGGTCTTTTCTGTTAATACCTCTCCCTTTGCAGGCAGGGAAGGGAGGTTTGTTACATCGAGGAACCTGAGAGAAAGACTCGAAAAGGAACTTCTTTACAATGTCTCTATTAGAGTGGATTTTGACGATACTGATTCATTCAAGGTGATGGGGCGCGGGGAATTACAGCTGGCTATACTCATCGAGATGATGAGGAGGGAGGGATATGAACTCTCTGTCTCCATGCCCGAGACGATAACGAAGGAGATTAACGGCGTGTTGCACGAGCCCATGGAGTTGCTCGTAATAGATGTGCCAGAGGAGTTTGTCGGAGTTGTTACACAGCAGGTAGGGATGAGGAAGGGGAGGATGCAGAAGATGCATAATAATGGACATGGAAGGGTCAGGCTCGAATTCAGGATCCCTTCAAGGGGATTGATCGGCTTCAGGTCACAGTTTCTCACAGATACGAAGGGAACTGGCCTCTTGAACCATCTCTTTGATGGGTACGAAACATGGCATGGCCCGATGTCCAAGAGGCAGACAGGTGCCCTTGTGGCTGATAGACCAGGGAGGTCTACTACTTATGCCCTTTATCACCTTCAGCCAAGGGGGACACTCTTTATAAAGGAGGGAACACCAGTATACGAAGGTATGATTATTGGTGAGAATTCGCGGGACAATGACCTTGACGTGAATGTGACGAAGGAGAAGAAGCTTACGAATATGCGGGCTGCAAGTGCTGACGACACAATACAGTTGATACCTCCAAAGATATTAAACCTCGAGCAGGCTATCGAGTTTATCAGAGAGGATGAACTCGTAGAGGTCACGCCTCAATCAATCAGGCTCAGGAAGAAGATTCTCGAGGCTAACAAGAGACCGAAAAGACAAGTCGTGATATAATAAACAATTATGATGATAATCATCAGGATTATTCTATATCTCTGCTCAGTATCTTTATTCTTTTTCATTGCGAGACCTGTCTCCTCCCTTACGATCGATGAGGCGATCGAGATGGCTAAGAGAAATGCACCTTTCTACAGGGCGACTGAACTGAAGATCAGGGCAACAGAGGCCCTTTATAAGGCTACATTATCGCCATACCTGCCGGTCCTCGATGTCTCTACATTACAGAGCCGTCATTATACATCCTCGATCGACTACAATATGAGGAACTATGAGGTAAAGCTGTCCTATACGATCTTTGATGGAGGAATCAGACGAAATGAGAGGGATTTAGCCTTACTGAATCTTGATATAGATAGAGAGGAGTTCAGGAAGAGCCTCCTCGAACTGGAATATCAGGTCAGGGTTGCCTATTACACCGTGATAGCCACAAAGGAGATACTTGATCTCAGGACTATCCAGTTGAAGGATGCGGAAAAGGATCATGAGGTTGCAGAGGGAAGATACAGGTTTGGTGTGGCGAGATTCTCGGATGTCCTTCAGGCCTCTGTGAGGCTGCAGCAGGCCAGGTTCAATCTTGCCCAGGCAGAAGGAGATATGAGAAAGGCCCTCTCTGAGTTGAACTCATTGATAGGACGTGACCTTGACTCACCTTTTGACCTTCAGGGTAGCCTGAATACAGATTTTGAGATCCCTGAAAGGGAAAGACTTTTTGATGCCGGGATGAAGGGACCCGAGGTCATCCAGGCCGAGAAGAATCTTTCCATTGCAGAGAGAAACAGGTCAAAGGCATTAAGCCCTTTTTTCCCTGTCCTCTCTCTTAATGCGTCTTATTCAAAGACTGAAGGAGGGATCTTCCGATTCACCTTTCCAGAGGAGAAGAGGATAGATCTATCAGCCACATGGAATATCTTCGAACTCGGTAAATTCTTTAGATTGAAATCTTTCGAAAGGGAAATCGATATATCTTCTGAGAGGCTGAAGGAGGTTAAGAGGCAGACACTCCTCGATATATACAGGGCAATACAGGACCTCTCGACTGCTATGAGCAAGGTGAAGGTTGCTGAGGAACAGTTGAGACAGGCCCAGCATAACTATGAGCAGGCCTTTGGAGAATATAAGGTCGGAAAGGCTGATATACTTTCCCTTGTTCAGGCTGAAAGCCAGCTTGCTACAGCAAGGGAGCAATTAATTAACTCGAGGCTATCGGTTATACTCTCGAAATCACTCCTCGAAAGGATTGCAGCCCTTGAGATTAAGGAAGTAATGGACAAGAGATGATGAAGAGGATATTGATTGTTATATTTTCTCTCATCCTTGTCGCAGGTGGTTTCATGGCTTATAAGAAGGTCTTTATGAAGCCTGGCATAAAGGTGCTCGAGACGGCCACTGTAAGGAGGGGAGATGTCAGAGGGGTCCTCGTCGAGACAGGCATAATTAAGACACAGGTAGGAGCCGTTGTTAAGATAGGTGCCAGGGCGACAGGTACCATCATGAAGATGAATGTGAAGGTAGGTGACAGGGTCAAAAGGAATCAGTTGATTGCCCTTATAGATGATAGAGAGATACAGAGGTCTATCGAACAGCAGAAGGCTGCATTGCTTGTAGCAGAGAATACCCTTAAGCAGATCGAATTGACATATCCATTGAGGATAGCCGAGGCAAGGGCGAATTATGATTATGCGAGGGTCAACTATGAGAGGGAAAAGGACCTGATAAAACAGGGATATACTACAGAGGATAGTCTTGATAAGGCAAGGAGTCAGTATGAGGCTGCCGGGGCAATCCTGAAGAGGCTCGAGGATGAGTATTCAACACAGGTCAAGATCACAAGGGCAAGTATTGAAGACCATGCCGCACAGTTGAGGCAGCAGGAGACGAGGCTATCCTATACAAGGATCTATTCCCCTCTCGATGGCATTGTCTCTGATGTGACGGCACAGGAGGGAGAGACCATCGTGGCAGGGCTTCAGGTGGCTAACCTGGTAACTGTCCTCGATCCCCTCAGGCTCGAGATGTGGGTCTACATAGATGAGACCGATATAGGAAGGGTGAGGATAGGGCAGGCAGTTGAGTATTATGTGGATACATTTCCAGACAGGCTCTTCAGTGGAAGGATTGAAAAGATATATCCACAGCCTGTTGTAAAGGACAATATTGTCTATTACCTTGCCATTGTTCAGGTCTCAAAAGATGATGCCTCTTATCTGAGACCCGAGATGACGACGCATGTGAAGATAATATTTTCAGAGAAGAAAGACATACTTGTAGCTCCTAATGCTGCTATAAAGTTCGAGAAGGGAAGGCAGGTGGCTTATAGGATAAATAAGCCCAGGGGGGTTGAGAAGGTCGAGATAAAGACAGGTATAAGGGGAGAGGATGTGACAGAGATAATATCAGGCCTGAAAGAAGGGGATATCCTTGCAACAAAGCTCATATTACCACCAAAGGATATCGAAGCAGGCAGGCAGTAACAGGATGTCTGATAATGATAAGGCCCTCTGCATAATGGAGGGGGTAAGAAAGGTTTACAGGATAGGGGAGGTTCAGGTTGATGTCCTGAAGGATATCAACCTCAGGGTCGATTACGGTGAATTCGTGGCCATAATGGGGACATCAGGTGCTGGAAAGACGACCCTAATGAACATCCTTGGTTGTCTCGATTCACCAACATCAGGAAGGTATATATTCAATGGAAGGGATGTCTCTAATCTCAGCGATGATGAACTCTCTGTCATAAGAAATGAACAGATAGGCTTTATATTCCAGAACTTTTATCTGATTCCCTATGCAACGGTCATGGAGAATGTCCTCCTACCAACCCTCTATCTGGAGAAGACACGGAGGGATGTAACGAAGAGGGCTAAGGAGATACTCAGGATCGTGGGGCTCGAAGAGAGGGAGGATTTCAGACCCAACCAGATCTCAGGGGGACAGCAGCAGCGTGTAGCGATTGCAAGGGCATTGATAAATAATCCTGAACTCCTCCTTGCCGATGAACCAACAGGCCAGCTTGATACCAGAACCTCTGCAGAGATAATGAATATAATCAAGGGGTTAAATGATAAAGGGATGACAATCATCGTTATAACTCATGACCCCTCTGTTGCCGCTTATGCAGGAAGGGTTATTCATATAAGAGACGGTGTTATCGAGGCTTCTTAAAATAGGCCCTGCGGTTCATTAAGGCCTAAGTGTCTGTAGGCAAGCCGTGTTGCGAGCCTTCCCCTTGGTGTCCTTTCTATAAGTCCTTCCTGGAGAAGGTATGGCTCATAGACATCCTCTATCGTATCCCTCTCTTCCCTTAATGCTGCAGAGAGTGTCTCGATACCAACAGGACCTCCACTGAACTTCTCAATAATAGTGGATAAGAGCCTCCTGTCCATCTCATCAAGGCCCTTCTCGTCGATATCAAGGGCATCAAGGGAATATCTTGTTATCTCGATGTCTATAACACCATTACCTTTTACCTGTGCGAAATCCCTTATCCTCCTCAAGAGCCTGTTAGCTATCCTCGGAGTTCCCCTTGACCTCCTTGCAATCTCGAGGGCAGCATCATCCATTATATCAACGTTGAGTATCCTTGCTGTCCTTAGTATGATCATCCTGAGTTCCTCAGGATTATAGAATTCGAGCCTGTTTATTACACCAAACCTGTCCCTCAATGGTGAGGTTAAAAGACCTGTCCTCGTTGTTGCACCTATGAGTGTAAATTTTGGAAGATTAAGCTTCAATGTCCTCGCATTAGGGCCCTGTCCGATTATTATATCGAGCTGGAAATCCTCCATGGCAGGATAGAGGACCTCCTCAACGATCCTTGGTAGCCTGTGGACCTCATCTATAAATAAGATATCCATATCAGAGAGATTTGTAAGGATTGCTGCAAGGTCACCAGGCCTTTCCAGCACAGGTCCTGATGTGGTCTTTATATTCACTGATAGTTCATTGGCTATGATATTGGCAAGGGTCGTCTTTCCAAGACCTGGAGGCCCGCAGAAGAGGACGTGATCAAGAGGCTCATGCCTCTGCATGGCAGCCTTAATAAAGATTATCAGGTTTTCCTTGATCCTTTCCTGACCGACAAAGTCAGAGAATGTCCTCGGCCTTATAGTGGCCTCGAAATTCAGGTCATCTTCCTTTCTTATAGGGCTTATATCGCCGTCTTCAATCCTCTTCATGTTTTCTCAATCTCAGAAAATCTTCCCCTTTTTCCAAATAGGGAATCATTCCTCCCTCTGAGGTCTGGAGGAATTTTACAAATCTTAGACTTGGATACTATAGACGTTAATGCAAAGTTTATCAACATCACTTTGGATGCCCTCCTGTCAGGTATCTCAGGGCCTCTTTCAATAAGTCCTCTACCTGTGTATGACCGCTCTTATAGGCCCTATCAAGGGCTTCGAGGGCCTCTGATTTTTTATAGCCGAGATTGACGAGGGCAGATAGTGTGTCGTCGAAGACCCTGTCTCTTACCTCCTTTGTGACGAGTTTTTCCCTCAATTCGAGAATGAGTCTGTGAGCAGTCTTTTTACCAAGACCTGGAATTCTGCATAACATCGCTACATCCTCGCTATCGATTGCCCTTAGAAATTCCTCGACCCTGAATCCTGATAGTATATTAAGGGCCATCCTGGGACCCACGCCTGTTACACCGAGAAGGGTTATGAAGACACTCTTTTCCTTCTCTGAGAGAAAGCCGTAGAGCTGTAAAGAATCCTCCCTCACATGGGTATATATATGTAAGAAGACCTCTTCACCTTCATCAGGCAGCATCGATAAGAGATTTATCGGTATCATGACCTGATAACCGACACCTGCTGTCTCTATTATTATATTATCAGGCCTCTTTGATATGAGTCTTCCTCTAAGAGAGCCTATCACACTTCCTCCCTGATCAATTCTCCAAATCTCATGGTATTGAGATGACATATCGAGAGTGCCAGGGCATCGGCACTATCATAAGATATAGGGTCCCCAAAAATAGAAGATTCCCGGGGTGGTAGCAGGGATAGATTTATCTTGAGGATATTCTTTACCATTGCCTGAATCTGTGACTTCTCTGCCCTTCCATAACCTACAATAGCCTTTTTAACCTCGAGTGGGCTATATTCATAGACCTGAAGACCCTCTTTGACTGCAGCAAGAAGAGATACCCCTCTCACATGTCCGAGGCTCAGGGCAGACCTCACGTTTTTCGCAAAGAAGACCTTCTCGATAGCTGCAACATCAGGCCTGTATGCCCTTATAACCTCGAGGAGGGAATCATATATCTCTTTCAATCTCCTGTCAAGGGTCTTTTTCCCTGATATCTTAATGGTTCCAGAGGTGATATATATATATGAATTGTCACTTCCTCTTTCAATAACCCCGTAACCGCAGCGGAGGCTGCCTGGGTCTATTCCTATTACGCGATGAAGGCTCTTCGATACCTCTGGAATGGATTGTTTAATCTTCACTTCTCTCGGTTTTAGCGGAATGGTATCCCCTGAAATCTTTGAGTTTTTGAGTATTATTTCTCGGACTATCGAAGAGTATCTCCTCCACCATCTGACAAAGGACGTGACCGAGGGTTATGTGCGTCTCCTGGATCCTCGGTGTATTATCAGAGGGGACTATAAAGGCAAAATCAGCCTTTGCAGCGAATTTATTACCTTTTGAGCCTGTAAAGGCTATGGTCTTCAGTCTCTTCTTCTTTGCTGCATCCATTGCCTTCAAGACATTATCGGAGTTTCCGCTCGTACTTATAGCTATCACTATATCTCCTTCCTCGGCAAGAGATTTGATCTGTCTCGCAAAGATCTCGGAATAATCATAATCGTTTGCTATCGATGTTATGACAGCCATATCTGTATTGAGGGCAATGGCTGGCAAACCGGGTCTCTCCCTTTTAAAGCGATTCACGAATTCCGCTGCAATATGAGAGGCATCTGTAGCACTACCCCCATTTCCACAAAGAAGGAGTTTCTTCCCTTCATTAAAGGTTTCTGCTATGACCTTCGATACCTCGATGATCGTCTCTATATTCTCTTTTACAAACCTCTCCTTAATTGCCATGCTCTCTTCAAATATCTTCAATATCTTTTCTCTCATGGCTAATAATATCTTATCCCGAAATCCTGAAACTCCCCCTTATACTCTTCCCAGTTGACATCTATATCATCTACCCTTGCTCCAGGTGGGCCTGAATAACAGCGCCTTATGGCCTCTTCGACATCTTCCTTATTACCCTCAAATATGGCCTCCACCCTCCCGTCAGGCAGGTTCCTTACCCATCCGCAGAGTCCAAGATACGAAGCTGTCTCTCTCGTAAAGGCCCTGTAAAAGACACCCTGAACCCTGCCGCTTATCAGGAGATGTGCCCTCACCTTTGACATGGAATGATTATATCAGATTATATAGAATTTTTTCATTATTAGTGCGACGGTGCGACCGAGCGGCAGACATTTGTGCGACAGTGCGACAGAGCGACTTTCCCCTCTTTTGTAAAGAGGGTCCCCAAAAAATCGCAGATTTTTGGGGGTATTAGTTACGCTTGCCGCACTATCGCACGGACGCACTATAATTTGACTATTGCACCGTCGCACGGTCGCTATATTTGAAGTCCTTCTTTTTGTCATGTTATATTATTGTCTGTATCAGACTGAAGCAATAGACTCAGGGAGGATGATTAATGCTGATTGTCCAGAAGTATGGTGGTACCTCTGTTGCTAATGTAGAAAGGATAAAGGCTGTTGCAGAGAGGGTAGCCAGGACTGCAAGGGAAGGTCATAAAGTGGTTGTTGTTGTATCTGCTATGGCCGGGGAGACGGATAAGTTGATAGGTCTTGCTCACCAGGTATCTTCCAATCCCAGCGAGAGAGAGATGGACTTACTACTTTCATCAGGTGAGAGGATAACAAGCGCTCTTACAGCTATGGCCATCGAAGAGTTAGGATTCAGGGCAATGGCCTTTACAGGAAGACAGGTTGGTATTATCACAGATGCAGTTCATACCAGGGCAAGGATAGAAAGGATTACCGGCGAAAGGGTGAGAAAGGCCCTTGATGAAGGCTATATAGTGGTTGTTGCAGGCTTTCAGGGAATAACAGAGGAAGAGGATGTTACGACTCTTGGCAGGGGTGGGTCTGACCTTTCAGCTGTGGCAATAGCCTCAGCCCTTGGGGCTGACCTCTGCGAGATATATACTGATGTGGACGGAGTTTATACGACAGACCCTAACATAGTTCCTGAGGCAAGGAAGCTCGACAGGATCTCCTATGAGGAGATGCTCGAACTGGCGAGTCTCGGCGCAAAGGTTCTCCAGACAAGATCTGTAGAGTTTGCGATGAAATATGGTGTGCCTGTTGTGGTGAGGTCGAGCTTTAACGATAGACCTGGCACACTCGTGACAAAGGAGGATGAGGCAATGGAAAAGGTGGTTGTTTCAGGGGTTGCATACGATAAGAATCAGGCCAAGATAACCGTTATGGCTGTGCCTGATAAACCAGGCATAGCCGCGAGGCTCTTCAAGGTTATAGCGGATAATGCTATCGTTGTGGATATGATTGTACAGAATGTGAGCAGTGACGGCGTCTCCACAGACATATCCTTTACAGTTCCGAAGACCGACAGTAAGAAGGCCCTGGCTATTACAGAGGAGATCGCTAAGGAACTCGGTGCGAAGGGTGTGACGATGAGGGAAGATATAGCAAAGATATCGATAGTCGGAGTTGGCATGAGGACGCACTCTGGTGTGGCTGCCCAGATGTTCGAGACCCTTGCAAGACACGGCATAAATATCATGATGATCAGTACATCTGAGATCAAGGTCTCCTGTGTAATAGATGCAAAATATACGGAATTGGCTGTAAGGGTATTACATGATGCCTTCGGATTGGCTTCAAAAAAGTAATGAGAAAATTAATCTGTAAAATCCCTTTTAAACTCTCTTTTTCCAAAGGAGAGACAATTCCCCTCTTTGGCAAAGAGGGTCCCCAAAAAATCGCTGATTTTTTGGGTATTAGTAGGGGCGATGGGAGATTCTTTTATCTTCAAAGGGCTGAGGAATGAGAAGGATTGAATTATACGATACGACCCTTCGAGATGGTTCACAGGCAGAAGAGGTATCTTTTTCTGTTGAGGACAAGCTCAGGATTACTGAAAGGCTTGATGACTTTGGTATTCATTATATTGAAGGAGGATGGCCTGGTTCGAATCCAAAGGACGCAGAGTATTTCAAGAGAGTAAGGAAACTTAATCTATCGAATTCAACAGTAGTAGCCTTTGGAAGCACTCACAGGCCAAGGCACAGGGTAGAAGAGGATCTTAATATCAGATCTCTTCTGGAGTCAAAGGCAAGGGTTATAACTATCTTTGGTAAGACCTGGGATTTTCACGTTAAAGAGGCATTGAGGATATCTCTCGAAGAGAATTTAAAGATGATTTATGACTCTCTATCCTATCTGAAGAGATATGTTGACAGGGTATTCTTTGATGCAGAGCATTTCTTCGATGGCTACAGGAATAATCCCGAGTATGCTATTAAGTGTCTATTAGCTGCTCAGGAGGCCGGGGCGGATTGTCTTGTTCTCTGTGATACAAATGGCGGAAGCCTTCCGGGTGGTATAGAGAAGACCATCAAGGAATTAAGGAAGGATGATCGAATAAGGACACCCCTTGGTATCCATGCCCATAATGATTCTGATTGTGCTGTGGCAAACTCTATTGTTGCTGTAGAACTTGGTGCCGTTCAGGTCCAGGGAACCATAAACGGTCTTGGAGAGAGGTGCGGCAATGCAAATCTCTGTTCTATAATACCGAATCTACAGATAAAGCTCGGTTATAAATGCCTGCCTGACGAGAACTTAAGGATGTTGAGAGATGTATCGAGATTTGTGAATGAGATAGCCAACTTAAGGCATTTTAAGAGACAACCCTTTGTTGGTGACAGCGCCTTTGCCCATAAGGCAGGGGTACATGTTAGTGCTGTAAGAAAACGTCCTGAGACATATGAGCATATAAGGCCTGAGCTTGTGGGTAATTCGCAGAGGGTCCTCGTATCTGATCTTGCCGGGAAGAGTAATATCCTGAGAAAGGCTGCAGAATTCGGTATAAAGCTCGACCCCGATTCACCCCAGATACAGGATATAGTGACTGCATTGAAGGAACTCGAGAATCAGGGATTCCAGTTTGAAGGGGCGGAGGCATCCTTCGAATTACTTATGAAAAAGGCACTGGGACTTCATCGACGTTTCTTTGACCTTATAGGCTTCAGGGTAATTGTCGAGAAAAGGAAGGAGAGGGAGGAACCCCTCAGCGAGGCAACGATAATGGTTAAGGTTGGCGGGCATATCGAACATACTGCTGCTATAGGAAATGGTCCTGTGAATGCCATAGATAATGCCTTGAGAAAGGCCCTCGAAAAGTTTTATCCTCAACTCAGAGAGGTTAAGCTCCATGACTATAAGGTGAGGGTTCTCACAGCAGGCAAAGGGACATCTGCTAAGGTGAGGGTTCTCGTGGAATCCGGTGACGATGAAAAGAGGTGGGGAACTGTTGGTGTATCAGAGAATATAATCGAGGCCTCCTGGCAGGCCCTCGTTGATAGCATAGAGTATAAACTCCTCAGAGAGGAAGAAAACAAGAAAGATTAAAAGGAGGTAGTAAGATGAATGTTTACTATGATAAGGATGCGGACCTTGGTATGATTAAGGGCAAGAAGATCGCTGTCATGGGATACGGCAGTCAGGGACATGCCCATGCGAATAATCTCAGGGATAGCGGGATGGATGTCATCGTAGGACTCAGGAAGGGTGCGAGCTGGGATAAGGCAGTTGCAGCAGGATTCAATGTAATGTCGCCATCAGATGCTGTTAAGGTGGCTGATATTGTGATGATACTTCTGCCTGATGAACTCCAGGCGGAGTTCTATAATCGTGAGATAGCACCCAATATCAGGAGTGGCTCTTATATAACCTTTGCCCATGGGTTCAATATACACTTTGGTCAGATCGTTCCGAGGTCTGACCTGAATGTCTTTATGGTAGCGCCAAAGGGACCAGGTCACCTCGTAAGGTCAGAATATACAAAGGGCAGTGGAGTTCCATGTCTTATTGCAGTCCATCAAGACCCCTCAGGGAATACAAAGAAGGTGGCCCTTGCCTATGCATCGGCAATAGGTGGAGGAAGGGCAGGTATAATCGAGACTACATTCAGGGAAGAGACCGAGACTGACCTTTTTGGTGAACAGGTGGTTTTATGTGGTGGTCTCACAGCCCTGATTCAGGCAGGATTCGAGACCCTTGTGGAGGCAGGATATGCTCCTGAGATGGCCTATTTTGAATGTCTTCACGAGGTAAAACTCATAGTGGACCTTATCTATGAAGGTGGTATCTCTAATATGAGGTATTCGATTAGTAACACGGCACAATATGGCGATCTCACGAGGGGTCCGAGGATAATAACAGAAGAGACCAGGAAGGAGATGAAAAGGATATTGAAGGAGATACAGGATGGTACCTTTGCGAGGGAGTGGATCCTCGAATGCAGGGCAAACAAACCTGTCTTTAATGCCCTTACAAAAAAGGGAGAGGAACATCCCATAGAGGCTGTTGGCGAGAGGTTAAGGGCCATGATGCCGTGGCTTAAAAAAGGCAAGCTCGTAGATAAGTCAAAGGCATAAGGCCCGATAAAGATATGCTAAAGATAGCAGGGGAAGGTTATCCTTTTATCTTATTCTTCCTCGCCCTCACTGTATTGTCACTTTTCTTGTGGTTCTGGATAGCCCCTTTCTTCTTGCTTCTGACCATCTTTATGGTCTATTTCTTCAGAGACCCTGAAAGGACTATCCCCGATAGAGACGATATATTTGTCTCTCCTGCCGATGGCAGGGTTATTCGAGTCGAGAGGGTGAGGGAAGAGAGGTATATAAAAAGGGATCTCCTCATGGTCAGTATCTTTATGTCACCCTTTGATGTCCATGTTAACAGGTCTCCCTGTGACGGAAGGGTCAGATCTGTTGTATATTCGCCTGGAAGGTTTCTTTCTGCCTTCAAGGAGGAGGCATCGATACAGAACGAGAATATAACAATGGTCTTAGACACCAGGTATGGTGATATAATCGTTCGGCAGGTAGCAGGATTTCTGGCAAGAAGGGCAGTCTGCAGGGTCAAGGAGGGGGATTTTCTTAAGAAAGGGCAGAGATTCGGGATGATAAAATTCAGCTCAAGGGTCGACTTATATCTACCTCTTAATACCAGGGTAATGGTTAGGGTCGGGGAGAAGGTGAGGGCTGGTGAAACCGTTATAGGTGAGGTGATTGGCTGATGGATTACATCGTAGTACACTGTTCAGAGGGTAAGGATATTACGATTAAGGTTAAAAAGGAATTATTCAAGGGTTTTTCACCATCTCAGGAGATAGCTGTTTATGATACAGAGGAGTTTGGGAGGTGTCTCTTCCTCGATAATATCATCCAGTCCTCTGAGGCTGACCATGCGATCTACGATGAGGCGATGCTCAAGAAATTGAGCCCCTCTGATAAGAACCTCCTCATCCTTGGAGGGGGGGATGGATATATTGCTCAAAGGGCCCTGATGATAAACCCTGAGATAAATATTACCATTGTTGATCTCGATGAGGTCGTGGTTGAGGTCAGCAGGAGATATATATCACAGGATCTCTTTAACGATCACAGGGTCAGGGTAGTGATTAGAGATGCCCTTGAGTTTATGCTCGAGGAGGAAGAAGGGAGTTATGATGGCATAATCTCTGACCTTACAGATTTTCCTGTTGGATATGACAACAGGATGAGGGAACTCTTCTCGGGCATCTTTGATAGGGCAGGGAGGCTCCTGAGAGAAGGCGGCTGGATAAGCCTTTATGGTGGGGTTAAAGGGCTTATGGCTGAAAATCATGAAAGGGTTGTGGACCTGCTTCAGAAACTGCTGGAAAGATATTTCCATAACACAGAATCTTCAGAGGTGTTTATACCAAGCTTTGGAGAGCCCTGTTATATTCTTTATGGAGAAGACTCCCGATGGCACTACTCATAACGGAGTGCTACTATGGGGTCGTAAAGGGATGCCTTTCTTGCAGGATAGACGCCAAAGAAGATGCCCACCAGGACAGAGAAGAAAAAGGATAGGAATATTGCCCACCATACAAGTTTTGTCGGAAGGAATTCGACAAAATGGGGAATTATAAGTGATATAGAACCCCCGAGTATAGCTCCTCCTATGCCACCGATTATGCTGAGCGTCATAGATTCGAAGAGAAATTGGAGTAGTATATCCCTGTTTCTGGCTCCTATGGCCTTTCTCAGACCTATCTCTCGAGTTCTTTCCCTTACTGAAACGAGCATGATATTCATTATACCTATGCCACCGACTATGAGGGATATGGCTGCGATACCGGCCAGTACGGCTGTCATGATATTGAGGATCTTCCCCATGACAGCGATCATCTCATCCTGACTGAGGATTGTAAAGTCCTCCTTGTTTGCATGTCTCTTTATGAGTATCTCTCTGATATCCTTCTTGGCCTCCTGGATAAGTTCTGCACTCCTTACCTTAACAGTTATATTAAAAAGTCTATCAGTATCAAAGAGTTCCTTTGCTGTCGTGGTAGGGATAAATACGACATCATCTATGTCAAAACCGAGGGCTACCCCCTTTTTCTGCATAACGCCTATAACTCTGTATTTTGCATCTCCTATCGTTACAGTCTGACCAAGGGGATTTGTATCACCGAGTATCTCCTTCTTTACGGTCTGGCCAAGGACACAGACCCTTCTTGCTGATTCCACATCAGAGGCAGAAAGCCCCCTTCCTGATGCGATCTTTAAGTTCCTGATAGAAAAGTAATTCTCATTTACACCCACTACATAGGTATCCCTGTTCTTGCCCATGAATTTTATCCACGAAGTTCCTACTATAACAGGCACGGCACTCACTATATTCCTTGAGCGCTTTTCTATGAGGATTGCATCATCATAGAGGAGCTTCCTGACAGCTGATGTACCCATATGCATCCCGCCTTCCTTTGAGGTCTTTCCCGGCACGACAACGAGTATATTAGAACCGAGTTCTCCTAATTCCTTCTGTATATAGACCCTTGCACCCTCTCCTATCGAGACGAGGAGTATTACGGCAGCAACACCAATGACCACCCCCAGCATGGTCAAAAATGCCCTGACCTTATTGCTGATAAGGGAATCCATTGCCATCAAGAGCGTCTCAATAACATCCACTGTAACAGACCCCGTCCCTTATAGTTACGATCCTTCTGGCTACTGAGGCTATATCCATCTCATGGGTCACCATGATTATAGTAACACCCTCTTCATTGAGTCTCCTGAATATCTCCATGATCTCCTTACCCGAGCGTGTATCGAGATTTCCTGTTGGCTCGTCAGCGAGTATGACAACAGGATTGTTTATAAGGGCCCTTGCTATCGCAACCCTCTGTTGCTCTCCCCCCGAGAGTTCACTTGGCCTGTGCTCTGCCCTCTCAAGTAGTCCTACCCTTTCGAGCATCTCGAAGGCCCTCTGTCTTCTATCCTTCTGCTTGACACCGCTATAAATCAGGGGCATCTCGACATTCTTCCAGGCAGGTAATCTTGGCAGGAGGTTAAAGGACTGGAATACGAAGCCTATCTTCTTATTCCTTATCTCGGCAAGTTCATTGTCAGTCTTACTGTTTATATCTATGCCCATAAATAGATATCTCCCCTCCGTAGGTCTATCGAGACAACCGATTATATTCAGAAGGGTTGACTTTCCCGAGCCACTCGGCCCCATTATAGCAACAAACTCTCTTTCCGAAAC
>Ga0334722_10003706_pt1 | contig 16293 bp, 10 predicted proteins | sample C3_bottom_MG_FD_207210 | JGI IMG/M metagenome (GOLD analysis project Ga0334722, IMG submission 207210) | Sediment microbial communities from Yellowstone Lake, YNP, Wyoming, USA - C3_bottom | ecosystem: Environmental > Aquatic > Freshwater > Lake > Sediment | place: USA: Wyoming | collected...
CTGACGGAACTGCATCACGGCGCTCGCGCGAAACTCAAATCCGCTCAACGACGCTCTTCCATCATTGCAGCATGTTGGACTCAGGCTGAGTTGTTCTGATGTCATACGGTTACGTAATTCTCAATAAGCCAAGGCCTGTCTTCGCAGCAGCCCTCAATCCCCGAACGAAATTCCCATATCGCGTCCGGTCTGAAGCGTGTCGCAATCCAGCGGGACACCCTTCATGCGACCCGCGACGTCCTCCAGGGAGACGTAGTTCACGTTGGGGAAGGCGAGGGCGACCATGACGCCGGATTGGCCTTCTTCCAGGGCGCGCACGGCGGCAGTGCCGAAGCGCATGGCTGCCAGCCGATCGAAGGACGTCGGGCTGCCGCCGCGCAGCAAATGACCCAGCACCACCACGCGCGCGTCCTTGCCGGTGCTTTGCTGCAGCACCCGCGTGATGCGCTCGCCGATGCCGCCCAGGCGCTCGGCGTGGCCGATCTCGGCGGGTTCGAGAATCGCCCGCTGACCATGTGCGGCCTCCGCGCCCTCGGCGACGACGACGATCGAGTACAGGTGTCCTTCGCGATCCCGCTCGAGGATCTTTGCGGTCACTTTGTCCAGGTCGAAGGGGATCTCGGGAATCAAGATGGCGTGGGCGCCGCCGGCGATGCCGGCGTGCAGCGCGATCCAGCCCGCATAGCGTCCCATGACTTCCACCACCATCACGCGGTGATGGCTTTCGGCGGTGGTATGCAGCCGGTCCAGGCACTCGGTGGCAAAACCCACCGCCGTATCGAAGCCGAAGGTGGTGAAGGTCTTGTCCAGGTCGTTGTCTATCGTCTTCGGTACACCGACGACGCGCAGCCCCTTCAGGTGTAGGGCGTTGGCAATGGTGAGCGAACCGTCGCCGCCGATGGACACGAGCGCATCCAGTTCCTTTTTGGCGAAGAACTCCAGGATTTCCTCGGTCCGATCCAGGTCCCGGGTCGATCCATCGGGCATTTTCATCGGAAAATGCAGCGGGTTGCCCTTGTTCGTGGTGCCGAGGATGGTGCCCCCCAGGTGTCCGATGCCGCTCACCTTGTCGCGCGTGAGGCGGTACACGCCCCCTTCGGGGAAGCGTTCGGGAAACATGATGCCGTTGAAGCCTTCGCGGATGCCGTAACACTCCCAGCCGCGGTTGGCGGCTGAAATCACCACGGAGCGGATGACTGCATTGAGGCCGGGGGCGTCGCCGCCGCCGGTGCAGATGGCAATGCGTCGGATGGAACTGGTCATTGCATTATCTCATTTGATGGAAGCGAAAACGCGGTCTCGAATCTGCTCGACCGTGCCGGTGCCCGATACCGCGCAGTGCTTGGGCGCCGACTTATCGCGCGTCGCCTGCCATTTCGAATAGTATTGGATCAGCGGCTGCGTCTGCGCGTGATACACATGCAGTCGCTCCTTGACCGTTTGCGGCTGATCGTCCTGGCGAACGATCAAGGGTTCGCCGGTCAGGTCGTCTTTGTCCGCCACCTTGGGCGGATTGAATTTGATGTGATAGGTGCGCCCGGAGGCGGTGTGCACGCGCCGGCCGCTCATGCGCAGGATGATTTCCTCGTCAGGCACGGCAATCTCGATCACGTAATCGATCTGCACCCCGGCGTTCTTCATCGCTTCGGCCTGCGCCAGCGTGCGCGGAAAGCCGTCGAACAGAAAACCCCCGGCACAATCCGGCTGCTCGATACGGGTCTTCACCAGGCCGATGATGACGTCGTCCGGAACCAGCTGGCCCGCGTCCATGAGCTTCTTCGCTTTCAGACCGAGCTCGCTACCGGCCTTGATCGCCGCGCGCAGCATGTCGCCGGTGGAGATCTGCGGGATCGCGTATTTCTTGGTGATGAAACTCGCCTGCGTACCTTTGCCGGCGCCCGGGGGTCCCAATAGTATGAATCGCATTATAAGTTCCTCCTTGTGGTCCAATAAACCGGTCGCGTCCCGGCAAGCTTCCTAACACACGTGCCGCTCGGCTGCAAAGATCCGGCGCACGCGCGCCAGGTCTTCGTCCGTATCCACGCCCGCTTCCGGGGCATGTGCGGTCACGGCAACGGCGATGCGGTAACCATGCCAGAGCGCTCGCAACTGCTCCAGCGCTTCGAAGCGTTCTATCGCCGCCTGCTCCAGCCGGCCATAAATCCGCAGGAACCCGGCGCGGTAGGCATAAATGCCGATATGGCGGTAGCTTGGCAGCCCCGGCGGCAGGGCGCTTTGATTAATCGCAAAAGTATCTCTGGCACAGGGAATCGGCGCGCGGCTGAAATAGAGCGCGTGGCCGGAACGATCGAGCACGACCTTGACCACATTGGGGTTCTGCAGCGACGCGACATCGTCGATCGGGTGGCAGGCGGTGGCGATGCTTGCGGCATCATGCACGGCCAGGGATTGCGCCACCTCGCGTATCAATTCGGGCGCGATCAGCGGTTCGTCACCCTGCACGTTGACCACGATTTCGCCGTCGGCGAGTCCGAGCCGCTGCGCCACCTCGGCGATGCGGTCGGTACCGGTTGCATGGTCGGGACGCGTCATCATCGCCTCATGGCCGTGATGCGTGACCGCGTCGAACACATCCTGATGGTCGGTCGCGACCCAAACGGCTTTGGCGCCGCTCGCGCGGGCGCGTTCGGCCACATGAACCACCATGGGTTTGCCGGCGATATCGGCAAGCGGCTTGCCACGCAGGCGGCTCGAAGCGTAGCGCGCGGGAATCACCACCAGGAACGCGCCGGTTGAACTCATGGTCGCCAGGGCAAGAGAGGCAGGGCCTGTAAAGTGTTCATCTTAGCCGATCGGACCGGGAACGGCCAGAAATGCCCAAGTCGGCGGCATATCCTACGATAGACAAGCGCACGGGGCGCTACAAGCCTATAATCGCGCTCTTACCCCTTCTCAATCACAGCGGTTCTGTCGGGCGGAATCGCTTAACTGGTACTACGTGGACATTTCAACGAATCCTTCCAGCGCCAATGCAGCTTTGCCCTCGCACCATGCAGGGCCTATGACCGTTCCCTCTCCTTCCTTTTCCGATCTTGGTCTGCTGCCGCAACTGCTGCAAGCAGTGACCGACAAGGGCTACACCGTACCTTCTCCGATCCAGGCACAGGCGATCCCCGTGATCCTGCAGGGGCTCGACGTCATGGGTGGCGCTCAGACCGGCACCGGCAAGACCGCCGGGTTCACGCTGCCGTTGTTGCAGCGCCTGGCGCCGCACGCCAATACCAGCGCCTCGCCCGCGCGCCATCCGGTGCGCGCGCTGATCCTGACGCCGACGCGCGAGCTCGCGGCGCAGGTCGCCGAGAGCGTGCGCGAATACGGCAGGCACCTGGGATTGCGTCCGGGCGTGGTGTTCGGCGGCGTCGATATCGTGCCGCAGATTCAGATGCTGCGTGCCGGCGTCGAGGTCCTGGTGGCAACTCCGGGACGCCTGCTGGATCACGTGCAGCAAAAGACGGTGATGCTGGGTCAGGTCGAAATCCTGGTGCTCGACGAAGCCGACCGCATGCTCGACATGGGCTTCATGCCCGATATCCGCCGCATTCTCGCGCTGTTGCCGACCAAGCGGCAGAGCCTGTTGTTTTCGGCCACGTTCTCCGAAGAGATCAAACGGCTTGCAGACAATATGCTGCGCCAGCCGGTGCTGATCGAAGTCGCCCGGCGCAATGCGATGACCGAACTGGTGAGCCACGAAGTGCACCCGGTCCGGCGCGAACGCAAGCGCGACCTGCTCGCCCACCTGGTGCGCACGCAGAATCTGTCGCAGGTGCTGGTGTTCGGTGGCACGCGCATCGGCGTCAACCGCCTCGCTTATCAACTGCAGAAGGACGGGATTCACGCCAACGCGATCCACGGCGACAAATCGCAGGCGGAGCGCATACAGGCGCTGGCCGATTTCAAGTCCGGCAAAACACCGGTGCTGGTGGCGACCGACGTCGCCGCGCGCGGCTTGGACATCGAGGAATTGCCGGCGGTGATCAATTTCGAGCTGCCCGGCGCGCCGGAAGACTACGTGCACCGCATCGGCCGCACTGGCCGCGCCGGATCCACCGGCCGTGCCATTTCCCTGGTGTGTGCCGACGAACATGAAAAACTCGCGGCGATCGAAAAGTTCATCAAGCAACGCATTCCGCAGACCATCATCCCCGGTTTCGAACCGGACGCTTCTGGCGTGTCGGTGCTGATGCATACCGAGCGCGAGCGGCCCGAACGCCGCCGTCCCGAGCGCAGCAGCAGCCTGACCCGCAGCGGCGCGCGTTCGCACCCGGGGAAAGCAGCGGCGAAGCCGGTCGACGCGATATTTTCCGCTCCCTATGTCGCCAACATTGCAGCGCCGGCCGCAGCCGAACCGGCGCGCGTGGGCCCGCAAAAACCGGGGCGCCAGGTCGCGGCGCTGCTGGGCGGACTGCGCAAGTCCGGCTGAACCGTACATAACGAGGCGATCGGGGTGGGAAAGGCCCAGGCCTTCCTTTAGCGCTCGTGCGCCCCTAAGAGACGCGAAGCAGGAAATTATTGCCCGCGCCGAGCATTGCAGGACGGCGAAGAAGAAACCGGTATTTCAATCCGCAGGCGCGCTCTTGTAAGGCGAGTGCTCGTTCAATTCGTCCACATAGTCCGCGATGCCCCGATGCTCGCGCTCGAGGAAACGCTCCACCGCGTCGGAAAACTCGGGGTGTGCGAGCCAGTGTGCCGATAGCGTTTTCACCGGCAGGAAGCCGCGCGCGAGCTTGTGCTCGCCCTGTGCGCCGCCTTCAAAGACCTTGATGTTCTGTTCGATGCAAAATTCCAGCGCCTGGTAGTAGCAGGTCTCGAAGTGCAGGCAGGGCAGATATTCCTCGGCCCCCCAATAGCGGCCATACAGAGTTTTCGGCGAATACAGATTGAGCGCGCTGGCGATGGGCCGGCCCCCGCGTACGGCCACGATCAGCAGCACATGCTGCGGCATGGTCTGCCCCAGGCGCTGAAAGAACTCCAGGTTGAGGTAGGGCGTTGAGCGATGCTCGCGGTAGGTGCGCTGATAGCAGCGCGCGAAGAAGGCCCAGTCGCCTTGCTTGATTTCGGCGCCGCACAGGCGGCGAAAACTTACGCCGGCGTCGCTCACGCGGCGCCGCTCCTGCTTTATCTTTTTGCGCTTGTCGCGCGACAGTTGCGCCAGGAATTCGTCGAACGAGCCGTAGCCCGGATTGGTCCAGTGAAACTGCACACCCGAGCGCAACATCATGCCGGCTGACTGCATCAGCGCGGCTTCCGCAGGCTGAGGAAACAAGACGTGCAGCGACGAGGTATTTTGCGCGAGGGCGAGCGCCGCACGCACCAGCGCCATGCGCGCCGCGTCGGTCGCAGCCAGCAGGCGCGCCCCGGAGACCGGGGAAAACGGAATCGCGGCCAGCAGCTTGGGATAGTAGGCAAGACCGTGACGTTGATAGGCGTCGGCCCAGGCCCAGTCGAACACATATTCGCCATAGGAATGCGACTTGAGATAGAGCGGCATCGCGCCGGCAAGCCGTGGTGCAGGCGAGCCGCTCCGGTCGCCAGGCGCGGCCTGGTCCCACAGCGTAATGAATTGCGGCAGCCAGCCGCTGTCGGCAGTGGCGCAGCCGGTCTGATGCAGGGCGTGGAAGAACTCGTGCGACAGCATCGGGTGGCCGAGCGCGAGCCGGTTCCAGTCGGAACGGTCGACCTCGGACAGATCATCGAGCACGCGCACGCGAAATTCGGGCAATTGCCACGCTCCTCAAATTCGATGCGTCAACATGGCGGGTACGGTGGCTGGCGCGAGTCGCGCTCGCGAATTCCGAATGATTATTGGCGAAGGGTGGGTTGGCTGCAAGCGGTATAATTCGTCGATGAGCAATACGGTCAAAATCGCGGTCGCGCAGCTCAATTGCGTACTCGGCGACCTTTCTGGCAACGCCGCCAAGATTCTGGATTGGGCCACGCGCGCCAAAGCCGCGGGGGCGCAGGTGCTGCTCACGCCCGAACTGTCGCTGTGCGGCTACCCGCCCGAAGACTTGTTGTTGCGCGACGGTTTTTTTCGCGATTGCGCGGCTACCTTGGAACAGTTGGCGGCGGCGCTGCCGGCGATCGCGGTCGTCGTCGGCCATCCGCAGCTTGCCGACGGCCGGCGCTATAACGCCGCCTCGGTGTTGCAGGACGGCCGCATTGCGGCGACTTATCGCAAGCGCAATCTGCCCAATTACACCGTATTCGACGAGGACCGCTATTTCGAGTCCGGCAGCGAGCCGGTGGTGTTCGCGGTGAACGGCGTGCGCCTGGGGCTCAACATTTGCGAAGACCTCTGGGGGGAGCAGGGGCCGGTCGAAGCCGGCGCGAGCCCGGCGCGGCGCGGCGCCGGCCGTTCCGGCAGCACCTGGCGCGCCGATGCGCCGCGGCTCGCGCGCGCCGCGGGCGCCGAAGTGCTGCTGGTGCTGAACGCCTCGCCCTACCACACCCACCAGCATGCTTCGCGCCTGGCGGTGGCACGCAATCGCGCTCTCGAAAACGGGCTGGCGATCGTCTATGCAAACCTGGTCGGCGGGCAGGACGAACTCGTGTTCGACGGCGCTTCGTTCGCGCTCGACGCGCGCGGCGAGACGACCCGCCAGCTGCCATACTTCGAGGAGGCGCTGGACTACATCGATGTTGTCGATGGCGTGCCGCAACCCGGCAGCCGCGCCGAAGACCTGTGTTTGGAGACCGCGGTATACCGCGCGCTTTGCCTCGGCGTGCGCGATTATCTCGGCAAAAACGGCTTTCCGGGCGCGATCCTCGGCTTGTCGGGTGGCGTCGATTCGGCGCTGACGCTGGCGATCGCCTGCGACGCGCTGGGCGCCGACAAGGTGCGCGCCGTGATGATGCCCTCGCAATATACCGCCGACATCAGTTGGCTCGACTCGCGCGACATGGTCAAGCGCCTGGGCGTGCGCTACGATGAGATCGCCATCCGGCCGATATTCGACACCTTCCTCGCCGCGCTTGCCGGCGAGTTCAAGGGACAGCCGATCGATGCCACCGAGGAAAACCTGCAGGCGCGCATCCGCGGCACGCTGCTGATGGCGCTGTCGAACAAATTCGGGTCCATCGTCCTCACCACGGGCAACAAATCGGAAATGGCCGTGGGCTATTCCACCTTGTACGGCGATATGGCGGGTGGTTTTGCCGTGATCAAGGACGTGGCCAAGACCCTCGTGTACCGCCTTTGCGAGTATCGCAACGGCCTGGGCGAAGTGATCCCGCAGCGCATCATCGAGCGCGCGCCGTCTGCCGAACTGCGCCCCGACCAGACCGATCAGGATAGCCTGCCGCCCTATTCGGTGCTCGACGCCATCATGTCCGCCTACATGGAACAGAACCTGAGTCCGGCCGAGATCGTCGCCGGCGGCCAGCGCGTGGAAGACGTGGTGCGGGTGGTGGGACTGATCAAGCGCAACGAGTACAAGCGCAGACAGGCGCCGGTCGGCATCCGCATCACCCAGCGCGGTTTCGGCAAGGATTGGCGCTATCCGATCACCTCCAGGTATCGGGAGAAGCTGGACGATTGCTGAAACGGGGGCGACATGCGCTTCCTTTTCTCTCGCCCGGCTTTTTGTTGATATACTTCCCGCCAGTGCGTTAAGAGAGAGTCCGCCATGAAAAAAATTGATGCAGTGGTAAAACCGTTCAAGCTCGACGAAGTGCGCGAAGCCTTGTCGGATATCGGCGTGAGCGGACTCACCGTGACCGAGGTCAAAGGTTTCGGGCGGCAGAAAGGCCATACCGAGCTCTATCGCGGCGCCGAGTATGTGGTGGATTTTCTGCCCAAGGTGAAGATCGAGATCGTCGTCGCCGACGATGTCGTCGAGCAGGTGATAGAGGCGATCGTCAAAGCCGCGCGCACCGGCAAGATCGGCGATGGCAAGATATTCGTCACCACGGTCGAGCAGGTGGTGCGCATCCGCACCGGCGAGACTGACGAATCGGCGATCTAGTATCTAGTACGTCCCGTCTTTTGTTGACGGCGACTTAGAATTCGTCGCATTTCAGTCGCAACCATTGCGCGCTCTGCGCGCCAACCACGTTTTCTGTGCGGATGAAAAGCACATCCGCACAGAAAACGCGGTTATGGATGGAAACAAATATGGCGCAGGGTTTCATCCAAGATCCTCGAAGGCGCACGGATGCGCTGTTCATCCGTGCGCCTTCGAGGATCCGCGCGGACGGGACGCCGTCCGCGCAAGCTTGGGCAACACAGATCGAGTGATCCTCCAAGTTCCAGCGGCGACAGCTCACGCCTTCAGCAGCACCACCAGCGCCCCGCTGCCGCCATCCACGGGACGGGCCTGGCAATAAGCCAAAACTTCGTCGCGCTGGGTCAGCCAGTGTTTGACTTTTACTTTCAGCACCGGCTCGCGGTTCTTCGATCCCAGCCCCTTGCCGTGGATCACGCGCACGCAGCGCAGGCCGCGCTTGGTACAGCTCGCCAGAAAACCGGCCAGCGCCTCGCGCGCCTCGTGGCGATCGAAGCCGTGGAGGTCGAGCTGGTTCTGAATTACCCAGGTGCCGCTGCGCAACTTGCGCAGCACATGGCGCGAAAGCCCCGGACGTAAGAAATTCGGCTCGTCGCCCGCGTCCAGCCAGTCGTCCGCGGTCCATTCGGCGCTGAGGCTTTCCCGCAGCGCTTCTTTCTCGTCCAGAAGCGACTGCACCGGGTAGGGCGGGAGCGCTCGCTCCTTGCGCAGTGCTTTGCCGTGATGCGGCAGCGGTTGGGCGTCGCGAACGGCCTCCAGGAACAGCGACCGGTCGGCATCCGTCAGCGTAGATCGTTTGACCATGAGACTCCGGGTTTCGCGCTATCCCAAATCGTCCAGATAACGTTCCGCGTCCAGCGCCGCCATGCAGCCCGACCCGGCGCTGGTGACGGCCTGGCGGTAGATATGATCCTGCACGTCGCCGGCCGCAAATACGCCGGGCACGCTGGTCGCCGTGGCATTGCCTTCCTGGCCGCCGCGGGTGAGGATGTAGCCGCCGTGCATGTCGAGTTGCCCCTCGAAAATCTGCGTGTTGGGCGTATGGCCGATGGCGATGAACAGGCCGTGCACCTTGAGTTCCTCCGCGCCGCCGTTCTTTACGTCCTTGATGCGTATTCCGGTGACCCCCGACTGATCGCCCAGGACCTCGTCGAGCACGCTATTCCACTTGATGCTGACGTTGCCGCCCTTGGCCTTGGCCAGCAGCTTGTCGATCATGATCTTCTCGGCGCGGAACTTGTCGCGGCGATGGATCACGGCGACATGGCGCGCGATGTTGGCGAGGTACAGCGCTTCCTCGACTGCGGTATTGCCGCCGCCGACCACCGCCACGTCCTGGTTCTTGTAGAAAAATCCGTCGCAGGTGGCGCAGGCCGACACGCCCTTGCCCATGAATTCTGTCTCCGATTCCATGCCCAGGTAACGGGCCGAGGCGCCGGTCGAGATGATCAAGGCATCGCAGGTATAGCTGCCATTGTCGCCGTGCAGGGTGATCGGCTGTTGCCGCAGCTCGACCGAGTGAATCTGGTCGAACACGATTTGGGTCTCGAAACGCTCGGCGTGCTTCTGGAAGCGGGCCATCAGATCGGGTCCTTGGACGCCGGCGAAATCGGCGGGCCAGTTGTCGACGTCCGTAGTGGTCATGAGTTGGCCGCCGGGGGCGAGGCCGGTAAGCAACACGGGTTTCAGATTGGCGCGCGCCGCATACACGGCTGCGGTATAGCCGGCGGGGCCGGAACCGAGAATCAAGAGGCGGGAGTGTTTGATCATGTTGATTTCGTTGAAGTTAGGTATAATTAAAGTAGATGGGGGGACTAGGCCGGTCGGCTAACAAATCAAATTATACCGATCCAGGCCGGTTGCACTTGGGAGAACGAAGCTTTTGCACCGGCTTCGGGAGGTTTTTCCAAGGACGAAATCCGTCAAACGCGCGGACTGCGCCGGTGGCATCAGGTGCAGTTCAAAGACTATAAGTAGAAGCCAACAAAGGGCGCAGTCGGTTTGATGAAATCCAGGGTAGCTGCTCTCGTAATCGCGCTGTTCCTGTCTTCGGGCGCGCAGTTGGCTCGAGCCCAGGCGAAGCCGTCTGCAGCCCCTGCACCAGCGGCGACGGCGCCCGGCGCCGAGCCGCGGTTCGCGATCGATAAGTTCACCGTCCGCGGTGCAACGCTGGTCACGCCCGACGGACTGCAACTCATACTTGCTCCCTACATCGGCACCGGCAAGGATTTTGCGGATGTGCAAAAGGCGCTGGAGGCGCTGGAAAAGGCCTATACCTCCAGGGGCTACAGCGCGGTACAGGTGATCCTGCCGGAGCAGGATATCTCCGACGGCGAAGTCGAATTCGAAATCGTCGAGGCGAAGATCGGCAAAGTCGTCGTCGAAGGCAACAAATATTTCGACGAGGCCAACATCCGCGCCAGCCTGCCGCGGGTGCAGCCGGCGCAAGCGCCCAATATCTTTCATATCTCCGATAACCTGCGCGTGGCCAACGAAAACCCGGCCAAGCAGACCACGGTGCTGTTGCGCAGCGGTTCCGAGGAAGGTCAAGTCGACGCTGTCGTACGGGTGTCCGATGAGCGGCCCAACAGGCTCAGCGTCACGCTCGACAATACCGGCACCCAGCAGACCGGCCTGTTCCGCCTCGGCGTCGGTTATCAGAATTCGAATGTCTTCAACCGCGATCATGTGCTGAACATGCAGTACGTGACCGCGCCCAACGACGACGACCGGGTCAATCGGCTCACCTTGTATCCGAGCAAGCACGTGTTCATCTTCGGCGGGCAGTACCGCATCCCGCTCTATCGGCAGGGCGACTCGGTGGAATTCTCGGCCGGTTATTCGAACGTTAACTCCGGCATCGTGGCGAACCTCTTCAACATCAGCGGCAGCGGCAGCATCTTCGGCGCCCGCTACAATCAAAACCTGCAAAAGAGGGGCGACCTGGAGCACAAGCTCAGCTACGGGCTGGACTGGCGCGGCTATAAGAGCGAAGTGAAGCAGATCGACGTGGCCGGCGCCGGCTTGGTGCCGGACGTCACCGTACACCCGGTCAGCGTCACCTATGCCGGCACCTACCGCAAAGGGGAGACCGACAGCACCTTCTATGCGTCCCTGAACCAGAACCTCGCCGGCGGCAACGATGGCGGAACCGGCGCGTTCCAGGGCGATCCATTCGTGATCCCGGTGCGGCCGGCGGCGCGCGCAGGTGCGAATCCGCGCTATTTCGCCGCGCGCTGGGGCTTCAACCACAACCGAGCACTGCCTCGCGATTGGCAATTCCGCGTCGGCATGAGCGGGCAATTGACGCGCGATACCATGATTTCGGGCGAGCAATTCGGCATCGGCGGCGCGGACTCGGTGCGCGGCTTCCTGGAGCGCGAAATCGTCAACGACAACGGCTATCGCGGCACCACCGAGTTCTATACGCCGGACCTGAGCCGCTTCGTGCCCGTCACCGGCGGCAGGGTGCGGGCGCTGGTGTTCTACGACTGGGGCGCAGTCAGGCGCATTCGTCCCGCCGTTCTCGAGCTGCACGGCCAGCATATCGGCAGCGCCGGCGTCGGCGTCCGTTTCTCACGCGGCACCAATTTCAGCATCCGGCTGGACGCAGCGACGGTGCTCGACAGCGGCGGTTTGCAGAAGATCGGCGACGTGCGGGTGCACGCCAGTCTCGCCTACATTTTCTAGGCGCTCTGAAGTTCCCGATTAACGGACGTCTGAGGTGTGTTTGACTTGGTTTTTCTCAGATGCAAATCAAACGCTTAGCCAATTTGACAATTTTTTGCCGAAATCCAGAAATTTTGTGAATTTGTTCCTGTTTTATCCGGCTCGGACACCCTAGTCTAAGCTAAGCGAAGAGGAGTGGATCGGGTCTGATCCGGCGTCGGTGCGGTGGCCAAATAATGTAATGGAGCCAAGTACATAGAGCGGATCGTGCTAACATCAAAAGCACTGCAAAAGCCGACGTTGTTTGTCGTTCGGGTCTGTTTTGCATGCAACTCCGACCTGGCGCGGAAATTTGAATAAGTCTGGCGGGCATGAAGAAGGGAAGGAAGAATCGATGAAAACAAAGAAGCGCGTGCTTACCTCCTTGGTCCGGCGCAAAGCCCTGGCAGTTGCAGTGGCCTCCTGCTTTGCCGGCTACGCCCAGGCTAATCCGACCGGACCAACTGTGGTCAGCGGCGCCGCCACCTTCGCCGCCAGCGGCAAGACCCTGAACGTCACCAACACCCCGGGCGCGGTGATCAACTGGCAGGGATTCACGGTCAAGGCGGACGAACTCACCCGCTTCATCCAGCAAAATGCGCAAAGCGCGGTATTGAATCGTGTCACCAGCCAGGAAGTGTCGGCGATCCTGGGGCAATTGCAGTCGAACGGCCGCGTCTATCTCATCAACCCCAACGGCATCACCATCGGCACCGGCGCGCGTGTCGACACCGCCGGCTTTCTCGCCTCCAGCCTCAACCTGAGCGACAAAGACGCGCTCGCCGGCAAATTCAAACTGGAAGACACCGGCAGTTCGGGCAAGGTGATCAACAATGGCACCATTACCACCACTACCGGAGGCTTCGTCTACCTCGTCGCCCCCAACGTCGAGAACAACGGCGTCATCACCAGCCCCAAGGGCGAAATCATCCTCGCTGCCGGCAAGAGTGTGGAGCTGGTCGATTCGCAAAAGCCCGAACTGCGCGTGATATTGACCGCGCCGGAGAATACCGCCGTCAACGTCGGCAAGATGATCGCCGAAGCGGGCACCATCAGCATCTTCGCCGGCGCAATCAAACAGAGCGGCCTGATCTCCGCCAACAGCGCCGTGGTCGGCGAGAACGGCAAGATCATGCTCAAGGCGAAGAAGAACATTACGCTCGATGCGGGCAGCAAGACCGAGGCGTCTGGACCGCAGGGTGGGTCGATCACGATTCAGTCCGATGCCGGTACGGCATCCGTCGCCGGCGCGGTAGAGGCGAACGGAACGCAAGGCAAGGGCGGCGCCATAGCAATCGGCGCGCCGCAAGGCGTCACAGTCGCGCCGAGTGCGCAAATCGCGGCGAACGGTATTGAAGGCGGCAGCGTGTTGCTTGCGTCGACTGCGGGTTCTGTAAGCGTCGCGGCCCCGATTACCGCCAACGCTTTCGCGGGGCGTGCTGGCGAGATCGCGTTGATGGGTAGCGGCGGCGTTAAGCTAGAACCAACCGGCGTACTGCAATCAAGCGGCGGCAGCGGCGGAAGCGTGACGTTGCAGTCCGACCAGGGAGCAGTTGATGCTAGAGGGACGATCGACGTAACGGGCAATGAAGGGCCTGGGGGCCACATTCAGGTCGCAGCGCGCTCCGATATCACACTCGACAGCGGCAGCCAGCTTCTCGCCGGCGGCACCTCGGGCGGCGAAGTGCGAATCGAATCGGGCGAAGGCACACTGCTTGTTTCCGGTTTGATCGACGGTCAAGGTAGAGACGGTAAAGGTGGGCGCGTCTGGCTGCTCGCACCCCGCGTAGGCTTGATCAACGAATCGGTAGTGAATGTTTCCGGCCGCAGCGGCGGCGGCACGGTACTCGTCGGCGGTGACTACCAAGGCAAGAATCCGGATGTGCCGAATGCGTATCGTACCTATGTCGGTGCAAACGCTTCGATCATTGCGGACGCGATCGAAACCGGTGACGGGGGCAAGGTGATTGTGTGGGCGGATGACGTTGCTCGCTTCTACGGGGTAATCAGCGCACGAGGCGGTGCCCACTCCGGAAATGGCGGTTTCGTAGAAACGAGCGGCCACAATAGCTTACAGGTGCTCGGACACGTTGATGCAAGTGCGCGCGCGGGATTGGCGGGCACTTGGCTTCTTGATCCAAGTGACGTCACGATCGATCATAGTTCGAGCGGCCCGCTCGTAACTGGTGTATTCGATCCGGCGGGAGCGTCTGGAACGATCGGCGATGCGACCATTAATACCGCGTTGAATTCCGGTACGGACGTCACCGTTCAAACTTCCACCGGGACTGGTGGGGCGGGCAACATTACCGTGAACGGTACTGCAGACACCCTCGGTGCTGCGGCGATTCTCTTGAATAGTGGTGGCTTGACACGCACGCTTACACTCAAGGCAAACAACACGATTGATGTGCACGCCGGTGCTTCCATTACCGGAAGCGGCGCCGGAAATCGCCTCAACGTGATTTTGAATTCTGACAGTGATGCGACGGCTGGCGGCGCGATTCTCGTGACAGGCGCGACTATCACCAGCAACGGCGGCAACATCACCCTGGGTGGTGGTTCGGATCCATTGGTGGGTAATGCAGTGGGCTCGGGGGCGAATATCGTTGGTATCAAGATTGATAATGCGACGTTGAACGCTGGCGCAGGCAACATCTCGCTGCGCGGCACCGGCCTTTCAGGTACCAGTGGCGGCTACGGTATTCAGATCCTTGGCGGCGCGTCCCTTAGTACAACCTCTATCGGCGCAATTACGCTGACTGGTGTCGGTAGCCCGGGAGGTGTCGGCTCCAATCGTGGAGTCGGTATTGAAAATGCTGGTACTTCGATTACAACGGTCGACGGTCCCATAACGATCACAGGAACCGGCAACGGTTCCGGCAGCGCGAATGATGGCGTTTCGCTAACCAATGCCGCAATATCAACTACCGGTTTGACCGGCACGGGCACCATCACCATCACTGGCACGGGTGGCGCTGGTACCGACAATCACGGCATGATCCTCAACAACGGCGCGGGGGTTTCTACGGTTAGCTCGGTGACCGGCGATATCACGATAACGGGCCATGGTGGTAGCAATACGAATAGTTCTGGTCTGGTGTTGGAATCCTATCTAGCGGGCAATTACTCCGTAGTGAAATCCACCGGCAGTGCAAACATTACTTTGGTTGGCACCGCCTCCGCGGCGTCCGGATTCGGTATTCAGTCGCGCGCTGTCAGCGGTGGCCTGAACAACATAATCGGCGACGCTGCGATGACCGGCGACATTACCTTGCGAACTAGCTCGGTGGGCGTTGACAGCATCTCTCTGGCAGGTCTCAATATTCTTGGCACTCGCAAACTGTTCCTTGAGCCGGGTGTTGTCAGTGATTCCATTGGGATTGCGGGTGGTAGCGGGGTATTTAATCTTTCTACCGCTGAACTCAACACGATCCAAACTGGTTTTAATTCGATCACCATCGGCCGTGCAGATGGCTCTTCCGCACTAACTTTTGGCGCTGGAGTCGCAGCAGGATATCAGTTCAATACCAATGTAACGTTGCGCAATGGCGCTGGAAACATCAGCGTCGCGGGTCCGCTGTCCACGAGCAACGGTGGGAGCGTGACCTTGCTTGCAGGCACCGGAATTTCGTCCACGGTCGACGGCACGATCACGACGACGGCGGCGGCCAACACGAGCGCTGCCTCGGGCACGGTGAATCTGGGCACCACGGGCAACATCAGCCTGGCCGGTGCGATCGTCACCACGGGTGCGGCGAACAATGCGGGCACGGGTGGTGCGGGCGGACAGGTCGATCTGACGGCCACCGAAGGTGCGATCACGGTGGCCAACATCACCGCGAGTGGCGGGGCCTCCAGCGGCGGCACGAACATCGGTGGGGATGCGGCGGCGATCAATCTGAGCACGACGACGGGGACGGCCACGGCGCATGACATCACGCTCAATGGTGTGCTCACGGCTGCGGGTGGCACGGGCAGCACGGCTGCGGGGCTCTCGAAGACGGTGACGCTGACTGCGACCGGCGCGATTGTTGATGGCAACGTGGGTGCGAACAACGTAACGGCGCAAAAGCTGGTGATTGGTTCGCAGACTGGAGTTGGCACGGCCGGGGATGTGACTCTGGAGACGGCGGTGGCGGATCTGGACATTCAGAACGGCACCTCGGGCAACATTGGGCTGAGCAATGCGCAGGCGTTGAATGTGCTGCGTGTGGCGCAGACGGGTAACGGCACGGTGACGCTGGGGACCACGACTGGTGGGATCACGATTGCCTCGGGTGCGGGCACCTTTGGGGTGACCTCTACGGGCAATGGCCAGGTGACGTTGAATCCGACGAGCACGCTGGCGATCAACAATGTGATCACCACCACGGGTGGCAACGTGGCGGTGAGCGGTGGTACCGGTGACATCACGAGCACCAGTGCGGGTGTGATCACGACGACGGCGGCGGCCAACACGAGCGCTGCCTCGGGCACGGTGAATCTGGGCACCACGGGCAACATCAGCCTGGCCGGTGCGATCGTCACCACGGGTGCGGCGAACAATGCGGGCACGGGT
>Ga0334722_10003707_pt1 | contig 16293 bp, 6 predicted proteins | sample C3_bottom_MG_FD_207210 | JGI IMG/M metagenome (GOLD analysis project Ga0334722, IMG submission 207210) | Sediment microbial communities from Yellowstone Lake, YNP, Wyoming, USA - C3_bottom | ecosystem: Environmental > Aquatic > Freshwater > Lake > Sediment | place: USA: Wyoming | collected...
TCACTCCAATGTCATGGCGATCTATGACATTGGGACAGCGGTCACCAAAGAAGGCAAAGAAATCAACTACATATTGATGGAATTTCTGTTAGGTCGACCGCTCGGAGAAGTTTTGCGCAAAAAGGATCTGGAAATGGGCGACTTGGTTCGTATCGCCGAAAAAATCTCTTCCGGACTGGCCGCTGCACACCGACTCAACATTGTTCACCGTGACATCAAGGCGGACAATATCATCATAGATGAAAGTGGCGAACCTAAAATACTGGATTTTGGTTTGGCGAAAGCCGCCCAGACTATCGGCTTCAGTGAAAAAGACGCCGCCACCGATACCGTTTCGGAGGAATTAACCAGTGCCGGTAAAATACTGGGCACTGTTTCCTATATGTCTCCGGAGCAGGCCAGAGGTGAGAAAGTCGATATTCGCTCCGATGTCTTCTCCTTCGGAATTCTGCTATATCGCATGGTGACAGGCGAATTGCCCTTTGAAGGCCCCACCCAGGTTTCGACACTTGCTAAAATTCTGGAAGCACAACCGGAACCGCCCCATCTAAAAAACGAAAACATCCCCCCGGAACTTGAGCGGATAATTGATAAATGCCTGCATAAAGAGCCCTCAGACCGATATCAGGGAGCCTCCGATTTGGCCGTTGATCTGCGTCATGTCCGCAAGGAATTTGATAGCGGCGTGACCGACACGGTTTCCATTTCTTCCAAGTCAACTCGTAAAACATTTGGTTTCAGCAAGGCGCGCATTGGCAAGAAAGGCATGTTTATCGGAATGGGGGCCGGTACCGCGTTGATAGTTTTGCTTCTATTCCTGGTAGGCGGATACTTTGGAGTTGGCCTTTTTTCAGGAACTGGCGGCACCAGCGCAGTTCAAGCCGGCGAAAATAGTCTGGCTATTCTGGGTTTTGAAAACAAGACATCTGATGAAAAATATGATTGGCTCAAGACCGGCCTTCCCGAGATTCTCTTAACCGATTTGGCGCAGACCCCGGCCCTCAAAATCATAAGTCACGAACGAATTCTTGATTACTTCACAGACAAGAAAGCAACTCGCACCCATGAGGAATACGTCAAAGCAGCCAAATCTTTAGGCGCGGCCAAATTGTTGAGCGGTTCATTTTACAGATTAGGCGACCAGATTAGAATCGACGCTCGATTGGAAGATGTGGCGACCGGCAATATTATTTTGACAGAAAAGGTAGTCGGGACAGACGCCTTTTCACTAGTTGACAGTTTGACCTCCAAATTGGCCTCAGCCCTGGAAATTAGAAATATGGAGGGGATGCAAAAAGTTGCGATGTACACGTCTTCTTCAGAAGATGCTTACAAGTACTATCTGAAAGGTTTGGAGCAGTTTCTGGAACAGCGCTGGGATGAATGTCGTGAATCTTTTAACAATGCGCTGGCCATTGATTCTACTTTTGCGATGCCCTATTTGCGTCTAGCCATGAGTTACATATTCGATGGACGAATGCAACAAGGCCTGCCGTACCTTCAAAAGGCCAAGCTATACGAGAACAAACTTCCCCAACGAGAACGCAACCTGCTCGACATTTATTCCGATATCTGGCTAAGGAAAGAGTTTAACGATGCGTTTACCAAGCTGGAAGTTTTCGTCAAGAATTACCCTGATGACAAGGAAGGTCGCTGTATTTATGGCATTCTAATTTATCAATTCCAGGCCGACACGACTCGGGCCTATGCTCAAATTGATACGGCTTTACAGATTGATCCGCTATTTCTTTTGGCACACATGTTTTCCATAGCGATTTCTACTCCCAGCGGAAATATTGAAAAGACAATTAGGACGGCCAAAGAAATAAAGAAATTTTATCCGGACTCACCGTTGGCGTATGAGGAATTGGCTGATGCTTACAGATTACAGAGCGAGTATGACAACTCCATCAACGAATACAAACAGCTGTATGCCCATTTTCCTGCGAACAAGTCTGCCCTTAGAACAATCAGCGATTTATTTATTATCAAACGCCAGTTTGACAGCGCCAATTTCTATCTGGCTAAAAACTATGAAGTGAGCAAGGGCGATCCGGTTGAATTACGCCGCTATTACAATGATCTGTCAAATTTGAATGTCTGGCAGGGCCAGTTTTTGAAAGCAGTGGCTTCTCAAGAATTGGCCGCCGAAAATGCCAGGAAAAGTTTGGATAGTATGAGCGTGAGATCGGCATTGGATTTGGTCTCGCGGCATTTTGAAAGAATGGATAGAGTTGACAGTGCTGTCTTTTATGCCGAAGAAAGCGGCAAGTGGGCTGGCGGTGTTCTCAATAAAATGTCGTTACCTTTCAGGTTGATCGACCTCGATTATTCCAGGAAAGACGAGGCCCGAGAAATATTCCGAAAGTTATTGCCTGAAATGAGACCCAAACTTCCCAGGGACCTTTTGAGCATTTTGGATAATGCCGAGTTGATGATGGATGGTTTGTATGAAGCCGACACTCTTAAAATGATTGAGGCGGGAAAGAGATTAAGAAAACAAGAAGGAAATCAAAATAACTCACAGGGGACATATGAATTGGGAGTACTGTTGGTACTAAATCGGCAATATGAGGAGGGGAAAGGGCTGTTGGTGAATTTTGTGGAGGGGAAAGACCAATCCACGGAAGGATACATCTATTTACTTTCGCAATACTACCTTGGCCGGGCCAATGAAGGGCTCAATAAGAAAAAAGACGCAGCCAAAAATTACACCGAGGTTCTTCATTATTGGGGTAAACCTGATATTGAAACTAAAATCATCAAAGACACGCGTGAGCGTCTGGCCAAACTGACTACATAGTTTTCGATTATTCACACCGACTTAAATATCATCAAACTTGAATCTTGAAGTATGCCTCATATATTTGCGGGACTATGCTGACCCGCGCCAAAGCTTTTGCTCGGCAATTTGAAGCAAATCTCTGGATTCTATCGGCCGGCTGGTTTGTCAGCGCTCTGGGATTTGCGCTTTCGGTTCCGTTCATTTCAATTTATTTCAATGACAAGCTCGGTCTGTCCATAACACAGATCGGATTATTCTTTGGCGTGATGGCAATCATCCGTTCGTTCTTCCAGGCTGTGGGAGGCGAGATATCAGATCGGCTGGACAGAAGAACGATGCTGATTCAAACTCAATACATACGCAGTGTGGCGCTAATAATGATTGCTGTTGCCATCGCCATGAATTGGGGGTTCTGGCCGGTGGCAATCTTCCTCACAATTAATTCCGTCGCCGGAGCTGTTTTTCAGCCAATCGCGAACTCGATGGTTTCGGATATTTTGCCTCAATCGAAAAGACTTGATGGATTTGCGATTACGCGTTCGGCCTCCAATCTGGGCTGGGCCGTGGGACCATCAATGGGCGGATTTCTGGCATCGCAATCCTATGCCGTGCTTTTCATCATCGCCGCGGTGGTCACGTTCATTTCGACTTTGGTGTTTCAACTATTTCTAAAATCTGTCCCCTATGAAAAAGCCGGCAACAAGTTCAAACCATCTGACATCTTGGCAATTAAAAATGACCCCAATCTGGCCATACATTCGGGACTTACTTTCATTTTGTTTTTGGTGGTGGCACAATTGATTGCTCCATTTTCAATTTTTGCCGTTCAAATCGTCGGAATCAGCGAAACTCAATTGGGCTATTTATTCGGATTGAACGGGCTTTTGGTAGTAGTCGCACAGATTCCGGTCACCCGGCTATTGTCCAAGACCAGATTGACATCGCAATTAATTATAGGCGCCGTCCTCTATGCCATTGGATACAGTATAGTGGGTTTGGCTCCGTCATTTGGATTTTTTTTCCTGACGATATTCATCGTAACGCTCGGAGAAATAACTATGTCTCCGCCATCACTGGCGCTTACAACCCGATTGGCTCCTCGAGGGCGCATGGGGCGATATATGGGAATTTACGGTTTTGTCACGGCGGCAGGGTGGTCATTCGGGCCGCTCTGGGGAGGAGTTATTCTCGACCATTTGGCTTACCACAAACCTTTATTGGCTTGGATGGCGATTTCCTCTTTAGCATTAGTGTCGGCAATTGGATACTTTTTATTTCAGAGAAAGCTGGATCCCAAGATTGACCACGAAACGCCTATTTGATAATGGCCAATTTCCCCATTTGTATTCGGTCTGGTGATTCTACCACCCAGTAGTACAAGCCGGAGACAACCGCCTGTGTATTGCGTGTGATTAAATCCCAGGTTTCATGCGAAGCACCGGGACTGGCCGGGTCTTTGTCATGTGGAATTTCCCTGATTAAATCTCCATCGAGAGAATAGATTTGAATGGTACACTTGGGCGGCAAATTGGCAAAGTTAATACGATGGGCTCGGGTTTCAGGAGCATCGCTGCCCAGGTTTTCGAACCCTCTGCCTATATAATCTGCGTTATCCAGATAAGGATTGGGATAGACATATACATCAAGATTATTGGCCAACACGGAATCGACCGGCAGATTGGGATATTCAATTACTACATTATTAAGAGGGTCAGTTTCCAGCGCCGGCAGACCGGCTATGGGAGAGCCAAAATCAAAAGTCGTGACTGACACATAGTATTGCACTGTGGGCAGCAGATTATCAATTTCGAATTCGTACTCATAATATTTCGGAAGCGGTTCACCATGGTCATAAGTTACTTCCGACGAATCCCAAAGTATCGGGTCGAGCCCAGGGGGAAAAGTTATTTGAGGATAAACTTTCCGAATTTCTCCGGCTCGACCGAGACTATAAGCGTTTATGTCTTCCGGTTCGAAATAGTAGGTTTCGCCCTGCCATGCAATCGGAGATGAACTGTTATAACGTTTCGGATCGAAGTTGGGGTCGTTAAATATCTTTCGCAGCGAATCAATCGTGAAAGGAGTTTCTTCAAGTACCCAGAGCTTTCCTGAATTTGAACCGGGATTATAGCGATATCGGTCGTAATCTTCGCGGTCAAAAGAAGTCAACAGAGAAAAACTGGTTTGGCGGTCGTCTCGAGAAATGTAAACCCGATATCCTTCAAAATCGATAAGATTCGAAAAAAGGTCTCGAGTATTTTCGGAATAATAGCCATTCCACCTGACGATTAGCTTCCCAATTCCTGGTATCAGCCGCATAAGTGGGGCCGGCGGGGGACCGGCACCGCGAAAATCGGGGACGCCATCACCGCGATACCAGGTCGTATCATAACTTGAGTAATTCCAAGTAGTGTCAATGCTGACTATGGTGGAGTCGATAAAGACAGTGTCAACCGAAGCAATACTTGAATCGTTCGGACAAAGCCTAAATTCACCTTTGTAGCCGTCTTCATCAGTATCAATTCCTGGATTGTCAAATACCCAGGCCGCCCACCGGGCATTAGTTGCCAGATTGTTGAAATTCAATTTTTCAATGTATTCGCGGGGATTGTGAGGGTCGAAGTCGAGAAAATCATTGGGACCTACATGGAAATCGGCGCCCGCTATCCACGCAAAAGAGATGGGAAGAGTCTCGCCGGGGTCAATATTGAACGGCCCAAAGGACAACAAATATCTGGTGTCAAAGCCGTCAGCAATGTCAAGTGCATTATCGGGCGGCGGCAAATATCCTTCCGCAGTATGATCCAGTGCGACCGTCAACAGGTCATAGTCAAATTCATCGTGGCGCAGCGCATAATACTTGTTTTTGTCTCCTTGAGGTGTCCCCATGCGCGGACCAAAATATCGATATGGGTCAGTGGGAGTGGGGGCTTTGCGCGGCCCGAAATCTTTTGACGCATCACCATAGTTTGTAATCCACCAGTTAAAAGAATAGTCAAGCTTTTCAGCAGGGGTTCGTACGACCATAGTCCCCAAAACGCTTCGCACCGAACGGTAGTCCCAGCTGCCGGACTCCGGGTCGCCATCGTTGTCGGCATGCCAGGCAATATTGAGAGTATCCACAAAGCCACATCCTTCGGGCGCCTGGTGTGTCCGATAAAAACCTACCATGTCGTCGTCCCAGCCTTCGGGGCCGTTTCGTGAAGTATGCCAGGCGTCGCCATCTACGTACACACCCATGTAAACATTCTTCAAAGGTTTGTCGCCGATGTTAGTCACTTTGTAATCAAACAAAATAAAATCTTCGGAATAAGAATAGCTCCAGGCCATAGAGCGCTGATCGACTTTTATGTAAAGCGGCTTATGCGGTGATTGGTCGTAGTAATCGGATGGGACCAGACCCGGGTTGGTAACTGTGTCATAATATTCAGTAATGATGTCCTGTTCTGAAAACGCTTTAATTTTTTCGTTGTAATTTGGACTATTTCTGTCGATGGAAGCATACTGAAATTTGCCCAGCTCTCCGGGCAGCGGCCAAAATTCTTTGTTTACATAATAATCTTCATCTGCCGTAGAGACCAAAGTGTCCCGGCCCACAACGGCGCCAATCCAAAACGCACCAACCCATAAGTAAACCAGATCACTGTTTTTGGGGTGTATGCAGGAGGGGATAGCCTGGCCGGTAAAGGGATCGGGGATGGTTTGTCCTTCAGTGCCGAAAGTGCCGTTGTTGGCTATAGCCAGTTGCAGATTTCCGCGATTGTGAGCAGTGTATTCAATCTGGGGTTTTTCATCTGTACGCTGACTGTTTTGAAAAAACTTTCGAGCACGTTTCAGCTTGGGATTATAAGTGTCGTCGGAATTGGCTGCGGAAAGCGTCAATAAGACCAAAAAGGCCGCCCCAAATAATAATTTGAGACGGCCTTTGAATTTCAGGCGCGAAATCATAAGATAATCTACATAAGGATGACCAATTTTCCTATCTGAACTTCACCTGTATCGAGGTTCTCGACTGTCCAATAATACAGGCCCGATACAGCCGCTTGAGTATTTCGGGTAATCAAATTCCAGGTGTCATGTGTGGAATTTGGATCAATCGGATTCATGTCGTGATTAATCTCCCGCACCAGGTCTCCGTCGAGTGAGAAAATGCTAATTCGGCACTTGGGCGGTAGATTGGCGAAGTGAATTTGGCGCACCCGGTCATCAGGCCGCTGCGACTGATTTAGCCTTTGTCCTGTCGTATCCACGCCTTCAAAACCCCGCGCACGATAATCGGCGTCGATTCGGTAGGGGTTAGGGTAGATAAAGACTTTCAAATCAAGGCTATCAACAGAGGCATTGTTATCTAATGGATAGGCGTTGGCCGTATTAAAGGTGACGTTAGTTTCCAAGGGGGGCAATCCGGTACTGGGAGAACCAAAATCGAAAGCCGTAACGCTAATCCAGTAGGGAACAGTCGGCAGCAAATCATTTATGACATAATCATATTCAAAATACTTCGGATATCCATCCGAAGTCTTTTCCGATGCCGGCAGAGAATCAAGGACCAAGGTGCTGGGGTAGGGCTGATTCGGATAGACTTTGTGAATGCCATCGGGATCAGTCAGACTCGATGAATTGTACCCTTGTCTCTCGAAATAAAATGTCGACTCGGGATAGTACGGATGATGATAGGGATGAGTCTGGGTGAATTTCAACGGATCAAATGTTGAATCGCCGAAGGCATAATAGGTGAACAACTGTTGGTAAGTAAACGGCTCGTCTTTTAGCTGAAACAAGGGCGGAACGGCACTGGCATTGTAAGTCCACTTATTGTAGTTTTCCTTGTCATAAGAAACTAATCTTGAGTAACTCGATGAACGGTTGTCTCGGGACACATAAATCCTATATCCTTCAAAGTCAAGGCTTCTTGAGAAGGGGTCTCGTGTGGTCTCCGAACGATAGCCGTTGAACCGGACTCGAACCAGGCCTACTTTTGGCTCGATGAACAAGAAAGGCGCTGGCGGGGGGGAGGCCCCACGGAAGTCGGGAACGAGGTCACCAATTGAAAAAGTCGTGTCGACCTTGTTATAAATGTAAAATGTATCAATCGTTGTCCCGTTGCTGTCGGTGATGGTGTCGATTCTGTCAATTATTGAATCTAATGGACAGAATCTCATTTCACCGGCATAACCATCACTGTCGGTATCAACGCCGGGATTGTCATAAATCCATTCGGCCCATCTGGAATTAACTTCCAAGTCCTTGAAATTTAGGCCGGCATAGTATGCTTTCGGGTTGTTAGGCAAATTATTTTTGGCGTTGTCCGGGTCAACGTGAAATTTTAATCCAGCCACATAGGCAAAAGACAATGGTAGAACTTCGCCCGGTTCGATATTGAAAGGACCGAATGACAACAAATATCTGGTGTCATAACCATCCGCGAAATCGCAAGCCTGGCCCGGGTTAGGCAACAGCCATAGCGTGTCTTGCTGCGTAATGCTGCAGGTAAAGGCTTGATCGTAATCAAATTCCCGATTCCTTAAAACGTAGTACTTGTTTCTGTCCCCTTCGGGAGTTCCCAGACCGCCGGTGCCGTAATCACGGAATGGTTCGGCCCACTTACCCTTATTGGGTTGCTCCCGCGGGCCAAAATCAAGCGCCGCAGCGCCGTTGCCGATCCACCAGTTAAAGGATACTTCCAGAGATTCGGGCGGGGCCGGCGTTCGCACAATGCGGGTACCGGTGACGTTTGGCGCCGGCTGCGAGACCCCACCCACATCACCATCATTGTCCGCAATCCAGGCTATGTCGGCCTCATCTACAAACGCGCAGGTCAAATGGGTGTCAACAAAAGCGGGAACGAACCCACAAAGGTCGTCTAAATAAGGGTCTGTCCCAGCACCCACATCGGCGTCCACGTAGATGCCCATAAATACGTCTTTCAGAGTTCGCAGTCCAATATTCTGAATGCTATAGTCAAACAACACAAAATCTTCAGCGTACGCGTAAGACCAGGCATAAGACTTTTGAATGACTTGAACACCAATGGGGACGTGACCGCGGGGGTCATAGCCCGTATAGCCACTTCCGGTTTGTTTAACAGTGTCCGTGTATTGGGCGATGTAATCTTCTTCAGAAACTGCGCCGTCATATAAGTCAAATTTGGTAGGGTCAATAATTGATTTTTTGATCATGTCACCGGTCGGGGGTGGATCGGGGAAAAATTCCTGGATTCGCTGCCAACCATCGTGACCTACAGAGACCAACGTGTCTCGGCCGACTACCGCACCAATCCAAAAGGCGCCGCCATATAAATACTCCACACCGCTATTTTTGGGGACTTCGCAGGAAAAGGCAATGCTTTTACCGGTAAAACAATCGACTTTTATCGCTTTGGCGTAATTGGTACCGAAAGTTCCATTATTGGAAACAGCCAGAGCGATATTTCCCACGCGGTGTTGCGCAATACAATGTGCTGGTGGCTCGGCAGTTTGCTCGCCGTAATTAAATTTGTGGTAATCATTTGGTCCGTAGAGCGTACGCGCTAAAAGAGGCGACACTTGCAATATCGATAGTATTGAGAAGGCAGTTATTGAGATGATAAAACGCTTTGTTGACATAGGCCTCACGCTTTTCAAATAGTTTCTTTAATTATTGACGCACTGGCCGGAAATTCCGTTTAGTCTCGTTTCATTCAATTGTTAGTCTCTTTTGACCTATAACCCAATGCAAGACCTTAAACTACCAAAAACCCTCAAATCAATCAAGCGTTTTTGGCAGAATTTGAGAAAACGCAAGTCCTGTCTTTTTGGCAATTTTTTGAATTGATGTCTCCACGTTAAAAAAAAACCGGCAATTCGGCCGGCTTTTTTGAGAATTTAGGAATTCTGCTAAACAATTGCTAATTAGAAGGTTTCGCAAATGCATCGGGAGGAATTTGGGCATTCACCTTGAATTCGGTCATTTCTGAATAATCGCATTTTTTCCCATCCAGTTGTCTGGTGACTTTAAAGGGAACGAGAATGCCTTCCACGGCAGTGAACTTGTCAAATTTCTCTTCAATGTTCCCTTCCTGACCCATGGCTGTCTTGCCCCAATAAGACTTGCTGACAAGTTTATGAGTTTTGGAATCAAATGCTAACGTGCAAGTCTTTTCTCCATTGCTTTCCAAGAGCACCACAAAATCCACAGGAGTTCCATCAACTTCTCCAGTGCCGTCATAAACTGCCTGAACGGAAGGTGAGTCAGACTCCCTAAAAATCCTGATTGTATTCCGCAGGTCGTCTTTCGATTCATCAACCAATTCATCTTCACCCATAGCGACAATTTCACCGGTGGGTCCGGTTCTCCAACCGCTGTTCCCGTTGCGAATGCTCAATATTTTTTGACCCATCATCGTGGCCTCTTCGCGAATTTTGTCAGGAAACACACGTTCCACGTCATTGGGAATGACAAATTCTCCTTGAGGCGTCACAACTGTAAATGTCCCTTTGGATTTGATGGAATTGACTTTCTTGAAACTGGCCAGCCCACCGTGAGCAGACACTGCCTGGGACAGGACCGATTTCCCCTTTTCGAGATTTTCAGGAGTCACCGCCAACTCTGATTTCTGTTCGCCGGAAGGGATGGTAATGTCGACAGTCGCCACTGCTCCCAATCCAAGTTTATCTAGAGGCATTTCAAAATCGACGCCTTTGCCGACTACAACGATTTGGAGCGCATCGGGACGTAAATTTTTCTTGGCCGCTGCAATTACGTCCGGTGCGGTGACTTTTTCGACACCTTCTTTTGTTTTTTGGAGGAAATCCTCCGGTAGACCGTAAAAGTCGTATGTCATCATTCGATTAACGACTTCGCCTTTAGTGTCAAAATTAAAAACAAAAGAATTTAAGTAAGCATTCTTAGCTTTGGTCATTTCCTCTGCGGTGGGAGGATCGGTCTGCATGCCTTTAATAACTTTAATAGTTTCCTGTATAGCTTTGGCAGTAGTTTCGGATTTGGTGCCGACGTAGGAGTAAAAAATGCCCGGATACGATATATTAGCGGTGTACACGGCCGAAACTCCATAGGCCAGACCTTCACGAGAGCGCACCGCATTGAATAAGCGATTGCCAAAGCCGCTGCCCAAGATAGTGTTCATGACGATTCTGGCAGGATAGTCGGCATCAGTGACTAATCCGCCGATGTGCCCGATAAGTATGGTCGACTGGGTCACGTCATTTTTTTCAATGTAAGAAACGCCTTGTGCGAATTTGTAATCGACCTTAGGCAGGGGAGGAACGGGAGTAGTTCCTTTCGGCCAGTCTCCGAACAACTGCTTGATTTTAGCAACTAATGCGGTTTCATCAAAATCACCCCAGACGCCAATTTGAATCTTGTCCGGAGTAATGTATTTCTTATGAAATTCGATCAGATCATCACGGGTGATGGCATTTATCGTCGCATATTCGGTGTGACGGGCATAGACCGAGTTGGGACCATAAATGACATTTTCAAATTCACGGTTGCCGATTTCTCCCGGGTCATCGTTGCGCCTGGCAATACTGGTACGCTCCTGTACTTTTTCAAGATCGATTTTGTCCTGCTCGAAAACCGGATTGCGCAGGACTTCAGCCAGTACTTCGAGTCCCAAATCGGTGTATTCACTTAACACATTGACACTGGCGCCGCCATTTTCCAATCCGATATAAGTTTCGACACTGGCGCCGACGGCTTCCAATTTTTCGTCAATATCATCGCCACTCCATTTTTTGGTGCCGCCGGTTCGCAGAACCGAGCCGGTAATTTCAGCCAGACCAATTTTATCGGGAGGATCAAGATGAGAGCCACAATTAATTCGGACCGATGCATTTAACAAAGGGAGCGCCCTATTTTGGATCAAATAAATACGCAAACCGTTGTCGAGCGTTATTTTCTTTACCTGGGGTATTTGAAGCGGATTTAATGGCGGGTATTTTAGTTTGCTGACATCTTGCGCCATCGAAATTACCGACACGGACGCCATCAGTAACCCCATCAGCACAGTTGTTATGATTATTCTTTTCATGTCTATCTACTCCCTCAATTAGCTTTGAATCGTGTTCATCAGCACAACCGTGCGGTTGTTCTTGGTAAAATACTGTTTGGCTACACGCTGGATGTCTTCGGGCGTCACTGCATTAATCCGGTCCAGTTGCCGAAACATTTGATGCCAGTCGCCCCAATAAGTTTCATATGAAGTCAGAGAACCAGCCAGGCCGGAATTGCTGACGAGACTTCTGATGAAATCCGCTTTAGCCCGTGCTTTGATTTCTTCCAATTTTTCTGCAGGAACCAATTCTTTTTGAAGCTTGTCAATTTCTACATAGATTTCCTTTTCACAATCGTAATTAGAAATCTTGGGAGCAGGTATGGCATATACTAATGCTGTGGTCGGGTATTTGTCTCCGGGGAACCCGGGTAATCCGGCAATCTGGGCCACCATTTTCTTGTCTTTGACCATCTTCTTGTACAGCACGGAAGTGCGTCCGCCCACCAAATAATCAAAAAGTGCGTCTATAGCAGGACGGTCGGGGTGAGTAAGTTCCGGAATATGCCACCCGGCTACGAGAATCGGCTGTGAAGGGTCTTCAAGTTCCATTCTGCGCTCACCGAGTTGAGGCGGCTCAATTGTGGCAATTCGAGGAGGTGCGGGTCGATACGGAATGCGGCCGAAATATTTTTCGGCCATTTTGAAAATATCGTTGGCGTTGACATCCCCTACGATGGCGATGGTTAGATTTGAAGGTCCATAATACTTTTCAAAAAAGGCTTTAGCTTCTTTGCGAGAATAATATTGAATATCAGACATATGCCCGATACCTATCACGCCATAAGGGTGGGCGCTAAAAGCCAATCCAATGTACTGCTCAATCAGTCGGCCTATCGGATTTGATTCGATGCGCATCCGGCGTTCTTCAGCTACCACATCACGCTCCTTGTACATTTCACGAAGCACCGGATTCAAAAAGCGTTCAGACTCAAGTGCCATCCACAATTCAACTTTGTTGGAAGGGAGGCTGTAGAAATAAGATGTATAGTCGGTGGCAGTGCCGGCATTAAGTCCAACTGCTCCTTCTCGAGTGACGGTCTGGCCAAAGGCGTTAGGTTCGACCAATTGGTACGACGCTTCACGAGCAGCTTCATAATCTTTTTCAAGTTTCTTTACTTTGGCTGAATCGACAAACATGCCTTTGGTCCGTTCGTCACGAAGCTCCATAAAAATGGAATCTTCGACCGCTATAAGTCCTTTTTCCTTCTGATAATTTTTGGTTCCCAATGTGGTCGTTCCTTTAAAGGCCATGTGCTCGAACATGTGTGCCAAACCGGAGTATCCTTTGGGATCATCCACTGACCCAACATTGGCGTAGGTATCGAATGACACCACCGGAGCATCGTGTCGTTCCAGTATAATAATTTTAAGCCCGTTCTTAAGTGTGTGTTCAACGACCGAATTCTCCAGCTGGGAAAAATCAAAAGAGAACGTGGGAAATGCTGCAAATGTGGCAAAAAGAAATGTTACGGCTGCTCGCCAACTGCGAAAGACTTTCATTATTTCCTCCTATGAAAAGCAGATTTGTTCTATATCAAACCATAAAGTATGGTCTTGGACGCCGTGAATGTCAAGGGCTTAGTATAGAAGTAAATTTCTCGTAACTTGTTGAAAATATGCTAATTGGGTACGAAGACGGTTAAGATTTGTTTTGAAATCAGAGTTACATGATAGAATAAATCGAGAAAAGCTTTTTCGTCGCTTCAGGCAGCACTTTCAATCGTTAATCTAATTACCACCAGGAAATCAGTTTGGGTCTGATGGTGTGAGGCAAATCATCATTGCGCGGGATAACACGGGCGGAAATGCCAAATCTTCCGGATTCGGTCAGGGTGACTTCGCCGGAAAAAGAGTAAGTGCCGTTTGGTGAAGCACTGGCAGTCGGCTGTTGTGTGAAGACAAATGGTTTGAAATTGGTCAACTGTTCCTGGGCGTCCAGCCAACCGGTGACCAGTTCAATGCGAACTTCATTCGGAGAAATGTCACCTAAGTATACCTCGATAGTAATCGGTAATTTTTGTCCGACCAAAAGTTCGGAGTCGGATACCGGGAAATTGACACTATTGATACTTATTTTTTCCCAATTTCTGGACATTTTCTCAAGCCATTGGGCAATTCGGCGAGTCGGTTCAAAATTTTCTGCCGACATTCTTTGAAAAGCCGACATGGCGGAGACATAGAATTGATCGGTGTAATTCATAAGCATGAATTGCGATGAGAAAAATTCACCGGCCGTCTGTATCGAGTTCTTCATTCGGGCCAGCCAATCGGCCGGTAAGCCAATTTCATTTAAGGCATAGAACAAAGGAATAACTTCGCGTTCCAGAGTATTGTACAGCATCTCGGCATCATATTTGTCCTGCAATTCCACGTTTTCAATCTCTTCACCATTGCCAATCTTGAATCCATTTTGACCTTTATATCCTTCGGCCCACCATCCATCCAGTATGGACAAATGTAATCCGCCGTTGATGGCAGCTTTCATTCCCGAAGTACCACTGGCTTCCTGTGGCCGCCGCGGGTTATTAAGCCAGGCATCACAGCCCTGCACCAAAACACCAGCGACATTGATGTCATAATCTTCCAAAAAGATAATTCTATCGCGGAATCGCTCTTCACCGGCGTAACCAATTATCTGTTTAATAATTTCTTTTCCGGGATTGTCCAACGGATGAGCTTTCCCTGCAATAATCAGCTGAACGGGACGCCGGTCGTTATTTATTAGTTTGTTCAATCTTTCAGGATCAGCGAATATCAGGTTGCCTCGCTTATAACTGGAGAAACGTCTGGCAAAACCGATTGTCAAAATTCTTGGATCCAGGATTTTTTCCGCTCTTTGAATTTCCAGCTGCGAAGCGCCCCGTCGCGTTAACTGCCCCACAAATCGCTTACGCGCAAAATTGACGAGATGCTCCCGTTTGCGACAATGCACCCGCCACAATTCAGCGTCAGGAATACCTTGTACCTTTTTCCAAACTTCCGGCGCGCCCGGACGATCATTATATCGAGAGCCAAAATAGGAAGCATATAAGTCATTCAATTCAGAAGAAATCCAAGAACCAAGGTGAATTCCATTAGTGATTGATTTTATAGGGACTTCTTCAAAGGGCAGCTCGGGCCAAATAACGTGCCACATTTTTCGGGCAATTTCGCCGTGCAGTTGTGACACGCCATTGCTAAAGGCCGAAGTTTTTAGCGCCGCCGCGGTCATGGTAAACGGTTCAGACTTGTCATCAGGGAAAACGCGCCCAAGCTTAAGAAAATCTTCCCAATTGATGCCCATGCTCGAAACCATTTCGCCTAAATAGCGCTGAACCAAAATCGGGTCAAAGCGTTCGTTGCCGGCGGCCACTGGAGTATGTGTCGTGAAAACCGATGTCGACCAGATGTATGGGAGCGCCTCTTTAAATTTCAGGTTATGATTTGAAATCAAATCGCGCATCCGTTCCAAAGTCAAAAACCAGGAGTGCCCTTCATTCATGTGATAGATCGCCGGATCAATGTTTAATGCTTTTAAAGCACGAACACCCCCGATACCCAGTACCGTCTCCTGGCGGATGCGCATTTCTTTGTCGCCGCCATAAAGCACCGAAGTGATATCCTTGATTTTAGGTGGATTGTCGGGAATGTTGGCATCGAGTAAATAGAGTGGCACCCGTCCAACCATGACCTGCCAAACCTGAAGGTGAACACTTTGTCTGTCCAGCTCAACCATGATTTGCAACGGCTTTTCATTTTTATCTTTGACACGCTGCACTGGCATGTGGTACCAATCGTTTTCTTCGTACCGTTCCTGCTGCCAGCCTTCAGAGGAGAGTACCTGACGGAAGTAACCATATCGGTAAAGCAATCCCACAGCAACCATGGGAATGCCTAAATCAGATGCTGCTTTCAGAGTATCTCCGGACAAAACTCCGAGACCGCCGGAGTATACCGGCAATCCGGTATCGAGACCGTATTCCAGCGAGAAATATGCGACAACGTCATTATCGTGCTGGCCGTATTTGTAATGAAACCAGCTGTGTCGGTTTTTATATTGCTGCAGCTTTTCATAAATTTGGTCGAGCCTCTCCAGAAACTCGCCATTTTCAGCAGCTTCTTTCAGAACTTCCTGCGGCAAGCGGGAGAGCATTTCCACCGGATTTTGATTGGTACTTTCCCATAGCTCTTCGTCCAACTCGCGGAAAAGGCGAACTAACTCCGGATTCCAGGAATACCACAAATTATGAGCCAAATCCTGAAGATGTTTGATTCGTTCAGGGAGATTAGGTAATACCAGAAACTGTTTAATGCGCATTTCTATACCTTTCGGTTCTTCAAAGCAAAGTCTAAAAGGGGGTTACCCACCCTAATTTTCCGTTAGTCGAGCTGGTGGGAAACGCTCCTTAGCATCTTTCTTAAGTAATAATATCGTAAGTTAGAGGCTTTAATACCACTATTTAACAACCGAAAA
>Ga0334722_10003708_pt1 | contig 16288 bp, 23 predicted proteins | sample C3_bottom_MG_FD_207210 | JGI IMG/M metagenome (GOLD analysis project Ga0334722, IMG submission 207210) | Sediment microbial communities from Yellowstone Lake, YNP, Wyoming, USA - C3_bottom | ecosystem: Environmental > Aquatic > Freshwater > Lake > Sediment | place: USA: Wyoming | collected...
GCAATAATTCTTTCCAGCATGAACGAATCTCCTATTCAGCTTGGAGCGTTTCTTTCTTCAGCTCCGATTTGAGCGCAAAAACGCCCTTGGTGACCACCGCATCTCCCACCTTCAGCCCCTCCTTGATCTCGATCTTCAGACCTGAGGCGGGGCCGACGGAAACGCGTCTCACAACAAACGTGCCACCCCCTTCATGAATAAAGACGTACCGTTCTGCGCCGTCAAGGAAGACCGCCTCTTCGGGAACAGTAATCACTTTTCCAGCCCCGGAGTCTTTAATAGTGTCTATCGAAGCCGTCGCAAACATTCCCGGCTTCAAAGAACCGTTTCTGTTGTCTATAGTTACGCGTGCCTTCACCATACGTGTCTTAGCGTCCATGACATCGGCCAGGTGGGAAATGCGTCCCTTAAACTCTTGACCGGGGTAGGCGGAGACGGAGAGCTTTACCTGCATGCCGGTCCTCACTTTGCCGAGGTCCTGTTCGTATATGTCGACCATGAGCCATAAGGTGGAGAGGTCGGCGACTGTGAAGAGCGTCTTCTCCGGTCCGACCATCTCTCCTTTGGCCACTGTTTTTTCGATAACAACGCCTGACAGGGGTGAGCAGACGGGAATCAAGGGGCGCTGCTGATCCGTGCCGTTAGTGACTGTTTCCACTTTTTGCACTTCAACGCCGAGGAGACGGAACCGCTCTTTTGCCAGGCGCAGATCCGCTTCGGCCTCGCTAAATTCCTGACGCGTCTTGAGCAGATCCTTCTCGGGCGACACCTTCTTCTGAAAGAGTGTTTCCTCTCGCTTGACGCTCCTTGCAACCAGGTCGAGGCGTCCCCTGGCTTTCAAGTAGTCGGACCACGCCTGGTCCATATCAACGGAATCAATCTCAGCGAGCACCTGGCCGTGTCGCACCCTGTCCCCTTGCGATGCGTTTACGCTGACAGCCCGGCCCGCCGCCCGGGGATTTACCCGGGCAACCTGGTCCCCATTCATCTCCAGCACCGCAGTTGCCGAAATAAGCTCCGCGGGGGTCACCGCGGCAACCTTCTGAACCTCGATACCGGCCGTCTTCACGCCTTCCGCTGTGAGTTTGACTATCCCATCCTGCGGCGCCTCATTCTTCCCGGTCTCCGTCTTTCCGGCGGCCGCGGGGAGCTTCTGCTCCACCGCCGTCTCCTTCTTTGAGCATCCGCCGGCGAAGACAAGCGCTGCAAAGAAAACGGCTACAAACATCGCCGAAGCGATTGTCATCTTTTTATTTTCAGCCCGAATCCCTTTCATCTCAGATCACCTCCGACCGCCCTTTCAAGGTCATTGTATCCGCGTTGGGCCGAGAGAAGAGCCTCCAGGTGCGCGTTGCGCGTTTCGATTGTTTCCCTTTGGGCAATACGGACATCGTAAAAGCTGATCTTGCCCTCCCGGAAAGCATACTGGAGGAGACCGAGGTTTTCGGTGGTTCGTCCCAAAATTTCCTGTTTAAAAATATCGAGCTCGCTTAAGGATGAGGCGGCTGCCGCGTAGGACTCCTCAATATCTTTTCGGGCGGTCCTTGTCACACCGGCCTCCCGAATCCGCGCCTGGGATGCCCTGGCCCGGGTCTCAACAATCTCTGCCTGCTTCCGGTCAAAGAGCGGAATCTCGACAGAGAGAGTGCCGCCAACCTCGTACCGCCGCTCATCCCTTCCTTGAAAGAGGCTCCAGGTAATGTTTGGAATCAATTGCCTTTTTGTGAGTATGAACGCGGCATCTGACCTCCGCGTCTCGGCTGCGGCAGCCTTGATATCGGGCCGGGCGGTTATGCGGATCAGAAGCGTCTCAATGTCCGGCAGCGGATGAAGTCCTGCCGCGAGATCGCCATCGGGGATCACTTCTGCATCCGATGCCATACCGATAAGCGTTCTGAGCGAAAGGAGTGCCTTTTTGTATGCCGTCGAAGCGGCAATCTGGTCCCTTCTCGCCCTGGCCAGCTCGACCTGGCTCAGGTTCACCTCAAGAGCGGCCACATCCCCAGCTTCATACTTCACCGAGACAAGCCGGGAAAGCTCCTCCTGGAGCCGGACGAATTCCTGTGCGAGCGTCTCCTTCTCGCGCAGGAAGAGGGCTTGGGCAAAGAGATCCCTGATATCTGCCGTCAGAGTCCGCTCGAGGTCGTGGATTTCCATGCGCGACCGCACCAGGTTGTGTGTGGCTGCGTCGATACGCAACCCTCGTTGGCCGCCCACCTCTACGCTCTGGGAGAGGCTGAACTGGTTGTTCAGGTATCTGCCTCCTTCTTCCTCCGGTGGCCGGTCTTTGAACGACAGCCCACCTTCGATGACGGGATTAGAAAACGAAGGGAGTTCTGCCTTCTGCATCTGCCCTTTGGCCGCATCTTCCTCGAACCTGAACGCCTGCATCTGCGGGTTATTCTTCAGTCCGGTCGCCACGGCCTCTTCTATTGTGAAGGCGAACGCAGGACCGGAAAAAAGAATGACAATAGCTATGATGATCCGGTAAAACATTTGGAATCTCCTATCTGTGCTTCAGGCATCTATCGCATTTTTCATGCTGCCCTGCCTGGTTACGGCTTGATCCAGCCGCTTAGCGATAATCTTTACAAAATCGAGTGCGCCTTGGGTATCCCTGTCCAGAACAATCCTTTTAACGGTTATATATTCGTCGAACGTAAATGTGAGAACCGCATGATCAAGCATGTCTGCCTCCTAAATTCCTTGTATGTTTTGACGAACTCCCGGACCGAGCTCGAAGACCGGCCGTCACTTCGGCTCGAGAAATGCGTCCGCCTTCTTATTCAGCCTGGCCAAATATTCCATGGCCTGCCTGCTGTCCGCATCTCTCACGATCTCGTTCAGCATCAGGATTTCTTCCCGTGAAAAAGTGATAACCACCTTGTCTTTCATTGTCATCATCCCTTTGAATTTTTCGTTGCGTTGTCCACAACACGGCGGACGTCACCGAGACATCATCTTCCCAGGGGATGGGTGATGTCGCACCTGCACGCACCCTTCTTTTTCTCATTCAGTATTCTTTCCAGGATGGATGACATTCCATTACTTTCCTGAACGTCTCTTATTATGTCTTCTTCAGAGTAACCAAAACAGTAGCAGATAAGATTTTTCGTCATTCATTCTCCCTTCTGTCTTTCTCAAATAAATAAGATCGCAAACAGCACCGCTCCCAATATTGCCCAGAGGATATCTTTTTTGAAATAGAGCACAATAATAAGTGACGCGATAAAGATTATCCGATGAAACCGATATACAGCACTGTTTTGCATAATTCTAATAACGACGGTTTTTTCATAAAGGCCTTATCCCATCTATCCTTTTGCTCACCTATGTCCAAGGCCCATGTCCCCAATCTACTGAAGGGACAGCGCATTGAACAGATAGCCGACCGTCATGATGCCGATACCCACTACCCCGATGAACACCGCAATCAGGCGGGGCTTTAGTACTTTGCGCAGGATGATGAATTCCGGCAGGGAAAGGGCGATTACCGCCATCATAAAGGCCAATACCGTGCCCAGCGCCGCGCCCTTACCAAGCAGCGCCTGCACCACGGGGATGATTCCGGCAGCATTGGAATACATGGGAATGCCCACGAGCACCGAAACGGGAACCGCCCACCACTGTTTGCCCATGATGCCGGCCATGACGCCTTCGGGCACATAACCATGAATGCCGGCGCCCACCGCAATTCCCGCAATCACATAGGGCCAGACCTTGCCCACGATCTCGCGCACCGCGTCCAGGCCATACCTGATCCGCATGACCCCGGAAATCTTATTTTCCTCTCCGTCTACCATTCCCAGCGGCGTTTCATAGACCCATCCCTCGACATGTTTCTCCATGCCCAGTCGTCCGATGACCCAGCCGGAAACGATGGCGATTGAAAGGCCGGTGCTTAAATAAATGGCCGCCACCTTCCAACCGAACATCCCGTAGAGAAGCACCAGAGCAACTTCATTCACCATCGGGGCCGAAATCAGGAACGATAAGGTGACGCCGAGCGGAACGCCCGTGGTGACGAATCCGATAAAGAGCGGCACCGCCGAGCAGGAGCAGAAGGGAGTCACGATACCCAGAGTCCCGGCAAGCACGTTGCCGAAGAATTCCTTTTTCCCTGCCAGCATCTTCCGGGTGCGTTCGGGTGTAAAGAATGAACGGATGATACCCACTCCGAAGACAATGAGAGTGAGAAGCATCAACACTTTCGGGGTGTCAAAAAAGAAGAATTCAACGGCAGAGGCAAGACGGGTCTGTGGTGCCAGGCCGAGCAGGGAATAGGTAAGCCAGTTTGCCGCCAGCGCAAGGAAGTGATAAACCACGCCCCAGATGATGAGACCCGGTAAAAGGAATACCAGGTATCTCCACAAACTGGCCTGTTTTACTTCCTTTACGGCGCAGGTCGCAGTGCAGCAACCACCCTTTTCATTAATAATATTCAATTCCATTTTCTTATTCCTCCGCATCTTCAGAGTGATACGCCCCGCCAAGCATTATCGCCCGCAACCGGCGCATTGGCTTTTGCGAGTTATTACCGTTTCCATTCCCGTTGTCTTGCTTTGCAGGAAATCCTGAAGCCTTTTCTTGTCTTCTGCCGCTGCCTCCGGCTCAACTTTTTCCAGTACCGCCAGGATAAGGAACCTCCTGAAAAAATCGGATTCGTCAAGACGGTAATGGCTCCACCGGCCCTCTTTCCGATCTTTTATAAAGCCCGCTGCCTTTAATGCATTCAAGTGAAAAGATACCTTGGGCTGAACCATGTCGAGGGCCGCAACGAGATCACAGACGCATAACTCGCCCCGCTCAAGGAGCTTTAATATCCTGAGCCTCGTTTCCTCCGAAAGAGCTTTGAAAATCCGCAGTAAATTCTCCATACTTAAACCTCTTCCTGGATCAGTGCTTTTACTTTCTCGATACCGGGCAGCGGCTTTCCCGAAAATTTGAGCTTCCCGTTCACCACGAGCCCCGGCGTCGACATCGTATATTTCACAATCTCCTGAATATCCGAAACCTTCGCAATTGTTGCTTCTATACTCAGTTCTTTTACCGCCGCCTTTGCCAACTCCTCCATCTTTTGACAATTTGCACATCCCGGTCCTAATATTTTGATTTCCATTGCTCTGTCCTCCTTAGACATATCTATAAACCATTATTTATGGTGACTAACGCTCAAATGCTTTTTAAGTTGTGTATTTGTTACCATCATATAAATATATATTTATATATAAGTCAAGTTATTTTTAGAAAAGAAATTCCCGTTGCCCTATGAGGCATCTCCTTAAAAGCACTGTACTTCATGAAAGACGGTTCGGAATTAGCGGAATGTGCCTTGGATCATGTTAAGAAATTAGCGAAAGATGGCTCTCTTGGAGAAGTTGTCCTTCTCAATGTGTTTCTGGTCACACTTCCCCTCAACGATGCGGATTTTATCAGAGCATTATTGATATTGATGCCTTGACGAATGATTATGTGAACAAAAGCCTTATTTTACCGGCTGCGCTTTTTTTCTGTTGTTGACCTCGATAAGCTGAGCATTCACCTTGCCCGCAGAGACGGCCATGACAATGGACTGCACCGCACCAATTTCATCTTCGCTGATACCCTGTTCCCTGGCTACACCAAGGTAATGCTCCATTCAGGGATAGCAGCTAAGTGCCATGGCGGATGCCAGATGGATCATCAGAGTGACTTTAGGCTCTAAAATCTCATTGTTTCGAGCGGAGTTATAAAAATCGACAAAGGCCTTTTTTTGTTTAGACGCCAGCATGTGTGCCTCCTTTGTGAAATGTGCTGTGGTAAAGGAATATTACATACTGAGGGTAAATTCAAGAATAATGATTTAGCAAATCGGATTCAATATACTTATACAAATCGTTAGTAATTGGAAAAATTTTCGCCTCTTCACTTCAGGCATTGAAATACATCCATACACCACAGACAGACGCCGCAGGGTTCGGCGTTGATGTAACAATCCTGCTCAAAGTCACCGCCCTCGACGTAGTCGCACAGGGCAAAACTACAGTTGAAACAAAATGGATAATCATAGCGAAGGACGTTCCGCCGGAATGAGACGAAGTGGGGATCATTCCATATCTCCAGGATGCTTCTTTCGGATAGATTACCGAATACCTTGGGCTTTACAATCTTTTCTACGCCGTTTATGTAACAACGGTAATGGTGCCATAAAAAATAGCAAGGATGGACATTTCCATCCCAGGAAACAAAGATGCTGCCTTCCTCCACAAAGTCGCACCGGCGAACGCTTTTGGGGATAATTTCCGGTAAGCGGAGCTTTAACCCCGTCTCGGTCCCGATGGCCCGTGCCCTGTCAAAGACCTGTTCCATTTTTTCTATCCAGACATGATCCGTAGAAAACAGTTTCTTCAGATTCAATGAAATTCCCTGTCGTAAGGCATCCGCCACCAGCGATTCCACAAAGGCAATGATTTTCTTTTCGGCGGCGGATTTTTCATATTTCATGAACACATCGTAATAGCGCCTGATATCAATTCCTTCTTTTTCGGCTTTTCTCAAGTGTTGATGAAATATGGATACAGACAGGTCCAGGTTGGCGTCGTAAGTCGTTTGAGAAACGAGTGCCTGATGATAAGGAAAAAGTTGTGTTACAATTACAAAATCAGCGCCTTGAGATGCCACCCATTGAATGGTTTCTGCCAATTCGTCGATATTGTCGCGCCTCAGGACGAACTCCGCTCCTATTTCAAGGCGATCGTTGTATGTTGTCTTCGCTGTGTGGAGCATTTTAAGCGCTCCCTCAACACTCCTGAAATCTTCCCCTTGACGGATGTCACTGAAAGTCTCGGGGGATAAGGCGTCAATAGAAAGGCATATCCGGTCCACTCCCGCCCTGACCAGGGACATCGCTCGCCGCCTGTCTATGAGCAGGCCATTGGTCTGGAATCCAATCCAAGCGTCTTTGTCCATTTTTGCTTTGGCAATCCGGATGAAATCATCGAGGCGCGGATGAAGGAGAGGCTCGCCAATACCGTTCAAGACCAAGGCCTCAACTGTGGGCAGAACAGGCAACAAGGTCATGAAAGTATCCGCAGACATATCCCCTTCCAGAAATTCTGAATCATGTCTCTGTTTAAGGCACATCGAACATTGGAGATTGCAGCGGGTAGTTGTTTCGACGAACAACTTGGCCGGATAAGATCTTAGTGCCGGAGATTCTTTGATCGGCAGGATATGCAGCGGCTTCAAAGTGTAATTTCAGTAAATTCCGTGTCGAGTAAGTTCAACGAAAGCATCTTTCTTGCGATGCTTATTGAATAACATCCGAAAGAAAGTACACCCATCATAATGACCCAACGCTTGATTTTCAGGAAGGAGACCTCGCCCCCACTCATCCCCCAAATATGCCACCTTTCAACTGGAAGTTCTTAATATACCTTCGTAAAAAATATTGCAACAAATAAACAGCCATGACGAATATTCTGTTCCAGTATGCCCCGGCTGTGATTGAGAACCCCAAAGACCGATTTACTGATACCAAAACTTATTCAGCCTTATTTACCATGCAGAATATCTACCCAGCGGGTAGCCTCCGTATCGCTGACCTTGCCAAGGTAGACCTGCGTGGTTTTTAAATCCTGGTGCCTCAAGATTATTTTCGACACCACTTCCAGGGGCACACCGTTTCTGCTGGCAAAGGTGGCCGAGTATCTACGGAGATCATGGGGCGAAATCCGGACCTTAACTTTCTCTCCCAACCGCCTGACCAAAGTTCTGGCTGTCGAATAGCAAATGGGAAATGGACGGTCATCAGATTGGAGCCCCTTATCCTTGATGTACTCAGCAAGCTTTTTTGACACGCTATCGGGCATATAGGCCAGTTCAGCGTCTTTACCTGATTTTGGCTCCCGCAGGGTAATGGTCCGGTCCGATATATCCGACACCTTGATCTTCAGCAATTCGCCAATCCTTAATCCGCATCGTGCCTGAAGTTCCAATATCAGCCGATCTCGCTGCCTCCTCGTATTGTAGATCATCTCGTCTACTATTTCCCGCTCAAGGATCTTATGAGGCAACTGCTTCGGCGCTCGATAGGATTTCCTGAGTAGGGTCGTGTTACAGGGATTTTTCATGTTTAGTGAACAACGGTCAATGATGAAATTATAAAAGGCTTTCATCTGTGCATACCTGAGCCTCCGCGTGGATTTTGACAGGTGCTGCGTCGCTCTTTCCAGGAAGTCATAAATTTCATCAGAGCCAATCGAATCCAGAACCTTTTCGGAGTAAGCTGCCTCATATTTTTCGAGCAGGGGGCCGTAACTCTCTATCGTGCGTTTTCTGTGATTTAACCGAAGGTAATCCCTGAACAGTTTTATCGCTTCTTGCGTTATCATGATACACCTCCATATTCTTTGTTAGCTGGTTTGTGAGGTCTTTGGGGCTGCTGAGATTATATACTCACTTGACGAATCATGGAGCGTGCGTTTATTGCGGTTTGAACTATGCTACAAAAAATCCTCGGCATGTGTTACCCACTTCAATAAATATAGTTGAGAATCTCGCTGTATTTTTTCATCATGCAGTCCACCCGCTTGTGGGTGACGATCTTGACCGCATCGACCAACTGTCGCTCCTTTCGGACCCTTTGCTGAATTCCATTTCCGACAGGCATAATCCCAGTGCGCATAACGACGGATACTGTTCCAACAGCCTGTTCTCAAGATCGTCCGTATGCAGATTTGTCAAACAGCCGGGCAAGCAGCTCTCTTCCTGAAAATGAAGGGTTTTCACACCGCGTGTGCGCTTCTGAATGAGCTGAACAAAAACCGTCAGATCAAGTTCATCCTGGTATGGCCGACTGATATAGAGGCGAGCGTGCTTTTCCTGATATTGCTCCATTACTTCGCAAAGAGGGTTTTTATCATTTCCGATGATATTCTTCTGACCAAAATCCTCCGTGAACTTTTGTAAATGCCGGGAAAGATTTTCAATGTCATCTGCTTCATGCTCGGTAAGAATCCTTAAATGTCGAGGCCCGTATGGAATTGAAAAATCCCGTTTGTCTTCCTCCGCCATGACGCAGATAAAGCCGGGCTTATTCAGATATGGCCATGCGAAGGCGATGTAAATGCGCCGGTACGCGTTATCCGAATCCAGATCAACAAAGATCTTCCTTTCGTAATCCTGGTCCTTCAAATATCTCCGTTGAATTTTCATATCCACACTCCTTCTGCTCAGCTCAAATCACAATCGGCAAATAAAGAGCGCATTGCGCTCTGACGTGCCATTGTCTCGTAGTTAAGGGCATGCCGGAAGTGATCCGGCCCCAGTTTTACGTAAATGTAGCGCTTCGACCCTGTGCCCTCATCCTCTTGGAGCTTTTTGGCCACGTTATGAAGGTGATCGGCAAAACACTTCGTCATCGCGCATTCTTTTGGCAGAACGACAGACTGCTCCATGATTTCCCGGTGCGAAGCATCGAGGGATTCTGTCCGGTTGCAGGACACGGTCAAGTCTTTCTCATTCCAGGCATAATCTCCCTTTTGGTATGCGGCGTAATAGTTCATAAAGATCTTTCCACGGTGCCGTTCGGCAAAAGCGCGGGCGTTTCTGGTTTCCGGCATGGCATCCACGACACACCGGGACACATGGAAGCTTCTCATCAATCCGTCGAGTTCATCCCAGTCTTTGTAGATACCTATGTGAATAATCTTCCCGGCCTTGAAATTGTGCCTTTTCCCGATGACCACATGAAGCTCTTTTCCCTGGTCCACACCCATGTAACAGGGGCCTGGGTCCTGGCTGACAATGCCCTCTGTTGAGCATAGGGCAAGGACCTCTTGAATAGATATGCGGTTTGTCGCCTCAACATAGGCCACGCCTATCTTGAGGTTGTAGAAGTCCGTCCGGTTGTTCGTTGTGAGGTACTGGTGCAGAATTTCCGCAGGGGATACATAGTGAGAGAAGAGTTGCGAATAGGAATATCCGCGTTTGTCCGTCACACCTGGCTTCTTGGCAACCCATTCCCCGGCAGAAGGGAGAAGCTCCCCCCGACACTTGATACAGGCCCTGATAACCCGCCCGTTGACTTCGATAAGACAATCCGGGAACGATTCTTCCATGCATGTGTATTCCCCACATTTGGCGCATTTCAGGAGATAATGACGTTGATCTGTTTCCTGGAATGCTTTGTCGATGCCATAGTCGGGTAGCGTCGGGTTTGACAGTTTAAGCACCTCCTTATATGCGCTGTGCCCCATTCTTTCCATGGCCATGTCAACAGCGTTTTGCTCCCCCTCATCCAGCTCGTCAAAAACGATGAAATCAATCGGCACAGATTTCAAGCCTGTTCTGGCCCTCATACCCCGAAGATAAAGGAAACTGTTCCAGATACGTTTGACATTGGCCGAATCGGTGTCACGAATCCAGGCCCCTATGGATTCCGGATTGTCGTGGATCAATGGGTCTATCCGTCCCTTGGCGAAATCCGTAACGTCACTCTTGGACGGGAACAAATACAAAATGCCCCTGAAATCGCCATAACGAGCCTTATATGCTACTCTCAGCATCGCCTTTGAAGTGAGACCCATCTGAGCAGCCTTTATCTCCACCTGATGGGGGTGATTATCTTTGTACGGCGTCACCAGGTACTCATGACGGTCATACGAGAACGGTCTGCCATCGAGGGTGATCCCCTTCACCCAATCATGAAACAGCGGGGCGTTTTCAGTCTCTCCATAGCGAATGCTAATGGATGTCAACAGACTGTCTAAGAGCCTGGCCTTCTTTGAGGCGATTGATAATGAGATTCCTGACACCTGAGTCCACCTCCCCAATAGCGGTTAAAACCTCCCTCTGAAAATCAGCCACGGCCTGGATGTCATAGAGAGTCTTGAAGATTTCCAACTGCAGTTCCAATTGCCCCCGGATCTCCCGCATGGCCTTCAATGTTGTGTCGTGATCCTCCGCCTGTATTGCCAGTTCCAGAAGGGTGTTCGCCTTGCGGTTGATGTTCAGTAGCTGATCAACAGCATTCAGATTCTTTTCAACGACCTGATGCGCTGTTTCAAGAGCCACGGACTTGACCACGGCGATGTTCAGTTCTTTCCGAGCCTGGCTGATGGCACCCTCGGTGACGCCAAAGACTTTAGCGCAATCTTTACCCGATTTACCGGAGCGAAGAAGCTGAGATAATTTCAGTTTATCGATTTTACCGTTTGACATGTCCTAAAGTCCCCCTTAACTTTACTAAATACTTTCGCACCCGTCGCTCCGCCGAATATCTGTTGATAGATTTCCGTTGTGGGGAGCTTCTTGCTTGCCAGTTTTTCCCACAGACACATCTGTTCTTCCGTCAGAGGTATCCCCCTCTTCGCAGGACTCAATCCCATGTTTTTCCTTCACCTCGGCCAGAATTTTCCGTCTTTCGCTATCTTGGAAAAAAACCGTAAGCCACTCCCGTTTCTCCTCTGCCTCAAGCCAACGCTCCTGTGTTCTTTTCATGTTTTTACTCCTTATCTGGTCGGTCCCACAACGTTCCCATGCCAATCCTGCCAATCTCTTAACCTCATCATCACCAAGTCGTCGTCATGACGTTTCCCGGTGATATGGACTACGACAATCGGTGTCTTCCCGGTCGGGCAGTTGCGGACAGCCTGCTCCATAAAGCCGTTACCAACAAAGGCGATGCGGCTCTTCACCTCCACCGCAAAAGGGCCGGCATCTACATCATGACCTCCGAGGACACCTCTGCGGGTTCCACTCAGTTCCTTGGCAATCGCCGCTTCGCATCTCTTCCCGCGGCCCCTGTTCAGCTTCGGATTCATCGGTTCCCTCCTGTATCTCCGTCGATGCTTCGATATACCTGCTGCCTGGCTTTCGCCGATGCCGCCAAGACACCGACACGCAGATCGCAGTAGTCGTAAACCCGTGCACGGTCCTTCCCCGGCGCCGGTCGCATGACTCGGCCAAGGTACTGAATCAGTCGCCCACTGAATTTGACGGGGCAGGCCATGAGCAGCGTTGACAGTCCCTTGCAATCGAATCCTTCTCCGATCAACTGTCCAGTGGCAATCAAGACCTTGATCTTTCCGGTGTGCAGGCGTTCCACAATGGTCTTACGTTCTTCATTACATACAGAACCTGTCAGGACATCGGCGTTCATGCCCTGTTTGCTCAGCATGTCCTGTAGGGCATGGCAATGCTCTTTCCGGTCGCTAAGCACAAGGCAGACGCCCCCGCCGTTGGATGCCTCTTTAATGATGTCGCCGACAATCAGACGGTTCCGGCTATTGTCCAAAGTGAGTTCAGATAACATCTGGCTATATTCTTCGGAGGCATCGAAATCGGTTACGAAGGCCGTTTCACGGACGATAACTTCTACGTTTTGGATGATGTCATTTTCGGTAAGATCGCTCTGATTCACATCGATCTTCCGCCCCAGGTGCCAACTGATGAGCTTCGTCAAACCATCGCGGCGGTATGGAGTGGCAGACAGGCCCAGCATATACCTGCAGTCGAAGCTGGCGAGGGCCTCGGTGAAAGTCCGGGAAGGGCAGCGGTGGCACTCATCAATGACCAGGTGGCCGATGTGCTCACTGATCTCCTCGGCAATAGGGTAGACGCTGTTGACGATGCCGATGGTAATCTTGTTGCCGATCTGCTTCTTGCCATTGCCGATGATGCCGATCTCTGTCTTTGGAATGTCCAGGAATTGCTCGATACGCTCGGTCCATTGGTTCATGAGTTCCTTTGAATGAACGATGATCATGGTAGGCTGCCGGCGTGCGGCAATGAGGGATAAGGCCATAACCGTCTTGCCGCTGCCCGTTGGTGCCTGTAATACTCCAAAGTCACGGATCAGGATGTCCGCCGTGGCGGACTGCTGATACCCCTTGAGGATGCCGGTGAAGGTGAAGTTCTGCTCCGGCAATGTCCGGCGCTGGTCGATGATCTGATACTGGGTGCCCGTTTCCTTGCAAAAATAGAGAATGAGTCCCATAGTGCCCCGCGGTATCGACAGTCCGCCGGGATGGTTTTTGTAGAACGTCAACCAGTGATCCGTCTCACCGTTCCACCTGGACATACGGTCGTTGTCAATCCATCGGGGATTTTCGATGGTGAAGGTGTCTCGGATTTTCCGCACCAGAGGTTCCGGTGTCTCAATGATTTGTATTGCGTTGCTGAGGATGATCTTCATGAGCCCGACCTCTTCCGGTAAGTCCGTACCGGCACTTCGTCCTCGTCAAGTTCGAGCAGGACGTGGCCGGTGTCGTATGCTACCTGGAGAAATCCATCCCACTGACCAATTGACATGGTGATGAACACGCCGTGCCACGTCCCACCGATCAGTTCGGTCAAGAATTTATCTGCCGGCACTTCGTTTAGGTCCGGTCGTTCCATATGGCCTCCTTTTTTCGCATCCGCTGATCCATTTTCGAGAACGATTTTCATGTCCGGTTGTCTCTCATTTCGGACCCGTTTCGGGGTAGGGTAGGTAGTAGCGCCGCCGCCCTTATATAAGGGGCGGCGTCACTACAACCTTTGACCGGTCGCGCCAGTTTTGCCGGGCGCTACGCGCGCGACTGACAAACAATTGAAATTAATCATGAATAAATTTCCCGGCCCTCAAGTATTTTTTGTTCCATGCATCAATATCCGTCCTTTCGACGATAAATGGGTTTCCACCAGCTGTTGCGAAGGCCAAAAAGTCTCTGATCCGCTGTCGCGACAAACCGGATTTCTTCTTGAATGTCGGCAAAAAATCTGACAACGCTACTTCGTTGCTTTGCAGGATAGACAGTGCCGCTGGTAAATACGTATCGAACGCCGGGGGAGGAGCGCTTGACCGGGATGTTTTTTTTGTTGCCAGGATGTCCAGCCGCTTCTCGAAGCAGTACCCGCCGTTGCTTTCGTCCACTGCCCAGACAACCGTAAACGGTTCCATTGGTGCGTAGTTTCTCAGTGAGGTCTCGATAACGAATGCATCTTCTTCTGTTGCGTGGGCTGTCATGACAATGCTTGCATCGTAATCCCTCCCCAAAACGCCGCCGCCAGCCCCCCTGTCCGTTGTCGCTCGGTCGCCAGGGGTTCCCTTCGGGTCGTGGTGTGCGTACGAGATTGCAGCTCCGGTGTGCTCTGCCAGCCCGTCAAAGGAATCCAAAAGTCCCTTCAGTCCGTCGCGGCTGTTGCTGTTTTCATCTCCGGTCAGTACTTTGTACAGAGGATCCAGGGTTATGAGATCCGGCGCTGCGACACCAGCCAGCCGGCGCATTTTGTCAACTCCCGGCGCCCCGGACATTCCCTCTGCACCTCGCGCGTTTACTATCCACAGCCGGTCCCCAAGGTCGCTTTTCTCAACCAGCAGCGCGCGGCACATCCGTTTTAGACGCCGGTGGAAATGGTGGCTCTGGATTTCATATTGAATGTGTAAGACGCGGCGTGGCTTTGGAATGTGCAGGCCCAGAAATGATCTTCCGGTGGCTATACAAATAATCATCTGCAGCAAGAAGAATGTCTTTTTTGATTTTGAGGATCCAATTAGAACCACCTTGTCGCCCTTGTCAAAAACATCTGCAACAATCTGATCTGGATCCGGTGGCTCTTCCAGTAGCCATTCTGCCGCGTTTATCAGATGTGGCAGCTCTGTTGCTGAAATCTGATCTTCCGCGGATTTCAGGTAGTCAATTGGCATATCGGCCTCCCTTCGGCAGACAGCCATAAGAGCCTCTGCAATGCGCCTTTTTCTTTTCGGTAGTGTCCAGGTAGTCGGCTCAGTCGTGCCGGATTTGAGCAGCTTCGGTCGATCCCCAGGGGGGTCAGTAGGCGGTTGTAGAGGCGATGCTTGATCTCTGATTGCCATTGCTCCAGTGTCGTCACCGTGGCGATTTTTGAGACTTGCAGCCATGCGTGGATGCTCTTCCCGCCGCTATCTATCAAGGCGACGATGGGCAACTTGACGGCACTCCAGAAACGGATCTGATCTTCCCTGCATAGGTTGTCAAATTCGGCCATACAGTGTCGGTATGCCGCGACGTTCCCATCGCCTCGCAAGGTCTCGCCGTCGCCGGTTTTCTTCGGTGCCGAGGTGCCGGTCAGGGGATTGATTATGATGAAGGGGCCGGTTTTACCGCCATTCTTGAAATAGCCTATCAATTCTCCGGTGGTCTTGATCGTATCGCCGATGATCCCGGACTGGTGACGGTCGCCGATCCAAACGAGGTCGGTCGGCTCATAGAGAGTTTCGAGGAGCAGCGCCGGATCGCCTTGGGGTTCATCCAGGAGGCGAATCGGTGATGCCTCCCATAAATCGACCTCGTCGCTGATCTTCCCCTGTTCGATGATTCGCTGGAGGGCAGCTTTCCCGTCCGGGACAACCGGCGCCGGTCTGATGCGCGGGATGAAGGTGCCTCCGTTGTGGTCAGAAAGTGCCTTGCGGATAGCGTCGTGGATTTCCTTATCGGGGATTCGTCGGGTTCCCGATGGGACAGATTGCCGGATATCCTGAAAGATCGCGTCGGGGGGTATCCCGGCCATGACTCCCCAATTTGAGATTCCTAAAATGGTTGTATGACAACCGCTGCCGGGGGAAGGCATGTTTCTCAGGACGTCCTGATAGCGTGCGAGTATGTTCATAGCCCGTCACTCATTCAGTCCGCGCTTCTTTGTCAACCGGACCTTGCCGCGCTCGTTTGCCAGTTCGCAGAGTAACAGGTGAATGTTTGCCCCCAAGGGATTTTTCCGAAAGAGTTGGCCATAGGCGCGTCGAAATTTTCTATTCGGCCTGAGCATCGTTCCCCTCCCTGATTGCCTCAACCATCCGGTCAGCAAGCGCCATTAGCTTTGCAATCTGTTGGTCTGTCTGGCCATTGATGAGAACCTTCTCCGGGATTCTGGTCTCGGGATCAAACAGGATCGTGATAGATGGGTAATCAGTCATGATTATCCTTCCTCTTTAATAGTCTCTCTCACACCCATTGCTTCAATATCAGACTCCCGCCAAACGGTTGTCCGTGGTCCCAGCTTAATTGGTTGGGGAAAGCGGCCAGTGCGAACCCCCGCCCACCAAGTTGAGGCTGAGACAGGAACCCTGCCGCGGTCCTGCGGTGTGCCAATAATCTGCTTTAATCTCAAGAAACGCATCATATTGCTCCTCCTTAGTTCTTGTTGAACACTAAAGAGCAAGCGGTGTGCCATAAACAAAAAACGGTTGCGCCATTGACGTAACCGTTTATTATTAAAAATATTATATGCTATCTATGTCTATCTCGTGCTCATGATCCTTTCCTCGGGACTATCTACTAAAAAAACG
>Ga0334722_10003709_pt1 | contig 16288 bp, 32 predicted proteins | sample C3_bottom_MG_FD_207210 | JGI IMG/M metagenome (GOLD analysis project Ga0334722, IMG submission 207210) | Sediment microbial communities from Yellowstone Lake, YNP, Wyoming, USA - C3_bottom | ecosystem: Environmental > Aquatic > Freshwater > Lake > Sediment | place: USA: Wyoming | collected...
ATCGCTTCCGTTGGTGCCAGACAGTGGGATTAGGAGCCCTCAGCAATGAGCGAAGAGTCTTCGGGTCTTAAATATGGCTTGAGCCGTCTACCCAAAAAGGTAGATAAGATCCTGAACCAGCAAGCCAAAGAAGGCTCGTCCACGGACCCCGATGACTTGGCGCGCAAGAGATTGGAATACGCGAAGCAGGGCGCTTTTCTCAAGGCTCTCATCGAGAAGCTTCGCACGCTCTCGACCGAGCGTGAAAACGCGACGGATCCCCAGGAGCGCGAGCGCCTGAGCGCGGAGTGCGAGAGATATTACTCCATGGCCAGCCTGATGGGTCTCTCGGGACTCTTCGAAGGCATGGGTCTTTTGGCCGATCTTAGTTCCCTCGAAGGGGAAGACAAAGACGCCCAAGGCAAAAAAGTCCGGATCCGGATCTCGGTCGCGGATGTCATGTACGACATGGCGGGCTTCATGGAGCGCGTAGAAAGACTTTTGCGCAAGCAAAACCGGATGATCTTTGAGATCGGCGTGAAAGCCCAGGCGTTCTGGGTCGCCAAGCACGATCCCGAAGCCGAAGACGAGCCCGCCGGTGGGGGCGAAGTTCCGGTCGCTGCTGGAGTCGGGGTCAGTGACGAAGAAGTGGCGGCGGCGCACGCCGCGCCCACCGAAGAAGAGATTAGAAAAGCCGTACGCGGCTGATTGGTCGAGTGAGCGAGGGGTTAGTCATGACGGGTCTCGGTGTTTTAAGCTTTGAAAATTCCAAGCTCCTGGTCGAAGAGCACTCGTCGCATATCCAGGTCCCTTGGTTATTCATCAAGGGCTCGATCTTTGATTTTTTGGCGCTGCTGCGGACCAAGAATTTGTTCCTGGCCAAGTCCATGGACCGCGATGCCGCGAATTTGCTTCAAGAAGTTTTGTTTGTTGACGGGAAGCCTGTTTTCTTGCCGGTGCCCTCAGGGCTGATCGTGGTGCTGCCATTGATCGCGGCGCAGCAGACGCTGGACCGGGTGGGGTCCGAGAGCGTGATGGGCTGGGCCCAGGCGCGCGAAGTGGTGCGGAGATTCATGGATCATCTCTATGCACACAGCATTTTCATAGTAGAAGCGCGCGATGGCGCTGGGGCGTTGGTGCAAGAAAAAACCCGTGTGAATAATTTGTATTTGAGATTAAGACAGCCCGCAGCGCCTGTGGCGCAGGGCACGGCATCTGCGGCTCAGAGTGGGGAGACACCAAAATGATCGGTACTTTAGGTGGACTAAAAATCGAGCTGTCAAAAGAAGAGCTGCTTTGGCTCGTGCAGAACTCCAACGGCAACGGGAAGCACGAGCCGCGTTATGGCGATCCGGTTGACGAGGGCAACCACGCTCCGATGGACGAACTCACCGCTATCGAAGAGCATTTGAATAAGCGAAATCCCGGCGCGTTTTTGGACCAGGAAGACTTGGTCAACGAAGCCGAAGCCGCACGGGCTGAGGCGTATGCGCGGTTTGCTCTGAACGGCGCTGGCCGCTCGGTAGTTGTCATGGACGACCAGCACGAAGGCGTGCCGGTGGCGGCTGAAGCGCCGGTTCCTGCTGCTCCTGAATCTCCGGTTCCCCAGACTTCTCCGGCTTCCTAGAAAGGACCCGCATCATGGCATCAATCGGCAGACTTCCCATGGAGTATGCGCTCCAAGTGGCACTGGCTAAGGGCCAGCAGGTCGGCGTGCCCGTCAACATGCCTGCGGTGGCGCAAGGGATTCAAGCTATTGTCGAGGGGCTTTACCGGGACGGCTGGAATTTCACCGTCGAAGACCGGTTCCCGGTCTTTCAGATCTGCCAGCAGATCCCTGGAGCAGTGACCCCGGTGCGTGGGGGAGCCGGGGGCGGGGGGAACGGGAATGGCCAGCGGTATGCGCAGCCTGCCCAGGTTCCATACTATCCACCCCAAGTCGCGCCGCAGTATCAGCAGCCGGGTCCTCCCCCACCGATGTATCAGCAGCCCGTTCCCCAGAGAGCGCCATACCAGGAGCCGATTGCTCCCACGACGATAGTGCCGGGTCAGCCGCTTCCGCCGATGGCAGGGGGCGCGCCGGTAGGGGTGCCAGTGCCTCAAGCAGGGGGGATGCGTCCCGCAGCGACCGGACCCGTGCCGGTGAACGCGCCCGTCATGAAAAGCGCGAATATCCCGGATGCGCCGCCCAGTCTCACCGAAGCGCCGCAGCCTCCAGCTCCGATTTTTGAATAGGGATTCTTGCAGGAGGGTTCTCCGATGCCGGTGTTTTGGTTCTACGCTCCCCAGGTTCATCCGCAGACGCAGCAGCCCCAGCCGTTTCAGGTCGGGGATATCGAGAGCTTTGTGCTTAACTTGCCGCCGGGATCCCGCAAAGAAGACGCGATCTCGTACGCGCGCTCGAAAAACATGGGTGCTGCAGGCCGGTTAAAGTACTTAATCATCGAAGTTCCCCCCGATGACCCGACGGTGATGCTGCTGGCGGTTCAGCGTTACGGACTAAGCTCCCCGCAGCAGATGCAGCTTTCTGGGGAACACGTGAACGGGGGAATGCCCACAGGTGCCCCCCGAGGGCAGAACCAAGGGCGTCCTGCAGGACCCGTGGACCCCCAGAGCGGGTTTCAGCCTCTGGGCGACGCGGATCTCGACGGTGGAGACAGCGATCCCTATTCAGGGGGCGAAGACGGGACCTACGCTGACATTGTTCGGGATGGCGGGGGAATCCGGGATATTCCGAGGGGAGCCTAAGCTCATGCTTGCACAAGCGACCAGAGATCTCAAAAAGCTTTCGATGTACTTGGCCGAACGCGAAGTAGTTCCCTTGAGCGTGACCCGGATTCAGCTCCGGCATGACGCGGATCTGGACAAGGCGAACCGTAGAAACCCCCGGTTTCTTTGCGCCGTGCATCCCCACGAGTGGCTGATCCGCTGCGCGCTGGCAATCGAGCGCGTGAATCCCGAAGTCCGCGTCGGCGTGCTCTTGCACGAAATCGGGCACATGGTTTTGCCTGCTTTTAACGGGGCCAAGTCCGAAGTCGAAGTGGACGAGTTTGTTATTTCGCAGGTCCCCGAAGCAGGGTATTATTACGGGGATCACGGCTATTACAGCCCGCAGCACGAGAAAGATGTAATCGCCAAGAACGTCGAGCATGTCTCGATAAATTTCTTGCGGCTGGTCGGCGTGGACTAGGGGACCGGGGCATGGACGACTTGGAACCAGAGTTTACGTTCGGGAACCGGCTCCGGGTCGAGATCTGCGTCCGCTCGGGTGAGAACCACGGCGTTGATCTTACCACCCAGGTCGAACTCGAAGACTACAAAGACCGGGTGCGCGCAGGCGCGCGGCTCACCGAAGTGATTACGTTACTTTGGAACGCGATGCCGCTGAACCTGATCAAGAGCACCGAAAAAGATTTCGAGAAGGGGACCGGGGACGTAGGGGTGGGCTCGGATGGGAAACTGACGATGCTGGCCAAGGGCTCGGTCGAAGCCCAGGCCGCAATAAACGATCTGAAAAAGGGGATCACGGTTCATGAGCCAAGTTCCCAGCCCGCTCTGCCCACCAAACCAGCCAAACTTTGATTATTCCAAGCTTCCCAAGACCGGGCGCGAATACGACCCGAGTTCGGGGCTCTCGCCGGAAGAGCACTTTGACCGGCTCCAGAGAACCGCGCAGCACGAAGCGTACGCTGGCCGGACGATCAAGTGCCCCAAAAACCAGCACTGGCCCGGTCAACTGGTGTTTGCCTGTGCTCATTGCGCAACCCAAGATCCCGAAAATCCCCAGGGAATGATCCTAACTCCCTATATGTACTATATTTGTAACTCGTGTTACCGGAGATCCAGGGACCGTAAAGTAGATTTTTCCAGGGTTCTAGAAACAAACTGCTGGGAATGCATCCTGGCTGAGTGGGAGCGCGTAAAGCAGATCGATGGGGATCGGGTAAAAGATTGTCGTAGCGAGGCACGGCGCGCGATCTAGGGGGTGCCCAGGAGGGTGCTCAAGGGGTTCGTTGGAGAGTTTTCTAAGAGGAGGGCGAACAGTGGCAAAGAAACTTAGTGCAGCGGCGGCAGGCGCGGCGCTGGCAGCATCACCGGTAGTGGCTCCAGCAACGCCGATTCCGGCGGCACCGGTGTTGACTTCGTCGGCTCCGGCACGGGCTTCGCGCAAAAAAGCCGGGTCGGCTGCGGCTCCGGCGGCTTCGGGCCGGGTCGTCATCGACCGCAGCGCGTTCAAGTACGCCGTCTGGATCGGGACTTCGGCAAGACCGAAGCTCTGGCTCAAAGCGCTGAACGAACTCGGGCCCGCGCTTGGGGGAATTCCTCCCAACAAGCTCAACAATGTTCACGTTGCCGAGATCAAGCGCGTGAATCTGAAGATCACCCCGACTCTTGAAGACTAGTGACTGCGCAAGCGCTCTGACGTAGCTCTGAAGGAGGAGTCATCAGTGTTCGGAAAGAAACCGAAACCCGTAGGGATTCCGTCCAAGAGCGAGCTGGATGCGCTGGCTCTCGATAAGATCAAAGCAACCCCACTGCCGGAAGAGGCTCGGAAAAAGCTTCTGATCCCGGACGGGGCCTGGGCAAAGCTGAGTGCGGCGTGGGCCGAGGGCAAGGGCCAAAAGTACACCCCTACGGGGGACCGGGTTGCGGCGGGGGATGGGTTTCTGGTTTGGGTAGAACTCCACGAAGCTCGGGCCGGGTACATCGTACTTTTTGCGCGGCACGACGGAGAAAAAGTTCTCGTCGGTTTTTCGGCCTACGGGGACGATGATGAAATAGTTACCGAGATCACGCATGATATTGCCGAAGAACTGACGCCGGAGAACATAGATTTTCTGGAGAACCATGTCTGGAAGCACGTGCCTCCGGCGCTCACGATAGTCCGGGTCAAGAGAATAGCCCCGAACGATCCCTGTGGGTGCGGCTCTGGCAAAAAGTTTAAGAAGTGTTGCTCGCATAGCGAGAAGCCGGTAAGCTAGGCTCTGGAAGATTCCAAGCTCGCCGGGGGATCGGAAGCGTCTGGACTGCCCTACCCAAGGAAGCCCCGCCGTCTACCCGATCCCCCGGCGCTTAGGAGCGCGTGCCATGGAAATTCAAATCTTTCGGACTCCCGAAGAGCAACAGCAGGGCGTGCATCTGGAGACCCGTAAGCCCTATGGGAAATTGCCCACGGATAAAATTTACTTTTTTCCCAATGTTGGGGACAGCGCTCAAGTAGTTTCTCGGGATATTCCTGAAGACCTGACCGTGTATTTTTTGGACAAAAATCTGCATTTGCTCACGTTCATCCGGCACTTTGGACCCGGAGTTGTTTTCACCCCGCCTCGAACGGCGCACGTTCTTGAAACGTCCGCAAACGCTCCGGAGATTGACGACTTTGGCTTCCTCTGGCAGCACCTCCAATAAGAAAAAACGCGGGACGAAGCGCAAGCCCCGGAATACCGGGGAGCGGGAAACGCCGCGCCCCGTTGCGCCTGATCCCGAGCTTATTCCTCCCGACGGAGGGGATCTGATCGCGCTGATTCAGAAAACCCGGAACCGGGCCGCGCCTGCGCTAGTTGTCACCGATGCCGAAATAGCCTGGGACCACTTTTGGAAGCAGCTCGAAGAGATGCGCGAGTGCTCCCGCACCGGTCTGATCGAGTTTGACCGCGACGAAAAGTATTTTTTATTCCGGATCGCCAACAAAGATAATTGCGGGATGGACATCATGGCCCGCAAGATCGAGGAGCTTTACAAGTTTCGGAAAGTGTTTGATATTTACTGGAAATCGGTTAAGCGTAATCGAAAGTTTCAGACGGCGGCGCAGATCGGTAAGATTCTGTGGGGTGAATCATGAGCGAGAAGAGTCCCAACTCGGATGAATTGATCAGGCTGATCCAGCGCAAGAAAGCCCCGGCGAAGCTCACGCCGGATGCGAAGATCGTTTCACAGAAAACCCCGCTTCACGAAGGGCAGCATGGTTATATCGCGGATCTTCTGGGAGTGCTGGCGCAGACACCAGGGAGTTTTTCTCCCATGTGGACGGCGATGCAGCAGCTCATGACGCCGGTTGCTCCGGAACCGGTGGTTCCCGCAGCGCCAAGCGCCCCGCTGATAACCGAGATAGAAATACAACAGGAGGTTGTGCGGCAGGATAAGTTGGCGCGGGTCCGGTTCCGGATCAAACGGGAAATTGGCGAGTATTCATCAAATTATGGCGCGCATGCGCCGGAGTACGGTCCTGAACAGCTCCACGAAGTCCGGTGCTCGAAGATTCTCTGGTCGATTCCGCTGCCAGGAGACCGGGAGCGCGAAGTGGTGCAGTGCGCCGCCGGTATCGACGTGGAGACTCCGGTGCCGTGGATTCCCGGAATTGCGCGGGTCCGGTTGGGCTGTTTTCCCTGTGTGCTTTTCGGATTCAGCTACATGACGGAGAGCGGGCACGTGGGCACCGTGAACTGGCCGGAAGGATTCACGAAGAGCTAAGGAGAGGGCGATGACCGATCAAGAAAAAATCCGCGAAGCCGAGCTATTGCTGAAAGCGCACCGTAACCCGGAAGTTGTTCCTCACCCACGGCAGCGCAGCGTTCACCAGAAACGCGTGGAAGAGTTCATGACACTGGCCGAGCAGGAAGTCCCCCTGGCACCCACGATCCCCGATGAGAAGACCCGGATTCTCAGGGCCAAGCTGATTCTCGAAGAAGCGCTGGAGACGATTCATGCGCTGGGCATACTGGTCTACGTGCGCAGCGACCCACAAGGTTTCGCTGTTCAGGTGTGCTCCGAAGAAATAAAATTTGATCCTAACAGACTGAAGCCCGATCTCGAACAGATCGCGGACGGGTGCGCGGATATTTCCGTCGTGACCACGGGCACGCTCTTGGCCTGCGGGATTGCCGATGAAGCGCTGCAGCACGAAGTGGATTTAAATAACTTGGCGAAGTTTTCGCCGGGGGGATATCGTCGGGACGACGGCAAGTGGGTGAAGCCGCCGGATCATCCGGTGCCGGACATCGCCGGGATTCTGAAGGCGCAGAAGCTGGGCTGAGGAGAAAACGATGCTTCCCACGGACGAAGAAATTTCCGATGCGCTGAAGGACTTGCTGCCGAAGTTCGCAGGGGTAACCGGCATTCCCGCCCCGCCGCTGGAGATCGTTCCGGAGTCCACGCTGGATTACGTGACCCGGAGCACTTCGGAGGGAGTCGTAGTCTGTAATCTGGGCCGGATCAAAGCTCTTCTCGAAGAGATCGACGCGCGCCGCGCGCTGCCGGGTATCAGCGTGCTTGGTCCTATGCTCGGGTGGCTGGTAGGACGGGAGTGCTTGTTCATCGCCAAGAAGCAGCTCCCACACACGAGCTTTTTCAAGGATGGCCGAGAACTGATTGACCGGTTTTTAGACGGCATAGGGTCTACCGGACTCAAAGAAGGTGCGAAGATACTGAAAGAAATTCAGCGTGAGCTGGCGAGGGGGAAGGGGCAGTGAGGGCGGGGAAAGAGGGGAGCAGTGAATGAGGAACCAGCAAAACTACGAACTGAGCGGTACTGCACGCATTGCCGGAAAACCACGATTCAGAACAAGCTGATCGGGGACACGGTTTGGATCTGCCGGGGCTGTGGGCTGGAGCTGTTCGAGACGGGGCGGCAAAAAAGAGTCTCCGGGCGCTGGCCCGAACACCGAAAGGACGTGCCGTGATGGCTAAGAAAGAAGAGCAGGCTCCCCAGGAGCCCAGGTTTACGCAGCAGGGGGCCAAGCTCGTCAACAAAGACGGGACTTTTATCGAAGTTTGTATTTTGCGCGAGGCCGACGCGATTCAGTTCTCGATGGGCCGCGTAGGTGAGCCTCAGAAAGTTCAGATCGTCACCGAAGCCTACGAAGCCGTGCATTTCTTGGGAGCGCTGGTCCGGCTGTTCCAGGATCAGATTAATATTTCTAGGATGCGCTTCGGTGAGAAGCTGGGGCAAGAGTTCCAAAATAAAATGTCTCAGTTGATTTCGGAGCAGCTCAAGCAGATGCGCGAGCAGGGCGGCTCCGGCGAAGATTGGTGGAAGAAGGGTAAGAAAAACCCGGAAGAGGAGGAGTAACATGCCGGATCTCACGTTGGTTTGCTGTGACTGCAAAGCCGAGTTTGTTTTCGTGGAGAAAGATCAGAAGTTTTTCGCCGAGAAGGGCTACTCGAACCCCAAGCGCTGCGTGGATTGCCGTCGGCTCAAAAAAGCCGCACGCGCTGCGGACGGCGAGCAGGACCGGGGAGACCGGCGGGGAGGGCGCTAACGATGTGGATCATCGGCGAGACTGGGGACATGGTGGACTTGAGCAAGTGTGAGTCCGTGGAGATCGTTGAACCTAAATTAGGTAAAGAAGAGACCGTGGATCATCGTGTCATGGCGCTGGCTTTTGAGAGTGCAGCACCGGGGATAGCCCGGAAGTACTTGCTTTTGAGCTGCGGAACCATGGACACCGCTTCGGAGCTTATCGACGCGATTGGGGACGCGCTTGTGCGTGGTGTGATAGTTTTCTCGGTCACGGATTGGTTGGACGCCAAGATTGAAAACCAGATGGCTCCGGAACCGGGGTTGGCGTACCACGCGGATACAGGGGAGAAAAAACCATGAGCGAGAACACGAATCTCTGCCCCGGCTGTGGTAGTGATCGCATCGGCGAGAGCGTTTACCAGAAGGCAGGAATGCACGCCACCGGCTGCCCTTGGTACACCGTATGGAGCAGCGTGTGGATCAGCAGTGACGGAAATACGTATTTGCTCAACGAAAACGCTTGGAAGAGTGCTGATATGTATTGGCGAGAGCGTTGGAAGCTGAAAGTCGGAGATTGGGTTGTTGTGCATCCGGATAAAGTAAAAGTGCGCAGCAATCCGTGGCAGATCGACCGGTTCTCCGAAGACGGGAACGGGACGCTTATTTGTCACGGGATTGCGGGCTATCGTCTCTGGCAGCTCCGGCCAGCCTATGCTCATGAGATCGAACGGGTGCCGATGCCGAAGAGCACTGAACCTGCGCGCTGCGTGGGCTGCGGCAAAGCAGAGAGTCTCCGGGAACCGCATCCCAAAGGCTGCCCGTGGGCAGCGGCGTACGACGATAAACTTGGGGATCACCAGGAACGCGAAGTCTACGCCGATGGTCAGTGGCGTGCGTATTGGGCTCCTAAAGAAGGCGATTGGGTTCGGGTATCGGATAATCCAACGCAGCCAGCGCGGCAGATTCAGAAAAGCGCTTTGCTGCTGACCGATTCTTCGCTCAAAAAAGAATTCAGACCGGCATGGCCCGATGAGATCGCGGCGGCGACGCGGGGGAGCATTCCGATCAAGGTTGAGGCGGGTACGCGCGGAAAAGACTCTAGCCAGCGGCTCGGGTCGAGCGAGGACGCGGGGGCTTCTGCCGCTGATGCGGCCCCACCCCTCACTCCCGCGCGCCCCGCTTTGGTACTTAGGGTCGGTATGTCTTATCGAGCCCGAGGCGGCTGGAAAGCCGTGTCAATAGGAATCAATTCGCTCGGTAATTTTTCGGTTAAGCACGACCGGCCTAGCGACGAGAGTGTGCATGGACACTCAATTAAGACCATGGGCCACCTGTGGCATCGTCCAGATGGTATCGTGGATAGTGCGAGTAAGAGTCCTCCACCCAGTGACTACGATCTGATCGAGAAGTGGCCGGATGCGGTGGGGGAAGCAAGTGTTTTAGTTGGTCATGTAGGGGAACCGGCTGTTCAGCGTGTTGAAGCCGATCAATCGCAGACCCGTGATCGCCAGCACAAACATCCGGTTGGAATGACTCCCGGTTTATTTGCGACGTTCTGCCGCTGCCAGACCCCCGATGAACTCCGGGCAGCGGCGCAACTTTGGGAAACGCAGCTTCGCGTTGCGCGGAACTTGAAAAAGCTTCAGGCGCTGGAAGATCTGGAGAAAAAGTAGCTCTTAATAGGAGGGCGAGACGTGGAGCAGTATCTCGAAGCCACGGCGAAAATCAGCCCGTGCGGGAAGTTCCGGTACGAATTGAGTCGGCGTTGGGTATCTTGTGATTCCAGCCGGAATTTTGTTCTCTGGTGTATGCTGAACCCCAGCACCGCTGACGGCGAGCGCGACCGCGTAGTTTTGTTAGGTCCGTTGTGCTGGTTTTTTATAGTTTTTTACCGGGTCACTAAGGGCAAGTGGCCAAAGTAAGGAGCTGCCATGAGCGATTCAGGCAAAACAAAGCTCAAGCAAGGCGTCGATTGGAACGGTTGGGCTTGGCAGTTTCCCGATGGGACGTTCTGCATTCTTGAAGGCGTCTTTTGGGATAAACCGAGGGGTAACCATCCATCTATAAAGGGCAAGTGGGTTCGGGTGAAATTCGTTGAGGTGAAGCCATGAGCGAACCCATAGAAATCTTCGGCGTGAAAGGTTTGCTCCTGCCGTGACCGATGACGAGATCCGCGCCGAGATATGGCGGATTACTTTGGAGATCCGCTCGATAGACGAGAAGTTTTTTGCTGATCGGGAAGCACGCGAGCAGGAGATTCTCAAGTTTGGGCGGTCGAGGGTGATCCCGAAGCCGTTGGATTCCAGGGAGGGGCGGGCACGGCTGGCTGCGCGCCGGGAACTCGAAGCGGAGCTATCAAGGAGGGCGAAAGCGTGAGCGAGAACCAATGCAGCGCCAGTGTCCGCGTCCCCGGCATGGGGTTCGGGCGCTTTCATCAATGCCGCCGCGCCGGGGTTTTTCTCGAAGAGGGGAAGTACTGGTGCAAGCAACACGCGCCGAGCACGGTGAAAAAGCGCCGCGACGAACTGACTCGGAAATGGGACGCGCAGTACGCGGCGAAAAAACACGGGTGGGCGGTTCAGGAAGCGGCTGCCGAGGTAGTTGAAGCGGCGGTGCGTTGGCATGCTGCGGGTCAAAGGAATAATTACGCACTGATAGAAGCCGTTAAAAAGTACCGTACGCTGAAGGAGCAGGCATGAAAAACTTTGTCGAGGACCCCAGCACGCGGACAATTACCCGGCTCACTGGGGAGCGGGACCGCGCCCGTCAAGACCTTGATTGCGGGTGTGGGGTCTCGGAGTGCCGGAACGCCCGCATGATCTGCGCGCAGTGCGAGCACCGGCGCAGCGTGCTCGAAATCTCCGCGCTGCATGAAGAGCGGGACGAAGCTTTGAAAGCACTGCGACTCTGTGCCCGCGTGGTCTCGGGCAACGCGATGTCCAAGAAAGAACTCATCGCCGCGCTGGAAGCGGCCCGCGCTGTTCTGAAGAACCACGGCTGTGCGGTTTGTTTCCGGGACGGTCCCCTGGTGGACGGCGAGTGCCCCGATTGTCGGCACTAGGTTGGGAGGAGAAGAGCATGGACCGGGATAAGATCGAGAAAAAAGCTATTCAAGAAATCGCACGCTACTGCGACGCACAGCCTGAAGATGAGGTTTGTTTTGAAACCTGTTCCCCTGAAGGCGAGCACGCGTTTTACATGCTTGAAGGGTTCCGGCTGGCGCTGCGGCTGTTGGCCGAAGAGGAGAAAAAAGCATGAGAACTTCAGGAGCCGCGCCTCACGTCGCCGTGATACTGCTCGCCGACGTGGGCTACCGGGACGGGCTATCCAACAAGATCTCGCTCTTGGGGGTGTTTCATAAAATTATCGTCGAGACGCTCCCGCTCACCGTTCAGTGCGCGCTGTTTTTGCGGCTGGTTGACGGTAGGGGAGATTATCCCCTGATCTTGAGGGTCGTCGAAGAAGACACCGCGATCACCGTGGTCGAGACGCCCCTAACAGTCCAGTTCCGCGATCCCTTGGTGCCTTTGGATGTAATACTTCCGTGCGCGTTCGAGGCCCGGAAGTACGGAGCAGTGGTTCTCTCGGTCATGGACAAGCGCACTGAGATTGCGTCGCTACGATTACCGGTGGAGAAAAAGCCATGAGCCGTGGAGACGGGAACGACTTGGTCACGGTCTCGGGGTTGGTTCTTCTCAAAGAGACCGACAAGGCTCTTGGAGTAGCTGTTGTCTCCGAGATGCAGGGCCATCAAGTCTCGCACTGGCTGCCCAAGAGCATGATCGACGCCCGGAGGGGCCTGGATGCGTTCGGGGAAGTCGGTGAGTGTGATTTGCCCCGGTGGCTGGCTGAGAAGAACTCACTGGAGTACGAGGAATAGGCGGGGTTTCTTAGGAGGGCGAACCGTGGATTACCGACAAATGCAATATGTGCTGGCGTTGCGGAATTCGCTGGATGTTTGCGACCGCAATCTAAGTTTAGCCGACGCAACCTATCACCAATACACAGATGGCCAAATCGACAATGTGGAGTATCAGCTAAAAGCTGTTGAAAGCGCATGCCGCGAGCCATCCGGTTGGTGGAATGCTGAGATGGGAACGGCGTCCGGGAAAACCATCGTTGAGGCACTGGTTGCGCTGAATTTTTTACCCAGAGGCCGCGTGATCTATGTTTGTCCAAGCAGTATGGCGCTTGGTGACTTGGGGCAGGGCATCATCAATAAATTCTTCTTTGTGTTTGAAAAGCTATTCCCTGGAAAATTTGTTTTGGGAGAACTGAACGAAGACACTGCCTCCAAAGACGTTCTTTTCTTTACGCCTGGACATCTAGTGCGCCTGCGGGAAAAATCACCTGAATTATTTTCTATGATTTTCAAAGATGCGTCACTGATGATCTTGGACGAAGGACACCATTTTCCGGAAGACGCGGAAGATGAGCTGCCGTATTTTGGAACGATTCGAGAGGTAGCTCGAAATTGGTTTTTAAGCATGAGCAAAAAAGTTGTGAGCTTAACCGCCACACACGGTCGAATGGACGGAAAATCGTTAGGGGAAGTACATTACAAAGTCACACTTGCCGATGTTTGCGCGGCGGGGCGATGTCCAGAACTATATTCGGCGTCGGTTTACCTGGACATTCAGTGTCCAGGAGCCACCGATAACAAGTCGTACTACGATCTTCACCTCCAAGGTGAGGAGCGTGAAAAGTACCTCGGAGCCGTCGTAGATTGTATCATGGCTACTCATGAGCGCCGTCCAAAACCTTTAGCCGTTTTTGTGTCGAGAATTGTAGACGCCGAAACTGTTGCCGCAGATTTTAATTTGCGTTCCGGCTTCGGCGCTGCGGGACTGGTGATGCTCTGTAAAGACACGCCGCGAAATCGTCGTTTGGAAATTCAGCGGGATATTTCAGAAGGACGGCTCAAGGGCTATGTAACTTGTGCTGTGGGAGCTGAGTCTATTGATATTAAACCACTGGAAGTCGTACATCTGGTTCATCGCACCAAATCCATCAACTTTTTAATGCAGGCCGTTGGCCGCGCCATGCGCCTGTGGCTCAGCAAACGCAGTTCTTTGGTGGTGGACTACCACGTGAAAGAAAAAAAGATTTTGAGGGGTTGTCTGGGGATGATGGACTTTGGACAAGCTATAAGACCGCAAAACCAGCCTTTCAGACTCAGAAACGGTGGTCCAGTTTTAACACAGCATCCAGAATGCTATTTCGAGGGTCTGCACCTCGATACCGAGAAAATGCTGCTAACAGCGGACGACGCTAAGATGAAAGTGATCCGGGCCATGATGGATAAATTGATGGATCTTCCAAAAAAGAGAAGCAACAGAAAATTTGCAGCCACGTTTACGGCCAACGGCGACGTTGAACACGTCGGGGTGCGGCGATGATACCCATTGAATTTGAAGAGTCAGAGCTTTACGAAATCTACGAAAGAGAGATTTTAAGTAAGTTCCCCTCCGACATGAGTCTGTATTCCAACGGTTTTCCATTTCCGTACGGAGTTGAGCGTGAAGGAAATGACGGTCTGGTGTCCAGATTTACGGGAGGAAAAATAACCTACGATGTTGTTCCGTCATTGTTGCTGAAGCTGCACATGCTGGTTAATGGTATCCAAACTAAAACAGAGGTTCCAAACGACTGTTGCGAATTTAGCGTGCACGCCAAATACGAAGATTTCACGCACCGGTTTTCGCTACCGCTTATAAAAATAGTCGAAGGGCTTACAGACCCGCTCTACGTCGCGCATCCAAAGGTAAGTTCCGCCTGTTGCCTGGATTTTCACTTGGAGCTGTTTAGCCGATTTAACATAAACGTGCCTTTGGTTGTTTTGGCTAGTCATATAAGCGGCATCGCACATCTGGTCGCCCCTCGAAGACCGGCGTGGGACACACTGGAACGCAAACTTTCCCGGTATCGCACAACTGATCCACCACGGGTGCTTAGGGACCGCCTTGAAATCATAGACCATGTTCAGCATCGAAGCTCACTCATCCCAAAACCGTTAATTTTCTTCGGCTCCGGAGAGTACACCTATGATCGTGTTCTTCGAGAACTCGCAGATGAGGCGAAAGCGATGCAAGGCCAAGGATCGGATCATACGGCGATTGATCAGGTCGCTGCCCGTGACCTCAGCTCCTAAATACCATGCGCTACTGATGCCCTGTCTGTACGGACCGGAAGTAAATCTGCTTCAACAGCGTGGGGTGCCCGCTCAGAACCTCTACGCGCTGGAACGTGAGCCTAAGACGCTTAAAATTATGCGCAGATCAGCCTATCTGCGTGACGTGTGGCTGCCCCCCGCCGCGCTGCCGTCTTGCCGAGGCATCGACCACGTGGCGGCAGCGCTAGCCGAACGGGGCGCAAAACTCAGTCTGGCGTACTTGGATTTTTTTGGTTCACCTGGACTGGAGCATGTTGAGCTTTTCTGGAAGATGTTCCGGTTAAAAGTTTTTGCCGAACGCGCTCGGTTGCTGGTTACGTTTGGTGTCGAAATGCGGGGTCGGCGTTTGGCGCGAGAAGTCAATAAAACCTTAGCCAAAGAGTCTGATGAGCTATTGCCGGTGCGCGCGTACCTAAAAGCCGTCATGCCCGAAAACGCTGGAATAAAGTCCATGCGCTTTTACCCATACAAGTCCCGCACCGGTCGCGTGGACCGTTGGTACGTCACCACTGATGTTCAGCTTCTGTGAGGAGTGAATCATGCCAAAGATCAAGTACGTGGACATGAAGTTGGGTGCCGACGCGCTGGGGATTATTTCCAAGGCCAACGAGATCATCGAGAGTTACGCCGCCCAGGGGCTCGATCTCACGCTTCGGCAGGTTTACTACCAATTCGTCAGTCGCGACCTCTTGGCGAATACCGAGAAATCCTACAAGAAGCTCGGGGATACGATCTCGAATGGGAGACTCGCGGGGCTCATCGACTGGTCGCGCATCAAGGACCGAGGCCGTCATTCGGAATCAAACTCTCATTGGGACTCACCCTCGGACATCGTCGAGGGCTGCGCCAAGCAGTACCAGATCGACAAATGGGCCGGTCAGAAGACCCGTTGCGAAGTCTGGATCGAAAAAGATGCGTTGTCGGGAGTCTTGGATGCCTGCTGCCCTAAGTTGGACGTGCCGTACTTCGCCTGCAAAGGCTACGTGTCCCAAAGCTCCATGTGGGAAGCGGCGATGCGGATTGTAAAGAAGCTCGGGGTGACTGGGAGCGGGTGCGAGAAGATGGTGATCCTACACCTGGGGGACCATGACCCCTCGGGGATCGACATGACCCGCGATATTTCGGATCGGCTGCATCTGCTGAGTTGGGGAGCGGATATTTCGGTGAAGCGGATTGCTTTGAACATGGATCAGATCACTCAGTATAATCCTCCCCCGAACCCGGCCAAGCTCACCGATACCCGCGCCGGAGATTATATTGCGAAATTTGGCACCGAATCGTGGGAACTGGATGCTCTGGAGCCCAATGTTCTGATCGCGCTGATCACCAAAGAAGTGAAAAAGCTCCGCAACGAGAAGCTCTGGAAAGAAAAAGTCTCCGAAGAGCAAGAAGCGCGGACTTTGCTCCAGGACGTTGCCGATAGCTGGTCGGATGTTGTGAAGAATCTCTAGCCTAGGGGGATCTCATGGGTGCGATGCTGCCAACGAATCAGTTCCGGTGGTTTCAAAAAGTATCGTTACACCGATTCGTAGGGGGCGGGGAAGCGTCGGAATACACGCTAACCCTGGACCCCCGTGGACGACCGGGATACTACAATCCTCCGGTGCTTCAGCAAGGTTGGACAGATCACTCCGAGTCGGGACTCGTGTGGCGGGATGTTCCGGTCGTCGAAGAAACCGTCGAAGAAGCACAGAAGCGCTGCGATGCGTTGAACGCAAGACGAGAGAAGGGAGCAAAAGCATGAGCACGCCGAAGGACGGGAACTTTTATAAGTTTGACCTGAAGAAGCCTCCCGTGGAATTCGGGGTTCAGAAAGGGCAAATCGGGAACCCTGGTCCCGAGTTCTCCAAGACGGGGTTCACGCTCAAGGTCACCAAGCCCCAGCTCTTCGGAGAACT
>Ga0334722_10003711_pt1 | contig 16285 bp, 13 predicted proteins | sample C3_bottom_MG_FD_207210 | JGI IMG/M metagenome (GOLD analysis project Ga0334722, IMG submission 207210) | Sediment microbial communities from Yellowstone Lake, YNP, Wyoming, USA - C3_bottom | ecosystem: Environmental > Aquatic > Freshwater > Lake > Sediment | place: USA: Wyoming | collected...
GTCGTGGGCTTCACATCCACCTCGAAATACGCGTTGGCCTCGCGCCCCCAGGCCAGCACGTCCGGGAATGCCGGCACGCGGTCGTCGAGCACGGTCCCGTCCGCCCGCTTGATGCGAACGGCCTGGACCTCGGCCCACGTGCGCGCATCCACCCGCCCGCTGCCCGTCGTCGTCCGCTCGAGCGTGTCGTCGTGCATCAGCGCGAGGACGCCGTCGCGCGTCGTCGCCACGTCGATCTCGAGGAACGGCACGCCGGCCGAGAGGCTGGCGCGGAAGCTGGACATGGCATTCTCGGCCGCCGTCTGGTCGGGCTGGCCGCGATGGGCCGCGACCACGGCGAGAGTCCGGGTGCGCAGACAATCGAGGCGGCTGCCGAGGTCGGCCTGCGGCACGGCCGGAGCGGTGGTCTGCGGCGAGGCGGAAGCCCGCGCAGGCGCCTGCGCAAGGCCAGAGGTCCCGGTCCACAGGAACCAGACGCCCATCGCCAGCAGGAACACCTGCGACAGCCGGTTGATGATCCGCCGATTACGGGCCAGCAATTCGTCGACCATTGAAACTCCCAGAAGGGCCGGAGCAGTGCCCATCCCAAACACGGCGAGCGCGGCCGCTCCCTGCACTGTCCCCCCGCGGGCCGCCGCCGCGATGAGCGCCGAGTAGACGAGACCGCACGGCAGGAAGCCGAGGAACAGCCCGGTGGCGAACGGGTGGCCAAGGAGGCGTCCCTTGAGTGCACCGGCCACACGGGTGAAGACGCGCCCGCCCCCCCCGAGGCGCGGAACGAGATCGGAGAGCGACACGAGCGCCCAGGCCACGAGGACGCCGCCCGCCACGATCGCCGCCGCGCGCTGAAAGCCGAGCAGCGTCCCGGCGAGTTGCACGACTCCGCCGAGCGTCCCCGCCGCCGCACCAAGAACGGCGTAGGTGGTGATGCGCCCGGCGTGGTACCAGGACTGCGCGACCAGGGCCGGCAGCCGGCCGCCGTCGGCCGGCCGCGAACTGCGTGAGACGAACAGCACGAACGGCGAGCACATCCCGACGCAGTGCCCGAAGCCCCCCAGGAGGCCGAGCGTCAGGAACCCGATCAGGTCGATCGTCTGAATCACGGCGCGGGCGCCGGAGAAGGCCGCGCGAGGTCCAGTCTGAACCGCGCGATCCGGGGCTGTCCGGCGACGGTCCCTTCGACGGTCGCGTACCAGCGCCGGTCCCCGCTCGAACACGCGGGCAGAACCACCGCGGCCTCCTGTGCCCCCTGCGGCCCGGGAACCAGCGAGTACCGCTGTTCGCCCATCGGCATGGTCATCTCGAAGCGAATCCGCCCGGCTTCGAACGGCACCAGTTTCCTCGGCGACAGCATTGCCGACGCCGGGTCGGTCGAGGCGAGGACCGAGGCGAACACGCGGACCTTGAATGCCGCCAGGGCCGCAGGCGGCCGCGGCTCAAGCGACACGGTGATGCGAACCCCGCCGGCGTCGCTCACGCCGTCGGCGTTCGTAATGTCGGGCACCGCGTCGTCGCCGCTTCCGGCCGACGCGGCCGCCGGCACGGTCACCGGCGTCGCAGCCGGCGTCGAGGGCCGCGATCCCATCCAGAACGCGGCCACCACGACAACGCAGAACGCGGCCAGCCCGAGGAGCGCCGCGGCACGTCTCACGAGTCGTACTCGAGGCAGGCCCCGATTGCCGGGTCCTTCAGGGGCACGGCGTTGTGCCTCGCGAGGGACCATCCGAACACGAGCGTGAACAGGCCGACGAAGCCCACGGTTGCGCCGAACTCCACCAGCGGCAGGTGCGCCACGGCGGCTTCCTCCCCCTGCCCGATCGCCGGCCCGACCATGACGAACAGTTCCCAGAACTGGGCCATCATGATCAGCACTGACACCGGCACGAGCATGCCAGGGTTCCGCTTGGCATTGCGCGGCACCAGGAGGACGAACGGCACGACGAACTTGAGCGCCGGCAACGCCAGCATGTACGGCAGCCAGCCGTTCTCGACGCGGCGGAGATAGTAGGCCGTCTCCTCGGGAATGTTGGCGTACCAGATCAGCATGAACTGGCAGAAGTAGATGTAGGCCCAGAATCCGGTCGAGGCAAACACCATCTTCCCGAGGCTGTGGAGGTGGCTCTCGTTCAGGAACCCCTTGAGCCTGCCCGCCGCCAGGAAGAGACCGGCGACCACGGCGACGAACGCCGTCCCGGTCTGCACGATGTCCGTAAAGACGAGGACCGCGAACATCGTCGAGAACCAATGCGCCTCGAGCGAAAGGAGCAGGTAGAAGCTGACGATGCTGAGCGTAATCGCAAAGAAGACGAGGAAGAGTGCCGACAGGGTGCGGTTCCTGCGCGTCGGCGTCATGCCGCCCTCGCGATCCTGGCGGCGCGAGATGCCGACGATGACCGCGGCAAACACCACCCAGAGCACGAGGCTCGCGCCGACAAGGCCGTTGAACATCGTCATGTTCAGGAACGGCGCCTTGTGCGCGAGCAGCCTGTCCGCCGCAACGGCGTCGGCGTGCGACCAGTGGTAAAGGGTCTGCGCCCCGAGCCCCACGACCATCGCGGCCGCTCCGCCCGGGATCAGCCACGCCGTCATCGCCTCGGGAATCCGCCGCATCCCGACCGCCCAGTCGGCGTTCGTGAGATAGAGAATCGCCAGCCAGGCGATGCCGAACACGCCCAGGCCGAGCGCGTAGACCGCGCCGATGAGGTATGCGCTCCAGGCGAGCGGCGCGTCACCGCGGCCGAACGCCAGGCCCAGCGTCGCCGCGCCGGCCAGCACGGCGACGACCGCGGCGCCGTGCACGATGCCCGGCAGGCCGATGCGCCCGGGGTCCGAAGGAAGCACGTGAGACTGCGGATGACTCATGGCGTCACTTCCCTCCCTTGGCAGGCGCGGCGGGCGGCGGAGGCGCCACCGGTTCGACCTTCTGCATCTCGCGGATGTACCAGATCACGGACCACACGTCGTTGGCATCGACCTGCCTCGCGTGGCTCGGCATGGAGTTCTGACCTCGCATCGGGCGATGGAACAACTGCCCGTCGGGCCAGTCGCGGACCTTCTGCGTCATCAGGCTCGGCGGCTTCGGAAAGAGCGCGGTGACGTTGCCGTCGCCGGCGCCCCTCGGACCGTGGCAGGCGATGCAGACGTTCTCGAAGACGAACTTGCCGTGGGCCACGACCTCCGGCGTCGGCTTGAGCGGGTTGACCAGCTCCGCGCCCGCCTTGTTCGCTTCGTTCTGCGCGTATGGGTAAGGCATCTCTCCGATGGCGACCGTCCCGGGCTGGGGCTCCATGAGGCCGGTGGCGCGGCCGTTGAAGATGTCCTTGCGCTGCGGCTTCAGCTTCTGCTGGTCGATCATGTCGAGGAAGTTGCCCTCGCGGTGGGGGCTCCGGCCGGCCGGCACACCGACATCGCAGCCGGAGAGGAGCGCGGTGAGCGCCACGAGGATGATCGCGCGGGCGGCGTTACGCATCGGCGCCTCCTTGGGTATCGACAAGCCTCACGCCGTCGGCGCCGAGCGACCGGACGAACGCCTCGGCCTTCGCGGCATCCCACCTGGGATCGGTGGCGGAAATCCACAGGACGAACCGGTCAATCGTCGCGCCCGTCCGGACGAGCATGGGCGGCGGCTGGGGGATCGAGTCCTTCTTCCCGGCGACGATCGCCACGAGCGCGGTGCCGAGGGCAGCCCAGAAGACCATCGCCTCGAAGGTGATCGGGATGAAGGCGGGCCACGCCGCGAACGGCTTGCCGCCGAAGTTCATCGGCCAGTCCCAGATCATCACGTAGTTCTGCAGCCCCTGCGCGAACAGGATGCCGCAGACCGCCAGCACGGCCGTCACGTACGGGATCCACGACTTCTTCTGGCCCATCGCGGCTTCCATGCCGTGGATGGGAAACGGGGTGAGGAAGTCGAAATGCGTCCACCCGGCATCGCGCACCTTCGCGGCAGCCGCGAGTGCGTCCGCGGGTTCGTAGAAATGGCCGAGGATCCCTTTGGTCGATTCGGGCATCATGGCCTACCCCTCCTGGATGGCCGCGGCGGCGGCTCGCGTGGGTGCCGACCGGGCGATCGTCGGATCCATCACACTCTTGACCTCCGAGATCGCGACGACCGGCAGGACGCGCACGAACAGGAGGAAGAGCGTGAAGAAGAGCCCGAACGACCCGGCGAGAATCGCATAGTCCCAGCGCGTCAGCGCATACATGCCCCAGGACGAGGGCAGGTAGTCGCGGTGGAGCGACGTGACGACGATGACGTACCGCTCGAACCACATGCCGACGTTGACGAGGATCGAGATGGCAAAGAGCACCCAGGTGTTGCGCCGCAGCGGCCTGAACCAGAACAACTGGGGGATGATCGCGTTGCAGGTGAACATGATGGCGTAGGCCCATCCGTACGGGCCGAACGCGCGGTTCTTGAAGATGAACCCTTCCCACTCGCTGCCGGAGTACCACGCCATGAAGAACTCGGTCGAGTAGGCGAACCCGACCATCATCCCGGTGAACATCAGGATCTTCGCCATCAGCTCCATGTGGTTCAGCGTGATGTAGTGCTTCATCCCGAAGTAGCCGCGCATGAAGGTCATCAGCGTGATGACCATCGCGAAGCCCGAGAAGATGGCCCCGATGACGAAGTAGGGCGGGAAGATCGTGGTGTGCCAGCCCGGGATGACCGACGTCGCGAAGTCGAACGACACGATCGTGTGCACCGAGAACACGAGCGGCGTGGCGAGACCGGCCAGGATCAGGTAGGCCGACTCGTAATGCCGCCACGCGCGGTGCGACCCGGTCCAGCCGAAGCTCAACGCGTTGTACAGCGCCTTCCGCCACGGGTGAGTCGCCCGGTCCCGCACGGTGGCCAGGTCCGGCAGGAGCCCGACGTACCAGAACGTGAGGGAGACGAGTCCGTAGGTGCTGATCGCGAAAATGTCCCACGCCAGCGGCGAGTTGAAGTTCACCCACAGCGGGCCGCGGGCGTTTGGATACGGCACCAGCCAGTAGGCGAACCAGGGACGGCCGAGGTGGATGATCGGGAAGATGCCGGCGCAGGCCACGGCAAAGAGGGTCATCGCCTCGGCGGCCCGGTTGATGCCCGTCCGCCACTGCTGCCGGAACAGGTAGAGCACCGCCGAAATCAGCGTCCCGGCGTGCCCGATCCCGATCCAGAACACGAAGTTGATGATGAACGAGCCCCAGCCGACCGGCGAGTTCACCCCCAGGATGCCCATCCCGGCGTAGAAGAGCGTGATCAGCGAGACGACCAGGACGCCGAGGAACGCGAGCGCCACGCTGAACGCGATCCACCACCGCTTCGTGGGGAACTGCTCGGCGTGCATGCAGATGTCGCGGTCGACGTCGGCCCACTTCTTCCCGCCCGTCACGAGCGGCTCGGGCACCTCGACGTCGCCCCCGTAGGGACCGGCTCCCGCGACCACGATCGGCCGGCCGGTCAGCTGGCCGTCGTCCATCACCGTCGCGTAGGGACTCGCCTCAGGCCTTGTCATGACGCACCTTCGTCAGATAGGAGATGGACGGCTTGACGCCGACGGCGTCAAGAAGCCGCATGGCACGCGGGTGCGCCGCCATGGACGCGACACGCGATCCGGGGTTGTTGACGTCGCCGAACGTGATCGCGCCGGTCGGGCAGGCCTCCATGCAGGCCGGCACGACGGCGCCATCGGGGAAATGCTCCTTCGTCTTCCCGTCGCGCGTGGCCTGCGCGCCGGCCGCGCGGATCCGCTGGATGCAGAAGGAGCACTTCTCCATCACGCCGCGGCTCCGGACCGTGACCTCCGGGTTGTTCTTCATCTGCATCGGCGCGCGCGTGTTCAGGTCCGCCGCCCGCCGGATGCGGGGGACCAGCCACCGGAAGAACGCGCTCTCCTGCTTCTTGCCGTATTCCCAGAAGTTGAACCGCCGCACCTTGAACGGGCAGTTGTTCGCGCAGTACCGGGTGCCCACACACCGGTTGTAGACCTGCTGGTTCAGGCCGTCCGCGCTGTGCATCGTCGCCACGAACGGGCAGACCGTCTCGCAGGGGGCGTTCTCGCAGTGCTGGCAGAGCATCGGCTCGAACAGGGTCTGCGGCTCCTCGACCACCGCGAGCGGCCCGTCCCAGACCTCGACGTCCCACCGGCCGTCCTTCTTCGGCGCGTCGTAGTAGCGATCAATCCGCATCCACGACATCGGGCGCCGGTCGAGCATGCCGGCACGGCCGACCACCGGGATGTTGTTCTCGGCCTGGCAGCCGATGACGCACTTGCCGCAGCCGTTGCACTTGCTGAGATCGATGGCCATCGCCCATCGGGTCTTGGCGTACTCGTGGACCGGCCAGATCGACCGCCCGCCTTCCTCCTGCTCCGTGCCTGACGTCCGGTTCTTCTCGTAGGCGGAGAGCGTCGTCGCGGGCACGATCGGCCGGCGGTCACGGTCGATCACTTCGGAGCCCTGTGCCAGCGCGAGCGGTTCGTTCCCCGCCGCCTTGCGGATCGAGACGGACAGGCCGGCAGACACCAGGCGGCCGCCCGCCAGGATCCGGAGCGGGAAGGCGTTGGGCCCGATGCCGTCGCCGATGACGCCGCAGGCAACGCGCCCGAGGCCCAGCGGCAGCGCCACCTGGTCGTAGTGCATGCCTGCATGCCGGTAGGCGGGCGCGATGATCTTCGCGTGCCCCGCATCGACCTCGACCAGGTCGCCGTTGGCGAGCTTCATCTCGTCGAACCGCCGCGGGGCAATCGACAGCGCCCCGCCCCAGGTGATGCGCGTGATGGGATCGGGAAGCTCGTTGAGCCAGCCGTTGTTGCCCGAGCGGCCGTCGGCCAGCGCAAAGTGCGGATACAGCTGCAGCTCGAGTCCCGCCGCCGTCCCGCCGGCAGGCGCGATCGCGCCGAGCAGCGCGAGCGCGCGAGGCGCGATGGCGGGGACCGTCGCGGCCGGGACCTTCCCGGGCTTCGCCGCGGGCTTGTCCGCCTTCGTCTTGTCCGCCGTGACTGGGATCGCGGCAGGCGCGGGCCACTGTCCCGCGCGCAACAGCTCGTTCCACGCCGCCTCGAAGGCCGGCGTCGCGGGGGCCGCGGGGAGCCTGGCAGCCCAGCCCGCGCGGAGGTAGTGCCACGCGGGATTCGGACTGGCGGCCGGAGCCGCGGTGACCGGGACCGGCGGTTTGGCCAGCGCCGCAGCCGCAGCCGCGACGGCCGCCTGCGCCGCCGGGTCGCCCGCGCCGGCAGCCCATTCGACCAGCGTGTCGAGCAGGCCCCGTGTGTCGAAGAGCGGCTGAATGACAGGCTGCTGGATGGCAAAGAGCCCCCTGGGCAGCGCGGCATCGCTCCAGCATTCGAACGGGTGGCTGGCGGGCAGGAGCACGTCGGCGATCCGGCTCGTCTCGTCGAGACGATCGTTCATCGAGACGACGTAGCCGACCCTGGCGAGGGCATCAGCGAAGGTAAACGTCGCGGGCGACAGCCCCGCCGAAGCCGTGGCGAAGGCGGGGGCGTCATAGACCGGGTTGACGCCAGCGAGGATCAGCAGGTCGACCTTCCCCGCGAGCATGTCGGCGGCAAGTGCCGCCAGGGCGGCCCCGGTCCCCGAGACGGCGTCTATCGCCGCCGCCGGCTCGAACAACCCGGCATCGATCGCTCCGAGCGTCACGTTGAGCAGCAACGCCGCCAGCTCGATGGCCGGGCCGGACGCGGAAGCACACGCCGAACCGCCGGCAATCACGATGCTCCGGCCTGGCGCCGCCGCGAGTTCATCGGCCACCGCCTTCAGCACCCTGGCGTCGAGGCCAGCCTGGACCGCCACCGCGTCGATGGCAAACGCCGCGAGGGCCTTCCCCGCTTCCGGATCCGAAGCCAGCGGGCCGAGCTTCCGCACGACAATCAGCTCGTGTGCCAGGGCGGCCGCGATGCGGCCGAGGTGCGAGTCACGCACCCTGATGCGCCGGTCGGCGTTCGCCCCGGTCAGCGTCAGGCGGCCTTCGAACTGGACGAACCGGCTCATTCGCACGCCATCGGCCTGATCCGGCGATCGGCGCAGCGCAAAGTCGCGCTCCAGACCGTCGCCCGGCCGGTCCATGAACTCCGCACCCAGGCCGACGATGAGATCGGCCTTCTCGAGCCGCGGTCTCGCCACCCGGGCATTGCCGAACGCCAGCTTCCAGGCTTCGGGCGCCGCGTCGGCTTCGAGCGGCGCCCAGACGACGTGCCGGGCGCCGGTCCGACCGGTGATTCCGGCTATCGCATCCGCCACGGCGGGGCTGGCCACCGGGCCGGTCAGCAGGACAGCCTTCGGGCCTGCCGCCTTGAGCCTGGACACCACGTCCGGTGACAGGCCCGCCCAACTGGACTCCACAAGCGCCCCGCCGCCACGCCGCACCGAAACCGGCCCTCGCGCGCGGTCGGGATCATACAGGTCCATCAGCGAGGCCTGGTGACGCACGGTCAGGCCGCGCCCGCTGGCATCGTCGGCACGGGGCGTGATCAGGACCGGACGCCCCTCCCTCGTCTTGACCGCCACCGGCGTCCCGTCGATCACGGTATGAAAGAACCGCGCAGGCCCGATGCCATCGACGAGGTTCTCCGGCATGTCGTGGAACGGAACGGTCGCCTCCTGCGGAACCTGGCATCCGGCACTCAGCAGGGCGCCGCCAGCCGCGAGCGCACCGCTCACCCTGAGGAATTCGCGCCGGTCCACCCCCGGGGTGTCCGGCCGCGCGCTGGTGTCATTCGGATTCATCGTCATCTCCCCTTCGACTCGCTCCGCTCTCTCAGGGCAGGCCTCACCGATGGCACGTCACGCAGTCGGTGGACGCCTTCATCTCGGGCTTGCGGTGGCAGTTGAGGCACCACTGCATGTTGAAGGAGTTCTGCACCGAGACGATCTCCATCTCCTCGACCTTTCCGTGGCAGTTCTGGCAGACGACCATCGGCTTGCCCTGCTCGTCCGTCGTCGGCAGCTTCGGTCTCCCCTGCTCGTCCTTCGCGTTCACATGCGCCGAATGGTCGTAGTAGACGAAGTCCGGCAGGTCATGCACCTTCACCCATGGAATCGGTTCCCCGCGATCCCAGTACTCCCGCAGCTTGATGACCCACTCCTTGTTCAGACCGACGGTGGAGTGACAGTTCATACAGACCGCCGTGGACGGGATGGTCGAGTGGCGGCCCTTGTACGGCATCGTGTGGCAGTACAGACAGGGAATCCCGAACCCGCCGACGTTGACCTTCTCGCCCTTCTCATTGGTCTGCCAGACCGGGGCACACGCCATCCGCGTGTGCCGGAAGGGAATCGGCTGCCGCGGCGCGTACCCCTTGCGCGCGTTGCTGAACGCGTACGCCAGGCTGGCCACCGCCGCCACCCCTGCCAGCAGCACCACGGTACGAACGGTCTTGCTCCGCAGGTTCATCGAGGAACCCTCCTTCTCGAATCTCCGCCCTCCCCCGAGGTTGGGCTGACAAGAACAGCTGCGTCAGGAGCCGCCGGCCGCCGCGGCTCGTCATCGTCGAAGAGAATTCTGACCGCCGGCGTGTCGAGGTCATCGAACTGCCCCGTCCGCGCGGCCCAGATGAAGAAGCCGACCGCGATGGCCGCGATGATCAGGGCAAGCGGCAGCAGCACGAAGATGGCCTCCATGTCAGGCTCTCCCCCGTGCGGCCGCGCCGGCCTTGAGAAGCGCGCCAGGCCGGACGAACGTCCGCGTCAACGCCGAGGAAAGAATGACCGTGAGCGACGAGACCGGCATCATGACGGCCGCCACCAGCGGCCCCACCAGTCCCGCGATCGCCAACGCCGACGCCCCCGCATTGTAGAGCAGGGAGAACGCGATATTGCGCCGGATGACGCCGCGCAGGCGGCCGGCGCCGTCGAGAATGTCGGCCAGCGGGGCGACGCCCTCGCGGGTCAGGACAACGTCGGCGGCGGCAATCGTCGCCCCCGTCCCGCCGTGCACGGCCACGCCGACATCCGCGAGCGCAAGGGCCGCCGCGTCGTTCACGCCGTCACCGACCATCACGACCGCGCCCTTGCGGCCGGGCCGGCCGACCAGGCCTTCCACGACATCGCGCTTCGATTCCGGCGTCAGGCCCCCCAGGGCGTCACCGGCGGGCAGGCCGAGTTCCGCCGCGAGGCGGGCGACGACGGCCTGGTGATCGCCCGACAGGATGCGGACGCGCAGTCCGCGCGCGCGCAGCGCCTCGACGGTGGCGGCGGCATCGCGGCGGAGCGCGTCTCCGATGCCCGCAACACCCGCCATTCGCCCATCAACGGCCACGAACACGGTACTGAAGCCGTCACGCAGCATCGCCTCTGCCTCGGCGGCGAGGTCGGCCGGCACCGGGCCGCCTTGCGCTTCGACGTGGGACCGGTTCCCGACCCGGACGTCATGGCCGTCCAGCCGTCCCGAAATTCCCTGCCCGGGTACCTCGACCACGTCGGCCACTGTCCGTACGACATGCAGCGGTCGCCCGTAGGTCGCGCGAAACGCCCGGGCCACGGCGTGCGACGATTCCACTTCCAGCGCACGCGCCAGTTCCAGCACCCGGTCGTCTCCGTGCCACCGCGCCACCGTCGGCCGGCCCTCGGTCAGGGTGCCGGTCTTGTCGAGCAGCACCGTGTCGACGCGACGGAGCCGTTCGAGCGCGTCGGGATTCTTGACGAACACGCCTGCGCGTGCCGCTCGCAAGACGGCGACCGACATGGCCAGCGGCACCGAGAGCCCCAGGGCGCACGGGCACGCGACCACGAGCAGCGCCACGACACGCTCCAGGGCAACCGCCGGTCCACGGCTCATCCAGGCCAGTCCGGTGACGGCCGCGAGGACGAGCAGGATCTGAACGAAGCGCCTGGCCAGCAGGTCTGTCTGCTGCAGCACGTGCGGCTTCCGCGACAGCGCCTCCTGGACAATCGCAAGCAGGGCGCCGACCCGGGTCCGTTCGCCCGCGGCATCCACGCGCACGATGAGACGGGCGCCGAGGTTCGTCGCTCCGGCGTTCACGATGTCGCCCTCCCGCACGGGCTGGGCGCCGGCTTCGCCGGTGAGTACCGCATTGTCCAGGGAGGAACGGCCGGACAGCACGACCCCGTCGACCGGGACCAGTTCGCCGGAACGGACCTCGACGCGATCGCCAGGCACGAGCGCCGCCAGCGGAACCTCGACCACCGGCGCATCCGGGCCGTCGCCGTCGCACCGCCGCGCGAACTCGAGGAAAGCCGCGCCGCGCAGGCTGTCAGCCCGCTCGAGCGCGGCGCGCTGCGCACTCCGCTGGACCTGCCGCGCACCGAGCAGCGCCGCAGTCAGCATGGCGACCGAGTCGAACCAGATGGGCCCGCTCCCGCGGACGATGTTCCATGCGCTGGCCGCGGACGCGGCGGCAATCCCGATCGCAATGGGCAGATCGATGTGCACGACACGCGCCCGGAGGCCGGCCACCGCCGTCCGGAAGAACGGCTTCGCCGAGAAGAGCAGCAGCGGGATCGCCACGGCCAGCGAGAACCACCTGAAGAACGCGTAGTAGGGCGACGCCATTCCGGAGTACTCGCCCGCGTACACCGCGCCCTGCAGGAACATGAGGTTCATGGCGCACGCCGCCGCGACACCGAGCCGTGCGAGCGCCGCCCGGTCTTCGATCCGCCGGGCCTCCTGCAGCCGGGACGCGCGATGGATGTGCGGCGTGTAGCCGAGCCGATCCAGCGCCCGGCCGATCGTCGACAGGCGCGTATGGGCGGGACGCCAGGTGATCTCCGCGACGGCGCTGCCGTAGTTGAGGCGCACCTCGTCGACACCGGCGAGCACCGCGGGCAGCTTCTCCACGAGCCAGACGCACGCCGCGCAGTGCACGCCTGCGAGGTAGAGCCGCGTGCAGCGGCGATCGGCGCCCATCTGGTCGGTCGCCTCGGCCTGCTCGTGCTCGTCGTCGAAGTCGGCGAAGCTCCGGCCGCTGACGCGGGCGGGCTCAATGGTCCCGCGCTGCCGATCGACCAGGCGGTAGTACTGGTCGAATCCCCACTCCGCGATCAGCGTGTGCACCTGCCGGCAGCCGTTGCAGCAGAACTGTTCCGTGTGCCCCTCGCGCACAAGGCTGGCCGGCACCGCGAGACCGCAGTGCGCGCATGCGACCTCCGCGCCAGGCCGGCGTGACGCGAGGGAACGAATCACCGCTTCGCTCCTTCCGGAGCGGACGCGGCGTCTGCCGGCACGGTCAGTCTCGCGGCATGAACGAACCGCAGCGCGGCCTGTTTCACGTCGATGCGCAGTTCCCACGCCCCCGGCGCGTCGATGCGGACGAGCGTCCGGTAGGTCCCGGCCGCCTGGGGCAGCGCCACCAGTTCGCCCGACTGGTTGAGACGGGCGTCGGACGACCGGATCGCAAATAGACGTCCGGCCAGCCCGGCCACCGGATTCCCGCCGCGATCGGCGACGCGGACGTCCACCGGACGCGGCATGCCCGGGATGTGCGGCACGTCGGACGGGAACTCGTAGCTGACCGACCAGCCCAGCTGCCGGCTCGCCTCTTCGACCGATGCGCTGGCATCCCACGTCCGCGCCGCCTCGTAGTAGCCCTGCATCGGCCGCGGCGTGTCCGGACGCGTCGCCACCCACACGATGACGGCGGACGATGCCAGGGACATCGTGAGAAGGCCGCCAAGATAGATCGGCCAGCGGTACTCCGACAGAACCTTGAAGAGCTTCACCGGTGGTCCTCCTCCTGCGCCTTCTCACGCGGCGGGCTTCCCGCCCCGTAGGGACCGAGCAGGATGAAGTCCACTTCCTTCCTGAAGCCCTTGTCGGAGCGCACGAGATAGCGAATCGGCGCCTGGCCGTCATCGAAGATGCGGCGAGGCACGGTGACCACGGCATTCACGGTCACCACCCGATCGGGATCGACCTGGATCGGCGACTCGCTCAGGACGAGCGCGGCCTCCGCGGGGCTGAGCACTTCAATCGTAAAGCGCTGCGACTCGGTCAGCTGGTTCCTGAACCGCAGGCGCTGCTGGTTGGCCACCTCGCCGGTCGGCAGCATCCGGTACGACTCCCGTCCGCCCCGGAGAACCTCGACGAGCGCGGCTGCACGGGTGACGAGCAGGAAGGTGAACGTGCCCCAGGCGAGGGTCATCAGGACCAGGTAGGCGAGATTGCGGAAGTGCCACACGCGCCGGACGCCCCCCTTCTGCTCGCGTTCGGACGTGTACCCGATCAGGCGGATCGGCTTGCCTTGCCCGATCATCACCTCGTCGCATGCGTCGATGCACTGCGCCGTGCCGATGCACTCCGGCTGAAGGCCGCGCCGGATGTCGGTTCCGGTCGGGCAGGCGTTGACGCAGGCCCGGCACGCGATGCAGTCGCCGGCGAGCACGCCGGCGAGGCGGTCCTTCAGCTTCACTTTCGGGTCGCCGCGCTTGTCGTCGTACGCCACCAGGATGGTGTCCTGGTCGGCCAGCACGTTCTGGAGCCGGCCGTACGGGCACGCGATCGTGCACATCTGATCGCGAAACCAGCCGAAGTCGAAGACGATCGCGCCGGCCACGCCGGCGATGACGAACAGCGCCCCCGTCCACGCACGCGGCTCAGCCGCGAGGCCTCGAACGAGCGGCCCCCATCCGGTGAAGTAGGCCACGAACGTCGATGACATCAGGAGCGCAATCGCGGTCCAGATCAACCATTTCGCGGCCTTGATGGCGATCTTCCGCCCATCCCACGGCGCCAGGTTCAGCCGGCGCTGGTTCGACGGCCCGCCTTCGAGCAGGCTCTCGACGGGGCGGAACAGGAACTCGAGCCACACGGTCTGGGGGCAGACGTAGCCGCACCACATGCGCCCAAACGTCGATCCGACCAAGAAGACCGTGACGATGATGCCGAAGCCGAACGACACGAGGATGAGGGTGTCCGTCGGGTAGAACGTCCCGCCGAACACGTGCGACTGGCGCTCGGCGAGATCGAACTGCACGGCGGGATGTCCGCCCACCTGGATGAGCGGCAAGGCAAAGAAGAGTACGCTGAGTCCGCGGGCGATGGCCCGCCGGATCTTCCAGAAGTGTCCCGGCCGAACGACGGGATGCATGAACTTGCGCTTCCCGTCTGCGGACAGGCTGTAGAGCAGGTCCTCCTCCGGCGCCACGTCGAACACACGGTGCTGGCCGGATAACGCCGTCGCCCCCGGCTGCGGCTGCTGCTCGATCACAGGTGTCCCCACGTTACCGGGTCGGGGGGCCTGGAATCGGTTCGGGCGCCACGCGGCTGCCCTCCGGCGGCCGCGCATTCGGCGGATTCGATCCCTGGATGCTCCGCACGTACGAGACGAGCGCCGCGATTTCCTCGGGCTTCAGCGCGCGGCCCCATGGCGGCATCCCCTTCGCCGGCCAGCCCTTCGCGACGGTCTGAAAGATCTGTTCGACCGTGCCGCCGTGAATCCAGCTGTCGTCTGTGAGACTCGGGCCAATCAACCCCTGCGCCCGCTCGCCGTGGCACGGCGCGCACGTGCGGACGAATCGCGCGCGTCCCTTCGCCAGGACGGCCGGATCGCCGGCGCCCGCCAGCAGTTCGGCCGGCGACGGCGCCACCAGCGGATTGGCTGCGAAGTAGGCGTCGACGGATGTGACGGCCGTCTGCGTGTCGCTCCGGTACTCCGCCTCCATCGTGCCCTCGCCGAAACCGAGGGCGAAAAACACGATGTACGCCGCCGAGAAGATGAGCGAGCCCCACCAGATCGCCATGAGCCAGCCCGGCATCGGATTGTCGTATTCCTTGATGCCGTCCAGTTCGTGAAGCACCTTGTCTTCAAACTCAGCCATGGTGTCCTCGCGTCAGCGCTCCGCCGGCCTTTCCGGCGAAGCTCCCTGCCCGTCTTCGTCTCCTTCGAGTGCCAGGCGGGCCCGTCGGTCGAATTCCTCCGGGCGGGTCCGGTAGACCCACACCGCGATCCCCAGCCAGACCAGAAGAAAGAACGCCATCGAGCCAATCGCCCACACGTTTCCGCTCGTCTCGGCGGCCAATTCCTGCAGCATGACTACTTCACCGGTTTCTTCCACTTGATGTCGGTGCCGAGGCGCTGGAGGTACGCGGTCAGCGCAACGATCTCCTTGTCGGCAAGCCCGGCCGGCCCCTGCTGCGCCTCGACCTCGGCGGCAAGCGTCCTGGCCTGGGCCTGGGCGGACGCGAGGGCCGTTTCGATCTCCCCGTCCGTGTACGGCACGCCGACCGTCCGGAGTGCGCGCATCTTCGACGTGATCAGGCTCGTGTCGAACGGGTTGGTCCGCAGGTGCGTGTACCTCGGCATGATCGACCCGGGCGTGGTGGACGCCGGGCGATCCATGTGCCGCACGTGCCACAGCGACGGGTACTTGCCGCCGACGCGCAGCAGGTCGGGCCCGGTCCGTTTCGATCCCCACTGGAACGGATGGTCGTAGACGAACTCGCCCGCCTTCGCGTACTCGCCGTAGCGCTCGGTTTCGTAACGGAACGGCCGGACCATCTGGGAATGGCAGTTGTAGCACCCCTCCCGAATGTAGATGTCGCGCCCGACCATCTCGAGCGGCGTCAACGGCTTCACGCCGGCGATCTCCTTGACGTTGTCCCGATCGAGGAACATCGGGAGCGCTTCGACCAGCGAACCGACCGCAAGCGCCAGCACCACCAGTAACGTGAACGTCACGGCGCGCGACTCCAGCGCCCGATGGATGCCGTGGCTCAATTCGTACTGGATCCTGTAGAAGAGGTGGTCGTAGGTGTTGGCGGGCGTCACTGCGCCGGGCGCCGGCGTGACCCGCACCAGTGGCGGCACGCGCACCTCGGGCTCGACCTTGAAGCCGGCCGGAGCGCTCCTGATGGTCTTGACGACGTTCCACACGAGCAGGAGGAGGCCCGAGAAGAAGAGGATGCCTGCGACCAGGCGGATCCAGTAGAGCGGGACGATCCGGATGACGGTCTCGATAAAGTCCGGGTACGTCAGGCGGCCGTCGGCTTCGAACGCCCGCCACATGCCCCATTGGGTGATGCCGGCCACCCACATCGACACCTGGTAGGTGATGAGGCCGACCGTCGCCACCCAGAAGTGCGCGGTGGCGAGCTTCTTCGAGTAGAGCTCGGTCTTCCACAGCCGCGGCACCACCCAGTAGAGAATGCCGAACGACAGGAACGAGTTCCAGCCGAGCGTGCCGGCGTGGACGTGCCCGATCGTCCAGTCGGTGAAGTGGCTCACGGCGTTCACGGATTTGATCGCCATCACGGGCCCTTCGAAGGTCGCCATGCCGTAGTACGTGACCGCGACCACGATGAACTTCAGGACCGGATCTTCCC
>Ga0334722_10003712_pt1 | contig 16282 bp, 12 predicted proteins | sample C3_bottom_MG_FD_207210 | JGI IMG/M metagenome (GOLD analysis project Ga0334722, IMG submission 207210) | Sediment microbial communities from Yellowstone Lake, YNP, Wyoming, USA - C3_bottom | ecosystem: Environmental > Aquatic > Freshwater > Lake > Sediment | place: USA: Wyoming | collected...
TATCGGACGCCCAGATCACCAGATAGAGAAGCACCAGCCACCTCTTCCCGGGAGGGCCGGCATGGATCGCGACCTGGAAACTGAAGAGCAGGGCCACGTAGACGATGCCGAACAGGGTGACCGTAATATCTTCCAGCGCGCCTTCCACGGGGCGCCGGGAAAAGAGGCGGGCCACGATGACCGTCAAAAGACATAAGGTGACCCAGAAATAAGCGCCGCCGCGGTAAAAAAGAAATGGCCGATAGACATTGAAAATGATGAACGCCCCGAGCGCGATGCCGGTGATCATTAATGGCGTGATCCCACGCGTCCGCGCTATCGTATACAGCTCGTACTGGCCGATCGCGGCGGCAATGATCGCCAACGCCGTGAAATAGACGGGCGGAAGCAGCCAGACGACAACAAAAAGAACGGGGACCAGCACGATGCTGGTCACGACTCGGGTAGTGCTCATCGGGGGACTCCGTTACTGCTATGATTTGCGCGCCGACGACACGATCGCGGAAGAATGACCTGTATTCCCGCCGAGCTGCGCCTCCGTGAGGCCGAAACGGCGCTGCCGCCGCTGATAGTCAAGGAGCGCGGTGAGAAGTTCCTTCTCGTCGAAATCCGGCCACAGGACATCGGTGAAATAGAGCTCTGCGTAAGCTGACTGCCACAGGAGGAAGTTGCTGATCCGCTTCTCCCCGCTCGTGCGGATGATCAGGTCCGGATCGGGCAATCCCGCCGTATCGAGATGGGAGGAGAACCGTTCCTCCGTAAGATCTTCGGGAACGCCGCCCGAGGCCTGCATGCGCCTGACAGCCTCAAGGATCTCGCCGCGCCCGCCATAGGAGAGCGCGAGATTCAAGACCATGCCGGTGTTCTCCGCGGTCTCGGCTGCGGCCTTGTCGACCCATTTTAGCGCCGTCTTCGGGAGACGCTCCGTCCTGCCTATGGAGCGGAACCGGATGCCGTTCGCCTTCATCTTCACGATCTCGGACCGGAGATAGCTGCCGAGCATGTCCATCAGGAAGCTTATCTCCTGCCGGGGCCGGCCCCAGTTCTCGTCGGAAAAGGCGTACAACGTGAGGACCTGGATGCCGAGCTTGCGGCATTGCTCCACGACGTTGCGGACCGTTTCGCCGCCGCGCTTGTGGCCGAGGATCCTCGGCATGCCGCGCCGCACCGCCCACCGTCCGTTGCCGTCCATGATGATGGCCACGTGTTTTGGCAGGTTCTCCCGGTCGATCGCGGCCCTCAGTTCTGAAATTCCCGGTTCCTTCTTCTTCATCGCTCCCCTGATGCGCTACACTTCCTTATTAGATCCGCACTCCGCAATCCAAATTCCGCAATGATCCTGTCATTTCCCCTGGTACTTCTCCAGCCGCAGGACATCCTTGCTGAAGATCCCTCCCGGGACCTTCACGAGCCCATTGATCTGAACTCCGGTCTTCTCGGAGCGGGAAACCTGGATGTCGAGGACCGGTCCGGGCAGGTCCTTGACGTTCCACCGCGGCTCGAGCCGCACGCCGTTCCAGGTGAGGATCTCAAGCTCGCCGCCCTGGTAGCCTCCGAGGAATGCCGACGGGGTGTTCTTCGCCACGACAAGGTCAACCTTTCCGCTGCCGGTCAGGTCGACGGCGATGAGCCTGCCGCTAATCCGAACGAGGCGGCTTTTGTCCACATAGGAGGATGACGTAACGCTCGCCTTTTCCACCATCGAGGCTTCCCTCCCCATGGCGGCGTCAAGGCCGGTCAGGGGTTTTGTCAGCACGGTCTCCACCGTGAGATATCTCTCCTCGCTCTTCCAGAGGGGCGTGTCGCCCGTGTACACCACCAACCGGTGGTCGTTGTCAAAGGAGACGAGGAGCAGGCGGGATTCTCCAAAATCGGCGAAAAGGAAACTGTACATGTCTGTCCCCTTGGGAAGGGCTATCTCAGCGCCCGGTACATAGGCGCTCCCCGACCACGCATATTCCCGGGGCTTTCCGGCAAAGAAGGTCTCGGGAGAATAGTCCTGGCCGATGAGAACGCTGCCCCTGCCGGGATAGGCGATCACCCGCAGGAAACCGGGCACCTCGGCAATTCTGCTGTAGGAGCCGTCCTTGAACTCGATCACATAGGAGGACACCGTGCCGTTCAGCATTCGCGTAACGAAGATCTCCGGCTTGCCGTTCCCGTTGATGTCGGCAACATCGATATGGAACTGCTGCGCCTCATTGTCGTTCCTGGAGACCGTCTCGGACCACACCTCTTTCCAGCCCGCAGGCTCTAAACGATAGATGAAGAGCTTCTTTTCATCGGAGAAGACATATTCGGCGGCATTGTCACCGTCAAGGTCGGCGACGGAAAAATAGCGCGCCTCCACGGGAAGGTCCGGGGTCTTTTCCCCGGTCGCCTTGACCGGCGCGAAGAACGGCCGGACATCACCCAGCGCGTCGCGCTTTGTCGTCAGGTTCAGGACCGCCACAATGGTATCGAGCGGTTTTTCGTCGTCTGTATAGAAGATCCTGCCGGTGACAACATATTTGCCCTCAGAGGGAAAGAGACCTATTGCCACAACTGCGTTGAGATTAAAGGCGCTGCCCATTTCTTTGATCAGCCCCGCGTCCCGCTGTTTCTTGTCCTTCAGGAAGGTGTCGATCTTGTCGTTTCCCAGCACCGTGAACCTGCCCAACTCGCCCAGGCGCCCGGCGAGATTCTGGATGATCTCGGGCCGGTCGTTCCGGAGAGGCAGGATGGCAATGCCGATCTTCTTCGGCGTGATCCTCGCCCGGTCGCCCGCCTGCGGCGCCTTCTGCTGTTTCTTCATCCTGGCGATGGACGTCGATTCCTTGACGCTCAGCACTTCGATGGTCCCGACCTCGTCCTCGGCGCGTCCGATGACGGCCTTGGTCACGGGATGGAGTATCTCCCTGCCGTCCCGCCAGAGCGTCAGTTCCATGCCGGCCATGAGCCCGTTCTTCTCGCCGAGAGCCAGGGTCAGCCGGTCTCCCTGCACGGCCGTCACGCCGCCCTGCACTTTCGGGAAATACGCCGAGATCGCGTAGGCAAGTTCATCGACCGAGGTGAACTCCTCGGGTCCCAGGGACTTGTCGGCGAATGCGGGAGAAGCAAGCAGCGATACCAGGAGCAATAGGACCACTAAGACATTTTTCATTTCATTTCCTCTTTATTCTATCGAGCATCGAAAATTTTTTACCGCTGAGAACGCACGTCATGTAATAAGCCAGGCTTTATGTAACCACGGGTCCCGACGTTGTCGGGACACACAGATAGATCAGATTTGAATCATGCAATTATCTTGACGTCTTGAACCGTGTGCGGCGAAGCCGCCTGTGGTCATATCGGTCTGTTCTTGTTCACTCGATCCGGACCCGGATCTCCGCCTTCCAGGCTTCCCCGGGAGCGAGCGAGACGCGCCACAGGGGCATCACCATCGAGCTCTGGTATACCCGCTCGAATCCCGCCTCGGACTGGGAAACGGTCTCCACCGGCGCGCGCCAGAGGATGGCGTGTTGCGAGAACTCCAGGGTGACCTTCAGCTTGAGCCATTCATCCACCAGGCTCACCCGGCCCACATCGATCGTTTCGCCGCTGGACGCGAGGTTCCGCTTGTCCAGAACATGGCCGGGGATCTCATAGTAGCGGTCCGGGGCGTCGCCCGCCAGGAGCGAGAAGTTGAATTCGCTTCCGAACGTCGTGTTCAGCTCCTTCCGGTCGCTGTTCGCGATCTCGTACCGGACCACGAACTCCGGATGCGACGGACGGAGGATCAACGTTTTCCGGAGCCTCGCCCGCAGACCGGATGCGGTCCCTTCGCGCTCCAGGACCAGGACCACGGCATCCTTCTGTTTCCGGGCGGAGGAAGTATAATTGCCCGGGACGAAGTCGCCCGCCTCGGGAGACTGGGAACGCATGAAGCTCACGAGGTCCACGCCGGCATCCAGGAAGTGGTCCAGGAGCGATGCCCGGGTGTACCGGTCATAGTGCAGATGATGCTGGAGCCCCTCTTCCTTCACCACCACGCGGTCGTGAATGGTCTTCGCTTCGCCGCCCGCAGCATCCTTCGCCGCGAAGGCGATCTTGTCGTGGTAGCCTTCGCGACGGCGGGTCAGCGTGTTCATGAGATTGAAGGACCGCGGCTTCCAATCGAGCTCCGTGATCCGGCCGCCGTCGGCAGGGTCCACAAAGATGTTCAGAAGTTCGGAGTTGAGCATGACCTCCTCGCTTCCGTCACCGTCAAAGTCGCCGCGCTCGATCTCGAGCCACGACGATGGGACCTCCGCCCTTTTTACCGGTCCCTTCCCCCGCAGCACCGGCCCCAGCGTTCGAAGCGCCTTGTCGGCCAGGTATTCCGCCTGGATCAGGTGCTCGTACAACGCGGAACGGAGGTGGGGAAGATAGAGGCCGCCGAAGACACCGTGCCAGTAGGCGTCATTGCACTGGCTCTGGTAGAGATGGTCGATCATGTGCGCCGCGTCCCGGTCAAGCTTCGCGTTCGATCCCGGGAAATCCAGGGCCTTGTGTACCTTCCGGCTCACCATGAGCATCCGCTTCTGCAGGTGGTTGCTCTCGGGGTACTTGGCCAGAAAGTTCCGCCAGATGCCGCCCTTGATGAACGGCCTGATCTTGCCGCCGTCGGGAAGCCCCTTGATCTGGGCAAGGGCGTTCTCGTAGTCAGCCATGGCCGCCGTCGGCAGCGTCCATTCGCCCATCTCCATATATGAGGCCGTGGGCAGATAGGTCCTCCCGCGGGCTGGTTCCTTGCGGATATAGTCGGCGAAGGTCGTGGTCTCGAGCCACTGGCTGTTCTGCTCCAGGAGCGTGAAGAAGCGTTCGAGCCAGCCTTCTTCGTACACGGTGTGATAGGTCTCCGGCCAGACGCCGAACTTTTCGCCGTCATCGGCCATGACCGCGAGCCGGTTCCGTCCGGTCGATTTGAGCGTCGCGAGGAATTCGATGGTCTCCTCGGGCCGGTGGAACGGGATAAGATAACGGAGCAGCTCGCTCCCGGGGAAGATCTTGATCAGGTCACCCTGTTCCTCGGTAAGATAATAACCATCAAGATCGTCCTGGTGAAGGCCCGTCATCTTGAAATGGAAATCATCGACCACTACATGGTCAATGCCCGCCCGTGCGATGGGGCGCGGGAGATGGGGCTCCCATACCCGCTCGGCGAGCCACATGCCATGGGCGTCGTAGCCGATCTTCTTCCGAACGTAATCCGAAAGCATCCGTATCTGTCCGACCTTGTCCTCATCAGGCAGCACCGCCAGGACCGGCTCATAGAAACCGCCCGACAGAATCTCGATCCGTCCTTCCGACACGAGCTCCTTGATCGTTTCAATGAAATCCGGGTGGTGCTTCTCGAAAAAACGATAGAGGATGCCTGTGTAGTGGAGCGTCATCCGGATCTTGGGATGCCGCTTCAGCACCTCGATGAACGGACGATAGGACTTCTGGTACGCTTCCTCGGCGACGAAGTCGAAGTTCCCCACCGGTTGGTGGTTATGAATGGCGAAGATGAACTGGACCTTGGACATTTTTCAGGAAAAACCCGTTATTTCCGCGGAGTTGGAATACAGATACAGACTGGAATATTAGCCCCGAAGCGGCGAAAAGTCAATCAGAAACGGGCGATTTGGCTGGTCTGAGATGCAGGGATGTGATAGTTCGACCTATAAAAGACAGCTGTAACCACCGATGACCAGAAGTAGGTGTCTCCAGGGCGACGCGGCTTGAACCCACATAACCAGTCCTAACCCGAGCAGAACAGTGCCAAAACACTTGAACCGCGAAGGCGCAAAGAGCGCGAAGGAAACCTTGCAGATCTTGACGTAAGACAGATCGTCATCTGCTTTTTTGACGTCCCTCGCGTCCCACGCGCCTCGCTTAGAAGCGCCTACTTTTGGTTGCGGTAAATATTCTTGCTTTGTACGGGATTTCACAGGTTCATGGAACACTCGGCGGAGTGGGACGATGCTTTTTCCTGAAGAAGAGCAATACGCCGAGGGACATCAGCGTCGGTATCCATATCCACAGAAATTCGCTCATGATGACCCTCCATCCCCACCGGCTGAAAAAACCGTAGACCCCGATGGGCGAGACCACAAGGGGACGCCAGGGAAGGAAATAGCGCGTATTGTCGAAGGGCGCGAAGAACGCGATGCCGTATCCGCCTGCGGTCATTGCGTCGAGCACGCCGTGGGAGGCCGTGACCGCGAAGAAGTAGCCGGTCAGCAGCCACCACCTGCCGCTCAAGCGGGGCACCGTCCTGAATGCCAGCAAGACAACAATGACGGCGACGATGAGCGCGAAGGTTAGGGAATGGGAGAAACCGCGGTGGCCGAACATATGGCGATAGGGAATGCCGAGGCGAAAAGCGATGACATCAAGGTCCGGCAGCAGGGTGCAGAATAGCCCCAGCATCCAGAAGCGCAGCGGCATCTTCTCGGGAGAAACGGCCTTTCCGAGGGCGGCAGCAACAAAGACATGAGTGAATGCAGAGGCCATGAGCTCTCCGGGGAACCGTATAGGCTAGAAAGCGCGCCGTACCATCTTTCCTGCCAGATAAAAGAACAATGCCGAGTACACCGTGAGAATGAGAACAGACGCGAGCTCCGGTGTCCGTCCGCCGGCGAGCGCGCGCAGGAGCATGCTGGCATGGGTCAGCGGATAGACCAGGATCGCGCTGTGGAACGGTTCGGGCAGCTTGTCGGGCGAAAAGAACGTTCCCGCCAGGAACGACATAGGGATAATGACAAAGCTGTTGAAGTTCGACATGTCCTCGTGGGACTTGGCGACCATGGCCGCGGCGACCGCGGCCGAGGCGAAGCAGAACGCCGTGAGAGCAAGCACGATCAGGAAGAGCGGCGACAGGCTGATGTGCACACCGGCAAGGAGCCCCACGATCAGAAGAAGGAACGCCGAGAACAGGCCGCGCACCGTCCCGCTGAGCGCCCTCCCCAGCGCGATGGACCACGGACCGACCGGAGAAACGAGCACCTCCTCGATGGTCTTGGTGTAGAGCTTGCTCACGTTCACCGACGTCGAGACCGGTCCGAAGCTGTTGTTCATGGCCGAGAGCGCCAGGAGGCCCGGCAGTACGAAATCAAGATAGGTCCCGCCGGCCATGCTCATACCCCGTCCCAGACCCCAGCCGAAGGTAATGAAGTAAAGAAGGGGCGTCACCATGCTCGAAGCCAAGAACTTCCAGGGCTTCTTGCCGATGAGCAGCATGTCTTTCCAAAAGATAGGGTAGAAGTTCATATCAAAACCTTATGCGACCACAGAGGGACCCACGTCAAAGGCGTGAACGGCTTTAACCACAGATGACCAGAAGTAGGCGCTTCTAAGCGACACAGATGTACACGGATAAGAGCAATAACAGCGACGATAAACTGCCAAGGCGTAAAAAGATCAAAGAACCGTTTTCGAATTTTTTCATGCAAAGATTATGCTTTCCTCGCGTCCTTCGCGCCTCGCTTAGAAGCGCCTACTTTTGGTCGCGGTAAGATGTTATGATTAAGATTTTATCTGTGTTCATCTGTGGTTCCTTATTCTTGTGGTGCCGTCGTTCATTCCGCAATCCGCAATTGCTTCACGCCTCTATCCGTTCCCCCGTCAGATCGATGAACACATCTTCGAGCGTCACGTCCCGGATGACGACGTCCGTGCACAGGTCCCGGCTCGCTTCGATCGCCTCTTCCCGTGTGGGGAACAGCTGCCGGGGCATATCGTGACGTCCGAGGCACTCGAGGGCGAACTTTCCGACGCGAGCCTTGAGCGCCGCCGGTCCATCGAGGGCAATGATGGTTCCCTGCCGCATGATCGCGACGCGGTCGCAGAGCGCGTCGGCTTCCTCGATGTAATGCGTCGTCAGCAGGATGGTGATGCCGCTCCGCTTCAGTTCCTCGATGAGCCCCCAGATCATGCGCCGCGCCTGGGGATCGAGCCCGACGGTCGGCTCGTCCATGAACACGACGCGGGGCCGGTGCATGAGCCCCCGGGCGATCAGGAGCCTCCGCCGCATGCCGCCCGACAAATGCTCCACCGGCGTGTCCTTCTTCTCCCACAGGCCGACGAACTTGAGCAGTTCCTCGGTCCGGGCGTTCCGGTCTGGCCGCTCCATGCGATGGAGCCTGCCGTGGTATTCCAGGTTCTCGGCCAGGGTGAGGTCGATATCGAGGTTCAGCATCTGGGGAATGACACCGATGGCCTTCTTGACCGACAGAGGCTCGGTCAGAATATCATGGCCCGCGATCCGCGCGGTCCCTGACGACGGGAGGGAAAGCGTGGTCAGCATGCGGATGGTCGTGGTCTTTCCCGCGCCGTTGGGCCCGAGCAGGCCGAAGACCTCGCCCGCGCTGACGGAAAAGTTGACGGCCTTGACCGCCGCGAGCGTGCCGAAGTTCTTGGAGAGTTTGATGGTCTGGATCATGATGATGTATTCAACAGAAAATCGATGTAACCACAGATGAACACAGATGGCCACAGATACGGCAAGTCCCCGATGATAGTAACTGCTAGAGTCCATAAAACAACGGCTCTTCTTAATACTTTCATTTTCTCTGGGTTTATCAGTGTTAATCTGTATCGCTTAGAAGCGCCTACTTCTGGTCATCTGTGGTTGCGGAAGGGTTTAGTCCGTGATGATCTTCAGCGCCTTGATCTTCCGGTGCAGGTTGCTGCGCTCCACGTCGATCTCGTCGGCTGTCTTGCTGATGTTGCCGTTGTTCTCCTTGAGCTTCCTGATGATGTACTCCCGCTCGAAGGCCGCGCGCGCCTCCTTGAGCGTGGCATACTCCGCCAGGCTCCCCGCCGTGGTCCGGCTGTCTCCCGGGTGCCGGCCTGCCGGCGGCCGGCTCACCGGCTGCGGCACCTCTGCCGCCGTGATCGCGGGGCCGGGGACCATGATCATGATGCGTTCGATGAAGTTCCTGAGCTCGCGGACATTACCGTTCCAGGGATGCCGGATAAAGAGGTCGAGTGCGGCCGCGTCAATGGTCTTGGGCTTCTGGCCGTACTCGGCGGCGAACTCCTGAAGGAAATAGCGGACCAGGACCGGAATATCATCCTTCCGCTCCCGAAGGGGCGGCACGTCCAGGGGGATGACGTTCAGGCGGTAAAAGAGGTCCTCACGGAACGACCCCTTCCTGATCTCCGCCGCAAGGTCCTTGTTCGACGCTGCGATGACGCGCACGTCGGACCTGAGCGTCTTCGTCCCGCCCACACGCTGGAACTCCTGCCCTTCGAGCACGCGCAGCACCTTGGCCTGCGTCGCCAGGCTCATGTCGGCGATCTCGTCGAGGAATATGGTCCCCCGGTCGGCGAGCTCGAACTTGCCCCGCTTCATGGATGTTGCGCCGGTGAAGGACCCCTTCTCGTGGCCGAACAGTTCGCTCTCGATAAGCTCCTGCGGGATCGCCGCGCAATTGACCTCGACGAAAGGACCGGCCGCGCGCCTGCTCGTCCGGTGAATGGCGCGGGCCACCAGTTCCTTGCCGGAACCGCTCTCGCCGTGGATCAGCACCCAGCCGTTGGTCGGGCCTGCCAGTGCGATCTGCTGTTTGAGCGACCTGATGGCAGAACTTTCGCCCACGATCTCATAGCGACGCTCGATGCTCTTCCTGAGCGTCTCGTTCTCCTGCCGGAGGCGGTATTCCTCCAGGCCGTTCTTTACCGAAAGGGTCACCCGTTCAAGCGACAGGGGCTTCTGGATGAAATCGTAGGCCCCCATCTTTGTGGTCTGGACCGCGGTCTCGATAGTGCCGTGGCCGGTGATCATGACCACCTGCATGTCGGGGCGCGCTTCCTTGAAGCGGCGAAGCGTCTCAATGCCGTCCATCTCCGGCATGGCAATATCGAGCAGTGCGAGCGAAGGCTGGGCCTCGGCGAGGATGTCCAGCGCCTCGCGGCCCGAAGCAGCAGTCACGACCTCGTACCCATCGTCCCCGAGAATGTCCTTGAGGGACTTCCGGATGCTCTCTTCGTCGTCAACTATAAGGATGGTGTCTGTGGGCATAGGGTTTCGCTAAATTTCGAGTGCGTTTAGCTGCCGGCGCGCTTGCGGGCGCCTTGGAAATCGCCTTCGCCTTTTCCCATTGAACGGTAGCCCTCTTACAAGCGTGATAAGTCAGCTACAACGCCTGGTTAGGCAAAGGTACATTGGGCACTGGCTCCTACGAGGCCCTTTGTGGCAATTCGTAAGTCAACCTCAACAACATATCTGTAAACTCAAGAATGGTAACTGCATCTTCTCGGTTCGTCTGTGGAATTTCATGTGTGGCGTCATTGCCCTTCTTACGGATCGAATCAAGCCATTGTCTAGCATTGGAGGGGACGAGATGTGCATTCAGCAAATAGTCGACATACGCCTGGAAGGATAGGTTAACCACTGCTCCCTGAGACACAGCGACGTTCATGAGTAGCTTTCTGCAAAGTAGAACGGTGCCAGTAAACGCTGACACGGTCAGACAATCTCGCGCTTCCTCGTATAGATTGTCTATTTCAGGAGGCAAATGCGCTATTAATTTTCCTGCAGTCGGACCAGGACACTGATCGTCATACGCCAAGAAAGACGGAAATGTGCATTCTGGACAAAGCCAAACACCAATCTTCTGGTCCTGCGTCGGAAAGCCCCGGTCAGAAAGCTCTGAATTGCCGCAGTGACCACAATTGTAGCGTCGAGGAGTCAGTTGTATGGATTGCGCCCATTGCAATTGTCCGTGCCACGCTTTTCGAGCTTTCTTCGCCACGATAAACATGCCTCCATTGGTCAGTGCGCTGTCAATCTTTGCCTAATGTTCAACCAGTAGTTGTCACTCCCCCCTAGCTAAAGACCTGTTTACGAGAGGGGAGAGTAAACAACGCATTTTCGTGCTTTACGAGTTTAGCAAGAATAATGCCCAAACTCTTCAATTGAGAAAAGGGTGCATTGTCTGGGATCATTTGTCTATGAGCATGTTCTTCAGTTTTTCGATAACCATATCAATCTCCGCCTGTGTCGTTTCCCTTCCTAGACTGACGCGGATAGCGCCTCGACTGAGCCTGTCCGGAACGCCCATGGCAACGAGCACATGGGACGCGTTCACCGTGTCGCCATGGCACGCGGCCCCGGGAGAGACGGCAATGTCCTTCCCGAGCGCTTCCATCACCGCGGCCGCATCATGTCCTTCGAAGCTGATGTTCCAGGTGTTCGGGAGTTTCTTCTCCGGATGGCCGTTCAGATGGACCTTGAGCCCGGCCTTCTTGAGGCCGTCGAATAAATGCTGTCCCAGCTTCCTCTGGCGGGGACCTTCGCTGTCCAATAGCGGCATCGCGAGTTCGCATGCCGCGCCGAGTCCCACGACGCTGGCGAGATTTTCCGTACCTGGCCGCATGCCATGCTCGTGGCCCGCGCCGTGCAGCATCGGCGGAATTTTCGTGCCCTTCTTGATGAACAGCGCGCCTACTCCTTTCGAAGCGTAGAACTTGTGGCCCGCCACGGTCAGAAAATCCACGCCCAGGCCACCAACGCGGCAGGGGATCTTCCCCACGCTCTGCGCAGCGTCGGTGTGGAACGGAACGCTCGCAGATGATGCGATCTTCGCGAGAGAGGAGATATCCTGGATGGTTCCGACCTCGTTGTTCGAGTGCATGATGGTGATAAGAGCCGTATCCGGCGTGATCGCTTTCGCAAGAGCATCGGGGTCAACCATTCCGTATTTATCGACGGGGAGATAGGTTACCTTGTACCCGAAGCGTTCGACATGGCGGCACGGTTCCAGCACAGCGGGGTGCTCGATCTGCGAGGTGATGAAGTGTTTACCCTTGCCCGCTGCCTTGGCGATCCCCTTGATCACCATGTTGTTCGACTCGGTGGCGCCGCTCGTAAAGACGATCTCCGACGCCTCGCAGCCCAGGAGGTTCGCAACCTGCTCACGGGCCTGCTCGATGGCCGCCCGGCATTCCACGCCGAAGCTGTGCGACGACGATGGGTTGCCGAATTTCGAGGTCAGATAGGGCATCATCGCTTCGAGGACCTTCGGAGCGATCGGTGTGCTGGCGTTGTAGTCGAGGTAGATGCGGTTCATGGATGATTCAAGAAACGAACAACTTCCAGAAAAGATATTTTTTACCGCAGAGAACGCTGAGCACGCTGAGAAGAATCTAGGATGTCATGATCAAAGATTTAATCTCTGCGCTCTCTGCGATCTCAGCGGTGAAATCATTTTGCTTCGGGATTCCCGAACACCCCCATCGACAGGTACCGCTCGCCGCCGTCGGGAAGCACCGTTACCACGCGCTTTCCCTTCCCGAGCTTTGCCGCGACCTGGAGCGCCGCGAAGCAGGCAGCGCCCGACGAGATGCCGACGAGCAGGCCTTCTTCCTTGGCCAGCCGCCTCGTCATGCCTTTCGCGTCGTCGGCCGTCACCTGTATGATCTCGTGGTACACCTTGGTGTTCAGGATCTTGGGCACGAAGTTCGCGCCGATGCCCTGGATGGGATGGGGTCCCGCCTTGCCGCCCGAGAGCACCGGTGAGGCAGCGGGCTCGACAGCGTAGATTCTGATCCCTTTGACCTTTTTCCGAAGCACTTCTCCCACACCCGTGATCGTGCCGCCCGTGCCAACGCCGGCAACGAACGCATCGATGCGTTTTCCGCCCATGAACGAGAGGATCTCGCGCGCAGTTGTGCGGCGATGGACCATGGGATTGGAGGGATTCTCGAACTGCTGGGGCATGAAATATTCTTTGCTCGAAGCAGCGATCTCGGCGGCCTTGTCCACGGCGCCCTGCATGCCTTTGGCTGCCGGCGTCAGCACCAGTTCGGCGCCGTAGGCCGAGAGGAGCTGTCTTCGCTCCATGCTCATGGACTCGGGCATGGTCAGGACCATCGTGTATCCCTTTACGGCAGCGACCATGGCGAGCCCGATGCCCGTGTTGCCGCTCGTGGGCTCCACGATCTTCATGCCCTTCTTCAGCCTGCCCCGCTGTTCGGCATCCTCGATCATGGCGAGGGCGATGCGGTCCTTCACGCTTCCGCCGGGATTGAAGCCTTCGAGCTTCACCCACACCTCAGCGTCGTTCGCGCCGGTCATGCGAGAGAGTTTTACCATGGGTGTGTTGCCGATCATATCCAGGATGCTTTTGACCTTAGCCATATGCCCTCCCCCAAAGTCAACATCAAACCATTTTCGCCACCGAGGTCACCGAGCACACAGAGGAAACCTGATGTCTGATGTCACAGCAGTTCTCGGTGAACTCTGTGTCCTCTGTGGCAAGATGCTCTGAAAGTTCTTGTCTGTCGTCTTCTACGATCCGCCGCTGCTTCCCCGCTCGATCATCTCCTCGGCATGGCGGATCGTGGCGTCGGTGATGGTCTTGCCGCCGAGCATGCGCGCGATCTCGTCGACCCGCTCTGACCGGTCGAGCAGCCGGACCTCGGTGCTGGTGCGGTCTTTCTTGACGGCCTTCGCGACGCCGTAATGGCTCATGGCCATACTGGCGATCTGGGCCAGGTGGGTGATGCAGAAGACCTGCCGCCGTGACGCGATCTTCCTGAGCTTTTTCCCTACTTCCTCGGCAACGGCGCCGCCGATGCCCGCGTCCACTTCGTCGAAGACCAGGGTCGGGATGGGATCGCCCTCGACCAGGATGGTCTTGAGCGCCAGCATGATACGCGACAATTCTCCGCCCGAGGCGATCTTCGCCAGCGGCCTTGGCTCTTCGCCGGGGTTCGGCGATATCAGGAACTCCACCTTGTCGGCGCCGCGGGAACCAACACGGAGCCCGTCGGTCGTATCCTCCCCCGGCTCCTGGACGATCTTCACGACAAAGGTCGTCTTCTTCATGCCCAGGTGGCCAAGCTCTCCCTCTATCTTCTTCTCCAATTCCTTCGCCGCAGCGGTCCGCTTTTTCGTCAGCTCCTTCGCCTTCAACGTGATCCCGGTCTTGAGCCCGTCGATCTCTTTGCGGAGCCGCTCCATCTCCTCGCCGCTCTTCTCGATCTTCTCGAGCTCGGCAGCGGCCTTCGCGCCGAAAGCGATGATCTCCGGGAGCGTTCCGCCGTACTTCTTCTTGAGCTTCTGGATCAGGTCAAGCCGGTCTCCGATTGCTTCGAGCCGGTTGGGGTCGAACTCCACCTTCTCGGCGTAAGAGGAGACCTCGCGGGCCGCTTCTTCGATCTGGGCCCTTCCGGATTCCAGCAGTTCCAGCACCGGTGTAAGTTTATTGTCGATCGCCGCGATGTCCCGCACGTTCGTGATGGCGCGCTTCAGGGCCGAGAGCGCCGATCCATCGGAAGAATACAGCGTCTCGTCGGCCGACGCGGCAAGCCCCGCCAGTTTCTCGGAGTTCGCCAGCACCCGCTGTTCGTTGGCAAGCTCTTCGTCCTCGCCTTCCTTCAGGCGGGCGGCGTCGATCTCGTTCACCTGGTAGCGGAGCAGGTCCTCGCGCTGGGCCTTCACCCGCTCTCCCGCTTCAAGCTCGGCAAGTTGTCTGCGGAGGTCGTGCAGTTGTTTATAGGAGGCGGCGAAAGCCTCGCGGTTCTTGAGCAGGCCGCCGAAGGAATCGAGCATGTCCATCTGCCGGTCCACCGCGAGGAGGGACTGATGTTCGTGCTGGCCGTGGATATCGGCAAGATGGGACCCCAGCGCGGTCAGGGTCGCAAGGTTCGCGAGGCTGCCGTTGATATAGACCTTGCTTTTCCCCGTCGTGGAGATGACCCGGCGCACGATGAGGTCCTCGCCGGCCGCTGTCTCGATGCCCTGTTCACCGAGGATGGCAGCAACAGCCACGGACCCGAGGCCGTTCAGTTCGAAGGCCGCCTCGACAACGGCCTCGGCGCTGCCGGTGCGTACGAGGTCCGTGCTCGCGCGTTCTCCCAGCGCCAGGTTCAGCGCGTCCACGACGATGGACTTGCCCGCGCCGGTCTCGCCGGTGAACACGTTCAGCCCCGGCCCGAACTCCACGCGAAGTTGGTCGATGATGGCGAAGTTCTTTATGTTCAGTTCTTTCAGCATAGGTCAACCTGGGTCATGGGTCATGGGTCATGGGTCATGATACGTGCTTTACTTGACCCTTGCCCCCTGCCCCTTGACCCTTTCTTATTTCCCCTTCACTGCTTCCGCCTTCTTCCGGGCGAACTTGCTCTGTGTGGACTTTCCGTTGCCGCCCGCCTTCCGGTAATACTCGGCGGCCTGTTCTTTCTTTCCCAAACGCTCGCTGGCCCTGCCTGCCCAGTAATATGCCGTTGATCCCCATGCCCCGGCGTCGGGATAGAGCGCAGGGATCTTCATGAGCTCGTCCACCGCCTCGGCGTCGCGGCCGACGAGGAAGCAGCAAAACCCGATCCAGTACTGCGTCTGCGGCCGGTCCGCGGGATTCTGGTCGCGAATGGCAAGCCGGTAGGCGTCAAGGGCACTCCGATAGTTGGCCGTTCTGAAATGGATATCGCCGATCTTTGCATGAATGTCCCCGGAAGAAAGGCCGTCCGGCGGAGCGGAAAGCGTTTTTTTGTAAAGGACGATCGCTTCGTCGTATTTTTTCGCTTCGGCCATCTTGTTCGCGGCCCGATAATAGCCCGCAGAGGCCGTCTCGACGGCAAGGGACTGCTGGCTGAGCAAAACAAGCGTGAGCACAACGAATATGAGCCTTTTTATCATGATTGCCCTCCGAAAAAACTGTGTCAAATTTAACACAAGGGAATTGGCTATTCAAGGGTTATTCTTGGAACGATATCAGAGGCCTTCGACGGCTGTCCCGGAGACACTACTTTTTAGTCCTTCAGGCAACAATATTAGATCGGTCTGATATAATAATGACAGCCATGAAAAGCAAAAAGACCCAAAAGAAACAGAATGTTGCGGTTGAGCCCATTCAGCTGGAACCTTTCGATGAATGGGGCCTGACCATTGACGCCATACCGGACTTGATCGCGCTGATCGACCGGGATATGCAGATAACAAGGGTCAACGAGGCGTTCGTCCAAAAACTCGGGAAAAGGGCAGAAGACCTTATCGGGAAGCCATGTTATGTGCATATCTGCCACAGCACGGAACCGAGAGAGGATTGTCCACACCTTCTGACCATCGGTGACGGCAAGATCCATTCCATCGAATGTCATCACAACCATTTAAGCGGGGATTTTCTGATCACGACCTCCCCACTCTGCGACCGGAAAGGGAATCTCTGCGGATCCGTCCATGTTGCCCGGGATATCACCGCGCGCAAGAAAGCCGAAGACGCCCTCCGGCAGTCGGAGACCCGTTTCCGCAGCCTCGTGGAGCAGAGCCTCGTCGGCATCTATATCCTTC
>Ga0334722_10003713_pt1 | contig 16281 bp, 14 predicted proteins | sample C3_bottom_MG_FD_207210 | JGI IMG/M metagenome (GOLD analysis project Ga0334722, IMG submission 207210) | Sediment microbial communities from Yellowstone Lake, YNP, Wyoming, USA - C3_bottom | ecosystem: Environmental > Aquatic > Freshwater > Lake > Sediment | place: USA: Wyoming | collected...
GAAACAAAGACATTAAAGCCACAGCCACCCACATTAACTTCACTTCAGGCTTTAAACACCACGACTGTAAAACTAAACTGGACTGATAATACAACAGAAGAGACAGGGTTTGGTATAGAAAGGTGTCCTGGCGTAAACTGTGAAGACTTTGAGTTTTTAACCAATGTTCCATCAAACACAACAACGTATAATGATACTTCAGCATGCAATGGGAGTACATATAGATACAGGATTTATGCCTTCAAAACAGGATACTGGACTACCGAGTATAGTCAGGTTCTTACAGTTACACTGCCAGCACCACCATCAAGTTTTAGCCTTACTGCAACTGCACTTTCTGAATCTTCCATAAAAATTGATTGGACAGATGCCTTTTCAGATGAGACAGGCTTTATTATAGAAAGATGCGAAGGGGCAAGTTGTGAAAACTTTTCCCAAATTAATTCAGTTTCTGCAAATACAACGAGTTTTACCGACAATACAGTTTTGTGGGGCAAAACTTATAGATACAGGATAAAGGCATACAAAAATGCTACCTGTAGCTGGTATGTTTACTCTAACACTGCTTCTGCAACAACAGATGTTATGGCACCTGCTTCTTTATCAGCTTCAGAATTAAAGACCACAAGCCTTAAGTTAACATGGCAGGACAAAACCTCAACAGAATCGGGGTTTAAGATATATAGATGTTTAGGTGATACATGCGGTAATTTTCAAGTAGTAGCTACGTTAGGGGCAAACACAACAACTTACACTGATGCTACTGTTTGTGAAGGCACAATTTACAGGTATTATGTGACTGCTTACAAAACAGGGGAATGGGAAAGCCAGCCATCAAATATTATTCAGGTTACTACGAACAGCAAAGGTAGTTTTGTTTCTTTTAATGCCCAACGATTATCAGAAATGGAAGCGACTTTAAGCTTTAGTTTTAATAGTTCTGATTTAGATGGGTTCAAGATAGAAAGGTGCGATAGCAATACCTGTAGTGAGTCCGATTTTAATCTTATAAAGACATTAGCAAGTGGTTATAACTCCTATACAGAAATTGTGAATGCTGATAGCTACTATACTTACAGAGTAAAGGCTTATAAAGCATCTTCCTGTGGCTGGGAAGTAGCAACGACACCAGTTACAGTCTTTACAGAGAGTTATCCACCATCTGGGGTTACAGCCACACCACAGAACTCAACTACAGTCAATTTAAACTGGATTGATAACACAAAGTTTGAATCGGATTTTAGTATAGAAAGGTGTGAAGGAAGTGATTGCAGTAACTTTACAAAGATTGGAACAGTTGATAATAACGCTGTTCAGTATACTGATACTTCGGTCTGTGCAAGTAGTTCATATAAGTATAGGGTAAAAGCGGAATACAATAATTTCAAAAACAGTGGGGGCGGTTGCTGGAAAAGACGCTCAAAACTCAATATAACGAACTTTGCTGAAAATACCGCTATTAAAGTGAATATTACCTACAAAACAGGCATGAAACCAGATTTTAGTGACATAAGGTTTTTAGACGATACAAAGGGTGTTGAATTGCCCTACTGGATAGAATCAAAAACCGACAGTAGTAATGCTCTTGTATGGTTAAAAACGGGCAACAACAATAACATCTACATGTATTATGACAACATGCTGGCTACTGCACCAAACTACAGCGGAAAAGACGTTTTTGAGTTTTTTGAAGGTTTTGACAGTACTTCAATAGATACCAGTATATGGAACGTAGATACTACCAATTACTCATTGTCTAATGGTGTTCTTCGTATTAATCAGGGGGCAATGAGAACAAAAAATCCTTTGCCCTTCAATTTAAACGATGGCTATATTTTGGAAGGTAAGATTATTTATTACAATGATGAGTCATATGTGTACAGCGGTACATTGACAGGGGTATCTTCTACGTACACAGCTAGTGGAAATAGTACAGCTTCAGCTACGGTGTTATTAATGAGAAATAGTAATTATAGCCCATACAACAGGGATTTGTATTACTTTACTGGCGATGGCTCTCAAAGCTCTTATAATCAAGGTACTGCATATTTATTTAGAACTGATACAAATGTCTGGTATATCTTCTCTGAAAAGTATTTGCCAACTGGTTTGGTTATTTCGAATAATTATTCCAACATAATGACAAAGAGCTTTAGCTGGACTAAGTCGCCAAGATATATAACAATTGGAGAATTTAGTGGTAACAGTAGCGGTAATATTCAGGATACAGGTTATGACTGGGTAAGGGTTCGAAAATATCTTGCAACAGAACCCTCTGTTAGTATTGGAACTGAAGAGTATAATGAATCTTGCATCCCCGTAAATATACCGAACCAATGGGAAAAAATAAGCCCTGAAGTATCTGTTACAACACCAGTTCCATTTACTCCTGCAATCACTGCGACAGGGGTTTCCGAAGCAAACATAAGAATAGACATAACAGATTCCAACATAGACGAGACAGGTTTCAAGATTTATAGATGTGCAGGTGTTTCCTGCAACCCAAAAACTGATGGCACATTAATTGGCACAGCACCTGCAAATGCCTTAAGCTATCTTGATACTGTTACAACGGGGACATACACCTATCTTGTTGAGGTTTATAAGGATGCTAATTGTGGATGGAGCAGGGAAAGTAATACCGTTTCTGCATCAACAATACTACCACCTGCCCCATCATCTCTAACAGCAACAGCATTAAGCACAACAGAAATAAGACTTAACTGGGTAGATAATACAGGGACAGAGGATGGCTTTAAGATTTATAAGTGTATCGGTTCAGGCTGTAGTGATTATGTATTACTAACAACAGTGCCAGCCAATACAGTAACATTCACTGATAACACCCTTTGTAAAAATACCACCGCAAAATATAAAGTTACCGCATACAAAGATGGCGTTTGGGAGACCGATTTCAGTAATGAAGCTTCTGCAACAACGCAAAATATAACAACAACCCCCTCATTAACTTTAACGAGGGTTTCAGAGGTATCAGTAAAACTTGATTGGACTGACACAACAGCAGATGAGACAGGCTTTAAAGTTGAAAGGTGTAATCTAACAACTTGTAGTGATTCTGATTTTAGTGTAGCAGCAACTTTAGGCAGTAATGTTATAACCTATACGGACAATGTGCCTGAAACGAATAAAAAATACACCTACAGAATAAGGGCGTATAAATCAGCGTCCTGTAGCTGGGATGTATTGAGCCTTACAAAGGAAATAACATTAACACCAACCGCACCTTCTTCTTTAACCGCAACTGTTGTCAATACGACCCAGATAAATCTTAGCTGGGCTGATAATACTGCAACAGAGGATGGTTTTAAAATATACCGCTGTGAAGGGACAGGATGCAATAACTATATTGTTATTTCTGCGGTTGGGGCAAATGTTAAAAATTATAATGATACAAATGTTTGTAGAAGCACAACTTATAGCTATAAGGTAACAGCATATAAGGGCACAATCTGGGAAAGCGACTTTAGCAATATTGTAACAGCAACAACTTTAACAGGTTCAGCACCTGTACTTTCTGCCACAAGAGTTTCTGAAACACAGATAAATTTATCCTGGACAGATGGCAATAATGATGAGACAGGCTTTGAGGTGTGGAGATGTGCTGGGAGTGGGTGTGATCCTAAAACAGGAACTATGATACCACTTGGTGCAAACACGACAACATATAGTAATACTGGACTTACGCCTAACACAACTTACAGATACCTTGTGACCGTTTATAAAAATTCATCAGGTTGTAGTGGTGGCAGATGGGCTTTAGATAGCAATATAGTAGAGATGACCACAACCATAGCACCGCCATCAGGTCTTTCCGCAACACCAATCAACACCACACAGATAAACCTAACATGGACAGATAATTCCTCAACAGAAGATGGTTTTAAGATTTATCGCTGTTCTGGTGTAAACTGCAGTGACTATACATTAATAGCGACAAAACCAGCAAACACAACAAACCATAGCGATACGACAGTTTGTAAAAATACTGTGTACAGGTATAAAATTTCTGCATATAAAACCTCCGATTGGGAAACAGGTTTCAGTAATGAAGTTACCGTAATAACTCCTGATGTTGCAACACCACAAAAGCCATCTTTAACCGTTTTAAACCATGAGAGCATAAAGCTAAACTGGGTGGATAGTTATACCGATGAAACTGGTTTTACATTAAAAACCTGTAGCGGAGGCTTATGCACAGAAGAGAACATATCAGCTAATTTGGTAGAATTTACAAAAACAGGGCTTAATAGATATACAGAATACTGTTTCTCAATAAAGGCTTACAAAAATGCAACCTGTAACTGGGAAACTGCATACAGTTCAGAGTCCTGCACAAGAACACTGCTTGAAGCACCACTTGCTATAAATGCAGTAGCATTAAGTTCAAGAAAGGTTAAGGTAACATGGTTAAATCCAAATGCTGATGTTGATGGTTTTGAAATAGAGGTTCTGCTCTGGAATGGAAAATGGACAAAGGCAGGTAGAGTTTTTGGAAACACAATCGAATTTATTGATAGGACAGGTGTTCAACCTTCTGCAACATATACCTATCGGATAAAGGCTTTCAAAGGTGATAGCTATTCATTGCCCAGCAATGAAGTAACGGTTACAACTCCATCATGGTCATCAGGCGATGATGTATGCGAGTAGTAGCAGTAGTGTTATTTTTACTAACCCTTTTTACAATGGCTTATTCACAAAATGAACAAGAAAATCTTGTAAAAGTAAAAGGGATAGTAGAAGTTTATGGTGACATAAAAGGTAAAGGGGTGGTGTCTTTTTTTAATAAAAGCTATGGTCCCGAGCCCAATCCTGAATATTTTATGAGAATACCTGATTATGTGTTTGAGTTAAAACCTGATGGTAGTTTTCAGGGAGAAATCTTAAGGGGAGAGTATTTAATAGGTGTAAACTTTAACGATACAGGCAAAAGAAAGCCATTAAATGTTGGGGACTATTATCATATTTTAAAAGAAACCTTTAGGTTTCAAGAGAAAGTTAATGATATAGGTGTGATAAAAATCTCACCTGTTAAACTTGAAACATTTAAGGTAAAAACAGCCATAAAGGGCGTAGTTTTAGATGAAAAGGGCAAGCCCGTTACAGATGTTTATGTTTTTGCCTTTTTAAAAGAGCAAAAGACAAAACGTCCCTTATTTATCTCAGAAAAAACAGATAAAGAAGGCAGATTCCTTTTAAGATTAGGTGGAGAGGGGATTTACTATCTAAAAGTAAGGGATTTAATAGATAGGGGAAAACCAAAAGAGGATTCAATCATTGGCATCTATGGCGAGCCTGACAAACCAGAAACCATCGAGATTAAGGATGGCGAAATAAAAGATAATGTTAAAATCAGGGTAACCACCTATTCAAAGTTGGTCAAAAAAGCCCCCTCAAATTAAAAAGTCATAGGTCAGTTACCACTATATTTTAGCAATATTTCAAAAGATTTTAATATTCATCACCCGTTTATTTGCACAAGGAAAAGTTTTTTGTTTAAATTTTATTTACTTGTTATAAAATAATAACATCGTTATGAAAAGTAAAAACAGCAAGAAAATAATAATACTTATTTTCACTTTGCTAATCATTTTTTCTTTGAAAGGTTGTTATAAATACGAAAAGGAAAAACATAACAAAGTAGCTGTCGTTATGCCAAAGGCTGGCTATGAACAGGTTTTAGAAGGATTTAAAGAGGCTCTCAACGAAAGCAGCTTTAACAATCATATTCAACTGATAATACAAAATTTTGGCTCTAACAAGGAAGACTTCATCACAGCAAGCAAAAATGTGAGTGGGTTAGATGTGAGTCTTGTTTTCACAATCACGACGCCTGCAACAATTGCTGTGTATGAAAATGTAAAGAATAAGCCTATTGTTTTTGCAGCTGTGGGCGACCCAATAGGTGCTGGATTTGCGGAAAGTATGAAGAAACCAAAAGAAAATATTACTGGTGTTACAAACTTAAGTAAAGAGCTAACTAAAAAAAGATTTGAAGTTTTTTATCTTGCTTTTCCTCATATAAAAAAAGTCCTAACTTTTTACAATCCTGAAAATGTTTATTCTGTTTTGGCTATTAAAGATCTTTTGGAAATAACCGATAAGCTGAATATAAAACTTGATGCTTTAGAATCTTTTGATGCTTAAAGTATAAAAAAACACCTGAAAAAAATAAAAAAGGGCAGCTATGATGGAGTTTTTATTATCCCTGATCCCGTTGTGTTGTCTGTCTTTACAAATATTATCGAGTTTTCGAATGAATTAGCCGTACCAGTTTGTGTTCATGAACCACGACTTGTTGAAAAGGGTGCAACCATTAGCTATGGTGTAGATTTGAAAAATGTGGGGAGGTTGTCATTTTTTTTGATTGAACAAGTGTTGAAAGGTGTAAAGCCAGAAAAAATACCAATATTTGTGCCAGAAAAAGTAAGTTTAGTTATAAATAACAAATGGGCTAAAGAAAAGGGCTATATGATCCCTAACGAGCTACTTTATATTGCCGATAAAGTTTTAGAATGAAAAATATAAAAGAAAGTAAAATTTCAAAAAAACTTTTCTTGATAATGCTTTTTGTGAGCCTATCAGCTGTTTCCTGTCTGTCCCTTTTCCAAATCTATTCAAGCTATTATGAAGGTAAAAAGGTAGCAGAAAATTATCAAAAACAAGCACTTGATTCTATTTTAAATGAAATAGAAGATCATTTTTTGTTAATTAAAAAGATGATGGAGTTAAGTTCTCACTCAAAGGGTGTTCTGGAAAATGGCATCAATGAGAGATTCAGATTCTATCTTTGGAAAATTTTAAAACACAATCCATCGGTTTTCGAAGTAGTTGCAATTGATAACAAGGGTAAGGAAATGCTTGTCGCATCAAGGATAAGACCTGAACTGGCTGGAGAATTTAAGGGTGTCTCTAATGAAGACTATTTTCAAAAAGCAGTTTCTGGTAAAGTTTTCTTTTCCAAGATTAAATATCACTTTGATGGGACTAAACCTTATATAGTAGTTGCCATACCTGTTTATAAATTTGATGGAAGTATCACTGCTGTACTTGCAAGCAAGGTTTGGTTTTTAGACACTCAGAATCTTTTATCAAAGAAAATGTTTGGGGAAACTGGATATGCCTATATTGTTGATGTTGATAAAAATATTCTTGCACACCCTAAATACGAACTTATTTTGAAAAATGTAAAAATATCTGAAATAAGTAAAGAACTTGAAAATGCAATGGATAATGCAATAAAAAATCCCGGAGTTATAACACAGGTAAGATATCGTAATGCTGACGGGAAAAAGGTTTTCTGCTCTCTTAAGTTTGTTAAAGACTTTAACTGGATTATAGCGGTAGCTCAACAAGAATTTGAGATTTATAGCGCGACTATAAGAACCATCGCCTCTTTTCTCTTAATTTCTGGAATTTTAATTTTTATAGTTTTATTAGTGGTAAAAAGATTAAGTAATAAACTATCTTTGCCGATAATTAAGCTGAGAAATTTGACTACAAAAATTTCAGAGGGAGATTTTTCGACAAGAATAGAAATAAAAACGAATGATGAGATTGAAGAACTTGCATCAAATTTTAATGAGATGACAGAAAAACTTAAAAACTCTTATGAAGAATTAGAGAGCAAAGTTGCCGAAAGAACTAAGGAATTACTTCTATTGTATTCTTTTACTGCCAGTATATCTAAAAACCTTCATGTGAGTGAAACGATTAAAAATGCTGGAGATGAGCTTTCCGTAGTACTTGAGTTAGATGGATTTGTTGGAATGTTATACAAAGATGGTAACTGGCTTCTTAAAGATGCGGTTTGTTCTGCTATCGGTGTTGACGAGTTGAATATTTTGTGGAAAAAGCTGATGGATCAAAATATCATTCAGCATTTATCTCAACATCACGTCCCTTATGTTCTAAATATAAGCGAAGATATAAACTTCTTTGATGTAAAGACGCTTAGTTCGATTAAATCTGTTGCTGTATTCCCTATACTGTATCAAGGAGAAATTTTGGGAATTATGATGTTATTTAGTTCCACAAGAAATTTTTTCAATTCAAATATTTTGTCAGCTGTCGAGACGTGTATGATACAGTTGGGCGTAGCTATAGCAAATGCAGAAAGGTATGAGTTTACAGAAGAGCTTTCGTATAAAGATCCTCTTACTAAATTGTTCAACAGAAGATATTTTGAAACAAAGTTAGACCATGAATTTGAAAGATGTCTTAGATATGAAAGAGATGCTTCTTTATGTATGATTGACATAGACTTTTTCAAAAAAATTAATGATACGTATGGCCATCAGTCGGGTGATGCAATATTAAAACAGCTTGCTAAGATTATTCAGGATTCAATCAGAAAAAGTGATGTGGCAGCAAGGTTTGGTGGAGAAGAGTTTATAATTTTAATGCCCGAAACACCTTTGGAAAAGGCTTTTGTTGCAATGGAGAGGCTGAGAAAAAAGGTAGAGGAAAATGCCTTTGCAATAGGCGTTGAACCATTTAATATATCTCTAACCATAAGTATTGGCATTTCTTGTTTTATGCCGTCAATGACAAAAAAGGAAATATTTATAGAACAGGCTGATAAAGCATTATATAAAGCAAAACAGAGTGGTAGAAATAGAGTTTGTGAGTAAATTCTTGTTTATAGTTTATCTATTATTACTTGAGCACCAAGCATCTTGTCTGCATTTAAAATCAGTGGTCCGTTAAAATTTGCTATAACTTTTCCATCTTGAACTCTCAAAATAAGCAAAACTGCCATACTTTTTTCATCATCAATTTCAAGGTGGTCTTTGACAGATTTGTCTAACATAATTTCATAAGCTGGCTCTATATTATTTGCTTCTGTAACTATAAAGGCAAGGTCGGGCTCATCAACAGACTGCAACCATTTTAGTATGGTGTCTTTGTAATCAAGAAGGACAAATCTTTTTGCAAAAGAAAAACCAGGTATTCCATCTTTGAAAGTGATTATTTTTTCTTCTGGTACACTTATCTGACCAAACCTTGTAGTGTTAAATGAAATCATTTTTTAAACACCTCCAAAAGTGTTTTCAAATCGTCAGATTTTATTGATTTAGCACTTCTATTTTCATCGACAATTTTTGTATAAAGTTCATCTCTATAAATCTTCACATTGCTGGGTGCGATAAATCCTAACTTAATTGTTCCTGAATTTACTTCAAGAATCTCTATGATGATGTCGTCATTGATTCTAATTTTTTCGCCCTTTTTTCTCGTAAGTACCAGCAATTTACGTTACCTCAAAAAGTCTAAAAGAGACTGGGAAAAAATCTTTGCAGATGAAAGTCTCAACGCCTCTAAAGATGCTTGAATATTTGCAATTTCTGTAGCTACTACAGTTATGTCTGTATCCTGAACATTGGAGAGAAGTTTTTTGTAAATAGCGTCTGATTCCTCCATCGTCTCTTGTTGTTTTTCTAACCTTGATAATTTTGCACCTACCTCAGTCTGGGCAATGATTGCCTTGTTTTTTGAAAAAGGAATAATTTCTGAGAGTGCCCTCGCTTCAAGGGTGTCATTCTTTTTGAATGCTTCAGATAATTTATAAACACCATCCATCACATTGGCAACATTTATTGTCTTTAAAACAGTAGTATTATCAGTATCCCGTATTTCTATTTTTAGTGAATTATCTGTCTGAGTGGCGTAATAAATATGCTTATTATCAGGCGTAGTAAGACTTTCGTTTGGAAAGCCATTGAAGGTGAATAGTTTGTCTCCAGTAAAATTAATACCCATAAAGCTGACTTCATCGATAGGGATATTAATTTGCCCAGAATCTCCGTTATAAGTTGACGTTATTGAAGGAAAAGATTTTTGATCTGATTTTAATCCTGAAAAAACATAATTACCTTCATATTTGCTATTAGCTATTCCTAACATAAAATACGAAATGTTCTTTAACTCTTCAGCAACTGCATTTCTTGAAACGCTATCTTCTGTTGCATTTAATCCCAAAGTGGTAAGTTCATCAACCCTATCGAAGGTATCGTTTAGATCATTTACCTGTGTTTCAACAAATTTTAAACTGCCTTCCGCATAATCTACATTTTTTTTGAATTGTGCAATGCTATTTAGTTTTACTTTGTAATTGGTTGCTTTTATGTATGATGTAGTATCATCTGAAGGTCTATTTATTTTTTTTGAAGTTGATAGTTTTTCGTGGGCAGTATAAATTTCCCAGTTTTTTTGGGCAATGGATTCTACAATCTGTTTATAAAGAATTTGCGAATTTATTCTCATAATAACTTCACCAATGTGTCGTATAGCTCATTTGCAACTTGTATAACCTTAGCCGCTGCCTCAAAAGACCTTTGATATCTTATTAGATTAACCGCTTCTTCATCTAAATTTACGCCTTGGGCAGCAATCTTTTTGTTTGAGATTTCGTTGTAAAGATTTTGATCAAATTTTAAATTGGCATCTGCGGAAGTAGAGAGCACACCTATTTTTGATGCGAGAGTGTTATAAAATTCATAAACATTCTGGTTATTTAAAGAACCCAGAGTTTTATTCTTTAAATTAAGCAAGGCTAAAAGGTTTGTGTTATCAGAAGAGGAGTTAGGCAGTGATGCCAAAGCCACTTCTTTAGGATCTGTGATTTTTACGCCAAAGTCTTTAAGGAATGTTTTAAGCGGGGATATAAAAAAGCTATCACCCTCGCTAACTGCTCCGCTTATTGTTACAGAAATTCCATCAAACACTATAGGAGAGCCAGAAATATAATTTCCCGAAGTGATAATTTGATTGTTATATTTATTTACGACATCATAAGTATTCCCAGCCTTTATGTTTATATAGTATTCATCAAACTTTAAGTTAGAAAAATTATTGACAGAAATAAACGAAATAGCAGCATTTTGTGAATACTCTTCGTAATGTATGTCAGAGAGGGAAGTAAAAAAATCTTTACCAAGATTACTATTAAGGTCATAACCAGTTTTATGTATAATATTAAACTCATTACTGAAGCCAGCGGCAAGTTTTCTTAGTTTATACAAAACTTCATTGTTTATTAAACCAAGAGAATCCACTAACCCACTTAGTTTGCCACCCGTTATCCGCTCTGATATATCTATACCATCAAGTTTAAATCTTGGTGTGTCTGAAATTTGTTCCATAGAAAGCTCATTAAAAACTCCACCATTTACCAGATTTCGCATACCTATCATTACAACAAGAGATTTATCACTATTTTCGTAGGATGTTACATTAACTATGCCAGAAAGTTCTTTTAATAGAGCATCCCTTTTGTCCCGTAAGTCATTTACCTGAGCATTACCCCACGCCTCTAATTGAGCAATTTTTTTATTTAATTCAGTTAGCTCTTTTCCAATGGAGTTTACCTTTTTTACAACATCATTTATTTCAAGGTGTATAGTGCTTTTTATGTCCTCAAGACTTTTTTCGGTAATTTTAAACTGGCTGACAAGTGAATTTCCTTCATTTATCAAAACTATTCTTTTACTTGTATCAGAAGGATTTACAGAGAGATCTTCAAGTGCATTAAAAAATTTGGTAATCGCACCATTTAATCCCTCTCGATTTGCTTCATTAAAAACCTCTTCAATTTGAGAAGTAATATCTTTTAAAATTGATGATTTACCCAAAGTATTTTCCTGATTTACAAGCATATCGGTAAGAAATTTATCGTAACTTCTTTTGATGCCATCAACAGAAACACCACGTCCCAAAAAACTATCTTTAATTTTAATTGGTGTCTTTACCCCTAAAATTACTTCCTGCCTTGAATAGTCTGGATTGTTAACATTGGAAATGTTATGGCTTGTAACAGATATCGCTGTCTGGTTTGCAAGTAGGGCGGTTTTACCGATATCAAAAATAGAAAGAATAGACAATATAAAACTCCCTTCTTAAGCTTTTACTGTTTTTCTCTGGTTTATAGCTGTAACACCACAACTCTCAAGAAAACCTAAAAAACTTTTTATGTGTCTTGAGGACTTTACGATCAAAATTTTATTAAACTCGTTTAGCTCTGCCACACTCTGGATAAGGGATATTAGTTTTAAGCCTAAATCTCTAAACTCATCATCTTTTGTAACCTCTATGAGCTTAGATATAGTTACGTTGTCACTTATCTTTAGTTCAGAAGAAACTTTTGATAACAGTTTAACCCGCTCATTATCAAAAAGTTTAATTTTCATTATGACCATGTCTTTTTCTTTAGACAGAGCTTCTATAAGCTCGGGGTTGAAAGAAACCAGAGCCTCTCTTTCTTTCTGTAAGATAGAGATTAGGTCCTGATATGCATTAATTTCTGCTTGTAAGACTTCTTTTAATTCTTTCATAAGTTTAAAGTTCACTTATTATTTTCTCAGCGAGTTTTCTTGGGTCAACGGTATAGTTACCTGACTCAATTACCTTTTTTAACTCCTCAACCTTTTGTGCCCTGATATCAGGCATATTTTTAATCGCACTGGCAAGTTCTGCAATCTTTTTTGAGTCTTTAGAAATTTCGATGACATCTTCAGATGGTGTTTTCTGTAACGGTTTTGAATTAGCCTGTCCAGCCTTAACGTTACCCACCTTAGATGTTGAAAGTGTAACTTCTACACCTTCAAAGGGTTTGTTGTTGTTAATCTTCATGTAGTCCTCCCGACATGTTCTTACTTATCTTATCGGAAACTTTTTTTAAAACTTTAATAACTTATTCGCAAGAACAATGCCAGGGTCAATTGGCTCATCATCTTTTAACACCTCAAAATGCAGGTGAGGACCTGTAGTTAAACCCGTCCTACCAACCTTTCCAATCACCATATTTTTATCAACCACATCTCCCACTTTTACAAGATTTACCATGTTATGGGCGTATCTTGTCTTTAAACCATCCTCATGTTCAATGATAACATTATATCCGTAACCTTTGTCAAAACTACTATAAACTACCTTCCCACCTTTTATGGGATAAATATCCGTACCCTCTGGAACAGCTATATCAATACCTTTATGGAAATGGTAACCACCAAAAAGGGGATGCTTCCTTATGCCAAATCCAGAAGTAATATTTCCAAATACTGGTAGTTTAATGTTGTTATCTTTAACACCTGTCATTTTTTCAACGCTTTTTTCATATCTTTTATAAACTTCATCTTTATTGCTTAGTGCCTTCAGTATATATTCTTTGAGGCCAAAGCCTCTCTCTGCAAGGACTTTGGAAAGTTCCATATCAATCATTGTATTGTAATTAGTAAGGGGATTGTCATTCTTATCAGAGACCTCTGCAGTTTTTCTCATTACCTTTAAAAGCTCGTAGATAAACATCGCCTCAAGCTCTGTGGCGACCTTCTCCAAACTTTCTGGGCTATTACTTTTTTTTAGCTCTTCTAACTTTGAACTTGTTAATGAATATGTCCCTGCGTCAAAATATTGACCTATCATACTATATAATCTCCAATGTAGCCTTTAATGAACCTGCTGCCTTTAATGCCTGTAGTATGGCGATAAGGTCTCTTGGAGTAACACCTAAATTATTTAATGCCCTGACAATCTCTCCTAATGTAGCACCCTTGATTTCCGTTAAATACCCCTTTTGTTCCTCAACTTTTACCTCTTTTTTAGGGACAACAACTGTTTCAGCACCTTTGGGTGCAAAGGGTAGGGGTTGAGATACCCCATAATCTGTTTTTATCTCTATAGTTAAATTTCCATGAGCAATGGCAACAGGTGAAAGTTTTACATTTTCTCCGATTACTATTGTGCCTGTTTTTTCGTTTATAACCACCTTAGCAGTATTGTCTACTTTCACATCTATCTGTTCAATTTGGGCTAAAAACTTAGTTATATTTTCACCTTTAAAATCCTCTGGCACTCTAATTTTTATACTTGAAGGATCTTTAGCGGTAGCCAAATCCTTTTTAAAGAACTCATTAACCTTATTAGCCAGTTCTGTTGCTGTTGTAAAATCAGGAACTTTCAGGAAAAATCTTATTTCATCGCTATTTCCCAGTTTAAAATCGGGTTCTTTTTCAATTATTGCCCCTTCTGGAACTATGCCTGCAGTCTGATGATTTTTAGAAGTGGTGTTTCCTCCACTCCCTCCAAAAAATCCACCAATACTTACTGGACCCTGAGCTACTGCGTAAACTTTACCATCTCCACCTTTTAATGGTGTAAGAATTAATGTGCCACCAGTTAAGCTTTTGGCATCCCCAATGGTTGAAACTAAGGCATCTAACTTCATCCCACTTTTGGGGAAAGGTGGAAGATTAACAGTTACAAGTACAGCAGCGGTATTTTTAGATTTTATATCCGCAGGTTTAATAGTAATCCCCATCCTTTGAAGCATGTTTGCAATTGATAAAACAGGAGCCAGTCCCTTATCACCAGTACCACTCAACCCTATAACTATACCATAACCAACAAGCTGGTTTTCTCTTACGCCTTCAAAATTACCAATATCCTTTATCCTTTCTGCATATGTAATATTTACTGAAAGCATAAGAAATACAACAACCAGTGGTAAAACCCTTTTCATCACTTAACCTCCCTTTAGAAGGGCCATATTTTATCTATGATTCTCACAAGCCAACCCTGTCCCTGCTTATCACCAATAATCCCATCACCCACTAAGTATATTTTTACGTCTGCAACTTTAGTGCTTAAAACGGTATTGTCTGATTGAATATCTTCTGGTCTAATAATACCTTTCAAAACAAGAATCTGGTTTTCCTTATTGATAACAAGTTCTTTGCGGGACTCTAAAACAAAATTTCCATTAGGGAGTATTTCTACAACTTTTGCCGAGATTGTAGCGTCAAGCTTACTTTGCCTTGTTGTTTCGCCATCACCTTTAAAACTATCTTTCATTCCACCCTTTACTTGTGGTGCAAAGGTGTTGCCGTTTCCCCAGAAGTTATTCTTATTTAAGTTTAAAGGTGCACCTAAAAATTTGTCTATAGTAGCATCTAAAGATGAATCTCTGCTGGTTTTTGTGTTTGCCTTACCTAAACCTGAAACATTCTCTACCACCCTTATCATCACAATGTCATTAAGATTTCGTGCTTTTACGTCACCAAAAAGGGATGTGTTTTCACTCCAGATAGAATTGGTTGATGATGTCTTTGTAGATTCAGTTTTTATTTCAACATATTTAGGTGGTTCAGGCGGTAGAGTTACGGTGGAACAACCTAAAGTGAAAAGGGTAAATATACTAAAAAGTAACGAAAACTGTTTTTTCATCAGCCACAACTCCTTTTATCACTTTATTTGACTGAATGTTTAAGACACTAATGATGTTGCCATCTCTGCCATCTTCTAAAGCCTTTCCTTCCATTTTTATATTAAAATTTGGATTGCTAACTTTCAGGATTACGCTCTGGCCTTTTTTAATAGTTATTAACTTGCTCTCAATAAAAATTGTGTTTGCCGAAATTGATGTTTTTAATGTTTTTCCAATGATTTGTCGACGTTCCATTACAGCACCTTTTGGTATCTTTGAATATTCAACAAGCGATTCTGATATATCCTCTTCAGAAACTTCTTTGCCTTTTTCAAGTCCCATTTTTGCGACAGGCATTTTCCTATAAGCCTTAATTTCTGCTTTTCCTTCAACAGTTTTGTTATCCTTTATAGCAGTAAACTTAAGATATCTTCCTGACAACTTCTCTACATTTATTTTTTCAGGCAGTTCCGATATTTCTACAGAGGTCTTTACAGAATCAACATAAACTTCATCAAAGCCAAACTCACTTTTAAGATAATCTTCAAGATAGTTTTTTAGTTCAAAACCATAAAGGCTTGAGAAACTAATAAATGTAAGTATTGTCGCAAAAATGAGTTTTTTCATACACTACCTTTTAAGGTTATTTGTCATTTGTAATATTTCGTCAGTTGATTGTATTGCCTTAGAACAAATCTCATAGGCTCTCTGGCTGACAATCATATTAACCATTTCTTCCACCACGTTTACATTGCTCATTTCCACAAAGCCCTGTAAAATTGTTCCAATGCCTTCTGTTCCTGGCGTTCCTGCTATTGGATCTCCTGAAGCAGCCGTTGCTGTATAAAGGTTTTTACCAATGGGTTTTAAACCACCAGGATTTATAAACCTTACAAGTTCTATTGTACCAATTTCAGTTGGGTTTGTGTTGCCAGCTTCCATAACAGTGACTTTTCCATCATTGCCGATTGTTATACTTGTTGCTGTTGATGGGATTGTTATCTCAGGATTAAGTAAAAAACCATCACTTGTAACAACCCTTCCTTCACTGTCTAACC
>Ga0334722_10003714_pt1 | contig 16274 bp, 13 predicted proteins | sample C3_bottom_MG_FD_207210 | JGI IMG/M metagenome (GOLD analysis project Ga0334722, IMG submission 207210) | Sediment microbial communities from Yellowstone Lake, YNP, Wyoming, USA - C3_bottom | ecosystem: Environmental > Aquatic > Freshwater > Lake > Sediment | place: USA: Wyoming | collected...
CCCACGCGTTCGGGGCTGATGACGCACACGTGATTCGGCGCGAACGATTGGCACAGCGTGCAGGAATAAAATTCTTCGACGCTTTCGTCCGCCATGTCGCCGAGGCGCGTGTTGCGTTTTTGGTACGCGTCGCGCGCGACTTGGAGCATCGTGTTGACCGTCGCGGGATCGGTGTAAATCGTCACTTGAATTTTATCGACAATCGCGCCAAAGTCGGCGTGAAAGCGCGCGTGCAAAATCTTTCCCAGGTCACCGAGTCGGAAACCTTTATCGTATGCCGCTTTGCTGACGCGAATCCAGGTGATGTCGCGCTGACCGACGTGTTGAATGCCGGATGCGCCGTTGATAAAATGGTGTATCTGTCGTTCAAGCACGGGTTCAAAATCTTCTTGCATTTTGCGTCCCGCCACTTCGGCGACGATACCAATATCCATAAAGCCGCCCTCAGGAATCGAGTCCATATCGGGACCATGCACGGTCACTTTGCCGTCTTCGACTTTTTCCATCGGCAGTGAATAAAGATATTCAAATGCGCGCGATTTCTTTCCGCCCGATTCGAATCGGAGGTCGGCTTTGCGGACGACTTCACCTTCAAATGCCGAGCCGTAAGGAACTGGGATTGGAACTTCGGTCATCTTGATCTTGACGCCGCGCACTTCGATACAGCGTTGCACCAATTTTTCGGCGCGTTCCAAATCGTCCTTGCCAGGAATTTCGTTGAACGGCATCGAGATGACGTGCTCGTATGACGTGACGCCGGTCGGATGAATTTCAGGAATAACCGTATCGGCAATCGCGGGAAAGCCGTAGGAGATCGCGCCAGCCGCTGCCGCGTATTTCAAATCGTCGACTTCGCCGAGCGCGAGAACGAATGCGAACACGCGCGCGCGGTTGTAAAGCAAAATTTCGCGCGCTTGCCCGCCCTTCATACCGCCAAACGTCAACGCGGAGCGCGTCGCAAAACCAATCGCGTAAATCGCGGAGAGTGTATCCGTGCCGAATGGAACGATGTAGGTATCGTATCCCATTTCGACGCCTTCCTCTTGCAACTGATGAATGATCGAGCGACCGTTCACGTTGCCCGCGAGGAAAATGAGAATGTTGCGGCGCTGAAGTTCGCGCACGATCTTGACGGCGACTTCGTTGGATTTCGCGCAGCCGACGATGGCGGCGAACCCAGGCATACGACCATCGACGAGTTGAATGCCCCAGGACCGCAATTGAATATCGTCGATCGGACCATTCAAATTTCCGGATGCGCCATTCAACGATGCTTGCGCGAGTTGAAAGCCCTCCATCTTTTCCGGCTGATCGCCGTAAAGGAAACGCAACGCCATCAAGATTTCAACCGCGAGCAAGGTCGCGATACCGCTGTCGAGCGTCTCGCCCAGGTAGGGCGTCCAGCGCGCATTCGGCGGGACGGGATGCGTGTACGCTTTGACCTCTGCCATCACGGGAATCAGGTCGCCAATCGTTTCGACCTTGCGCCCGGTCAAACCCAGGATCGTCGGCAAATAATATGCTGTGTTGGGAAAACCGACTTTGGTATCGGGTCCTTTTTCTTTGAGCGCCTTTTGTAAGTACGCTTCGGTTTCAGCGACGATGGTGGCTGCGCCGCGAATCGCCGATGTTGCAATGTAACGTGACATTCTTCCTCCTTCGAGTATTTCAGATTGCAGATTTCAAATTTCAGATTTGTCATTGCGAGGAGGCGAACTTTGCCGACGAAGCAATCCCCAACTTGCAATGAGGAGATTGCTTCGTCGCTCCGCTCCTCGCAATGACAGTCTCTATTTCATTGTTTCGCGCACGACGCGCAGATTGTCGAACAGATGAATATCGTTGCGATGCTTGTATAGTTCGACGACGATCAAGAGACCAAACGCCGCTGCGGTCAGCATCCGCGTATTGTTCCAATCGGCATTGCCGAGCAAAGGCAGTTGATACGGAAAGATGAATTGGGCGAGCCACAAGACAAATAGACTGAGCGCATTCAAGCGCGTAAATCGCAATTTGAGCAACGTCGTCCCGCCGTAAAGCGTCATCATCAACGAGAGAAAAATTTCCTCTTGATGTCGCACATCGAGCGGAATGACGGCGATGTGTCCGACTGATACCGAATATGCCAGCGGAATCATCGCCACGAGCAACGTCCACTGATTGACCTTCGACGAGATCAGATTGATGAGCGCCATCGGCGCGAGGCGAACACTGCGCGCCCAATAGAACGCGGTCACTTTTTCTGGAAACTCGCTCAGGAACGGCGCGCACCATTGGACAAAAATAAATGTGCTGACGCCCATCGCCACTGCTATCGTTTCCATGCTGATCAGAAACGGCTCTGCCATCGCCCACATCGTCAGCCCGCCAACGAGAAAGATGCCGACGAGTTTGTAGAACTGTTCGCCGAATTTCGGAATCATCGCGAGATAGCGCGGCATGGCGATCAGGTCTTCTTTCTTCTCCGCTTCTTCTTCGGGCAGGCGTTGCAGCAGAATCATATAGATCACAAAGATTGCCGCGAGCACCACGCCGTCGAAGAGATCGAGTTGTTTTTTGGCGAGGACGAAAAAGAAATACGCACTGCTCAACATCAGCGTCAAGACTTCGATGAACGTCTCGCGCCGCAATTCAATGTACTCAATGCCGCGTCCCGTTTTGACCTTGTTGTAAACGTCGGCGGTGATGAAGACGAGCGCCCAGCCCACACCCATCAACAAGCGATTCGAGCCGGTAAAGTTTGCCATCATCAAATCGATCTCTTGCCGCCACGCAATCGTCGCTTCGACCATAAACTCGGGCACGACTTGGAGCAAGGCGATGATCGCAATCGCGAGTCCCTGACTCACGACGAACTGCGCCGCCTCCGCGCCCCAGCTAATGAGAATCGCCGCGAGTATCACGCCGCTGAACGAAAGGAACACGACTGCGCCAATCGACGGATTGAGCAATCGCACCAGCAGCGATGCGCCGATGCAATAGGCGAATAACAGCCAATAACTGCCTATGATTTTAAAGTGCGGTTTCTTTTCAAATTCATCTCGAACTCGCTCGTGCAGTCGAGACACTAGAATACATCTCGCTTGGTGGAGAGCATTAGAATCAATACCGCGACATCATGCGTCTCGCCGTCGGGCATCATGAAATAATCGGGGTAGATCGCGCGCTGCTCAAAACCGAGTTCCTTGAACGCGTTGATGACCTTGACTTGATCGGCGACGATTTCAGCCACGAGTTGTTGCAATCCGAATTTTTTGGCGACATCGATCACCCCGCGCAAGATCACGGTGCCCAGTCCGCGCCGCCGGAATTCTTTCGAAAGGAAAATGCGCACATCGGCGAGGTGGCGTCCGGGTCCCCAGCGAAAGTGCAGCGTCGCGTCGCCGACGATGCGGTCGTTGACGACGGCGACGAGCGGCAACACCTTGCTGTAATCGATGTGTTCCGCCCAGCTCGCTACCATCTCTTTGTTGCGGACATCGTTCCGCATCAGCTTGAGATCATCTTCGCCGATGGGGTCGAATAACGCAACCAGACCTTGCTTGTCTTCTTTGACCAGGGGACGCAACAAGACGCGCGTGCCATCGGTCAACGTGACGATTTGTCGATATTTGGTGATTTGATCCAACATGGTGCGCCCCATTTAGACGACAGATTTCAGATTGCAGATTTCAGACTTGATCCGACAATCTGTAATCTGTTGTCTGTTGTCTGACTTACTTTTTAAAGTAATTGGCGTTCTTGGCGATGAACGATTTCCACTTGTCTTCCACATCGGGTTCGGGGAAGATCGCGCTGACGGGACATTCCGGCACGCACGCGCCGCAATCGATGCAAGTCTCCGGATCGATAAAGAGTTGATCGGTCTCAGCAAAACCCGATTCGTCTTTCTTGGGATGAATGCAATCGACGGGACAAACGTTCACGCACGCGGTGTCCTTGGTGCCGATACACGGTTCCGCAATGATGTACGCCATTTCAATTCCTCCTGTTCTAAATGTTAGGTTCGGTGATTATATTGACTACAAAGAGCGGGGCACATCATTGTGTCGCCCGCTCCGTAGGGGCGAGTCTCAGACTCGCCTCTACGCTTGCATTATCCGTACAACGCCGCCATCCGTTCTTTGAGCGGCAACTTGACGAGTTCATTCATGCGCGCATCGCCGGACTTGCCGAATTTATTTGGATCGTACGGCGGCAGTTTGAGCGCGGCGCGTTTTGCATCGATGTGCGCGAGCGAGCGGCGAACGATCTCCGCGTCGTCGGGCACGAATTCCAATTTGCCACCGACCATCTTGTCCCAGCCCTCGCTCATGATCTTGACGACTTCGTCGCTTGATTCGACCGGGGACGAGACGCCGAACAAGACATACACGCCGGACGCCGCAAAGTACGCGCCAATCGCCAACGCTTTTTCGCTCATCCACTCGGGCGCGATGCCCACACCAGGAATATCGCTGATGTCTTCGCCGAGTCCACCTTCCGTCGCCATTTCGGTGAGGACGGTGAGGATGCGCGTGTTATCGACGCATGAACCCATGTGCAGAACGGGCGGAATGCCAATCGCTTCGCATACTTCGCGCAAGCCAGGACCGCAATATTCCATCGCCGCTTCGCCGAGGAGCAAACCGTACTTGCCGTTTGCCAATGCGCCGCAACCGGTCTGGACGACGAGCACATCGTTTTTCAAAAATTCTTTGACGATATCATAGTGTCCCTTGTCGTGCGTGACGCGCGGATTGTTGCAACCGACGACACCCGCCACGCCGCGCAATCGACCCGACATGATCGCGTCGTTCAGTGGGCGGAACGAGCCGCGCAATTGACCACCCATCATATAGCGAATGTATTCGTGCGAGAACCCAGGAACCAAATCGGACTTGAACGCTGGAATCTGCGGACCGACCTTGTTGTTTTTCCGATTCACGTAATTGTCGATGGAATCTTTGACGATACGGCGCGCAATGTCGAGCGCGTGATGTTCGTCAAACTCGATATGTTGCGCTCCGGCGATCTTGACCTTGGGCGAGGTTGTGATGAACTGGGTATGGAACTTGGTCGCGAGATCGGACAGCGCTTGCATGATGCACTGCACATCGACGACCATCGTTTCGACGACGCCGGTCATCAACGCGAGTTCTTGATTCAAATCGTTGCCTGCACTGGGGATGCCTTGCCGCATCAAGACTTCGTTCGATGTGCAACACACCCCGGCAAGGTTGATGCCTTTCGCGCCCTTCGACTTGGCATACTCGATCATTTCCGGTTCCATCGTTGCGCGGACGATCATCGCGGAGAGCGTGGGCTCGTGACCATGCACGAGAATGTTGACTTCGTCGTCCTTCAACACACCCAGGTTGACCTGGGTCACGGCGGGCGATGGTGTGCCGAAAAGAATATCCGAAATGTCGGTCGCCATCATCGAACCACCCCAGCCATCGGCGAGGGATGCGCGGAGCGATGCGGTCAAAAGATGTTCGGCATCCTGGTCGTCGCCCATGTGCGTGCGATGCAAAATGTCGACGACTTCGCGGTCGATGCCGCGCGGAACCAGGTTGAGCGAGCGCCACAATTCTTGGCGTTTCTTCGTCGCGCGTCCGGTGTACACGATCTCGCCTTTTTGCCGCGAGAAATCGGCGAGCGCGGCAAGCGCAACTTCTTTGGCAATTTGTTTATCGGTTTTACCATCGGTCTTGAGGTTCAAGTAACCGGCAACGATGCGCAGTTTTTGAGGATCGCGAATTTCGTATCCTTGCGCTTCATCTTCGGCGACAGCGAGTAAGGTGAAAGCCAGGTCGCGTCCATGATCGCTGTGCGCCGCAGTCCCGGCGGCAACGTGGCGCGCCATGTTACGCGCGGCAACTGTCGCGCGGGTTGCGCCGCACACGCCCACGGGATCGGGATTCGCTTTCGTTGGAACGAGACGGCACGGACCCATGTTGCACATTTGGCAACACGCGCCTTCCGCGCCGATAGGGCACGGCGCCATCTTTGCCGCGCGGCTGAACACGGTTGAGAAACCGAGGTCTTCCGCGCGCTTTATCATTTCCGCCGCAGCGGGATCAATCGTCTTGAGTGCTGGTGCTGGTGGATTTGCCATTGCTTCCTCCTTAAGATAAGTGGTCAGTGGGCGGTGGACAGTGTGCAGAATTTTTCTGACCACTGACCACTACCCACTCTCCACTGGTTTAGTATTTGCGGAATTCGCCAGATAATTGCAGATCGACCTGGTTTGTCGTCGTGGTGCGGACGCCATTTGTTTCCCACGATGCATCAAAGCGTCCGTATCCTTGCGGACCGACCACTTCGAGTTCGCCGGGCGTATAGCCCGCCGCCGTCAAGGCTTTGACGAGCGCGGCTTGCGATGTTTTAACTGGATCAAACGAAATAGACACGGCTTTGAACGCGCTACTCGCATACACATCCTCGACGCCGGGCAGCGGCGACAGCAATTGCTTGACCTTGATGACATGATGGTCGGCAAACATTGCTGGGACGGTCAGTTCGATGGTTTCCATTGTATCCCTCCACAGAAATTTCAGATTTCAGATTGTAGATTTCAGATTGTAGACCGCAGGTTTGAATTTCAATCTGCAATCTGAAATTTGCAATCTTCAATCCTTTTCGACGAATCCTTCCGGCTTGAAGAACATGATTTCCCGGTATGGTTTGACCGCTTCGGCGAACGTGTCGCGCGAGGCGTTGCCGCTGACGTGCAGGAGCGTGTCGTTGTAATCATTATCGATTGCCATCGAGGCGAGACACGGATAGTGATGATGCAACATACCCGCTTCGTATTCCGCCTCGTCGACTTTTCTGCCGACAATATTCTCGGCGACGAAACGAACGGCGCCGCACGCCGCATCGCGCAAGACCCTAACCGATTCAATAGTCTTGTCTGCCTCGTTGACGGTTACACTGACATTCGGTCTGCCAAAGTATTTAGCAAATTCAGAAACCAGGGGATCGCTGTATTCTACGCGTTGATTGCGGAGACTATAGTGGGTTTCAGTCAGTGAACAAAACGGTTTAGGAAAAGCGCAGAAAACGCCGACCTCTTTCATCCACCCGCGCAGTTGATTCATCAGTCCCTTGGGCATCCAGGCATTGTTATCGATGGGCGCAATCATCGATTTCGCGCCGATCAGTTTCGCAATATCGGGATAGAGTTCGGCGATGCCAGGATGTTCGCCCAGCGCAAGGATGAGGTTGGCGGCGGGCAACTTGCTGGGAATAAAATCGAGCGGGTCGTCGATGACAATAGGAAAATGCGCGGGCGCTGTCCATTCGTGCACTTCCCAGGTTGTGGGACCGTGCTCGCGCAGTATGCGGGCTTTGCGTCGCCCATATTCGCCGGAGACAACAGCGAGAATTTTCATTCAGATTCCAGATTCCAGACAACAGACAACAGATTCTTGGTCTGTCGTCTGTTATCTGTTGTCTTGCATCTAACTAGAACAACCCTAGCACTTTGCCGGTCTTGAGATCGAGATCGACATCATAGAACACGGGGCGCGTCGGCAAACCAGGCATCGTGCGCATCGTGCCGCAGAGCGGATACAAGAACCCCGCGCCAACGCTTGCGCGAATGTCACGAATCGGGATGCGGAAGCCGGTGGGTCGACCCTTGAGCGAAACGTCGTGCGAGAGCGACAAGTGAGTTTTAGCCATGCAGATCGGCAGACCGGCGAAACCGAGTTTGGTGTAGAGCTCGATCTTGGCTTCGGCTTCGGGCGTGTAATCGACGCCCGCTGCGCCGTAGACCTTGGTCGCAATCGTTTCGATCTTTTGCTTGATCGACATATCGAGCGGGTAGAGGAATTCGAAATTGCTTTTTTGCTTGCAGGCGTCCATCACGACTTCGCCGAGTTCGAGTGCGCCCTTGCCGCCATTCGCCCAGTGCGAGCATGCGACGGCGATCGAGCCAGCTTCTTCGGTCAAGCGCTTGATGAGCGCGACTTCGGCTTTGGTGTCGTACTTGAATGAGTTGATCGCGACGACCACCGGGACGCCGAACATTTTGGCATTCTCGATGTGCTTCAACAAATTCGGCATACCTTTTTCGAGCAATGCCAGGTTCTCTTCGGTATACGCTTTGTCGAGCGGGCGACCGGCAACGACCTTGGGCCCGCCGCCGTGCATCTTGAGCGCGCGCACCGTCGCCACGAGAACGACGGCGTTAGGCGTCAAGCCCGAATAACGGCACTTTATATCCATGAACTTTTCCATTCCAATATCCGCGCCAAAGCCGGATTCCGTGACGACGTAATCGGCGAGTTTGAGCGCGATCTGATCGGCGACAATCGAGTTGTTGCCGTGCGCGATGTTGGCGAATGGACCGGCGTGGACGAACGCGGGCGTGCCTTCGAGCGTCTGCATCAAGTTGGGGAGTAAGGCGTCTTTCATCAAGACGGTCATTGCGCCAGCGACACCCAGGTCTTCGGCGGTGACGGCTTCGCCCTTGGTGTTCGTGCCGATGACGATGCGGCTGAATCGTTCGCGCATATCTTCGATGCTGGTCGTGAGCGCGAGGATCGCCATCACTTCGGACGCAACGGCAATATCGTAACCGGTGTTGCGCTCGTTGCCTTTTTCTTCATCGCCCAAACCAATTCTAATTCCGCGAAGCAAGCGGTCGTTAATATCGACCACGCGCATCCACGTGATGGAGTTGGGATCGATGTCGAGGCGGAACAAGCGGCGCTTGGTTTCGGGATTGAGGTCAGCCAGCTTGGTTGCCTTGATGCCCAATCGATTGGCGCGTTTTTGAACTGCCATCGGAAAATTTCCATCGGGGCAAATTGCGGCGGCGAGCTTGTCATCGTCGAGCTTGGGATCGCGTTCGTGCAACATGCGCGCGTCGATGGCAGCGGCGAGCAAATTGTTCGCGGCGGTGACGGCGTGAATGTCGCCCGTGAGATGGAGATTGAAGTCTTCCATCGGAACGACCTGGGAATAGCCGCCGCCCGCTGCGCCGCCCTTGATGCCGAACGTCGGACCCATCGAGGGTTGGCGAATGCAGGTGATGACGTTTTGTTTCAGATGCGCGCCGAGCGCTTGGGAGAGACCGACGGTGGTCGTCGTCTTGCCTTCGCCGAGGGGAGTGGGCGTAATGGCGGTAACATCGATGTACTTGCCGTTCTTGTGTTTCTTCAATCGATCACGAACTTCAAGGTGGACTTTGGCTTTGTAGGGACCGTACAGTTCGAGTTCTTTTTCTTTCAAACCAATTTCTTCCGCGACTTGAAGAATCGGTTTCATCTTGCATGCTTGCGCAATGTCGATGTCGCTAGGTACTGGGTGTTTGATCTTGATTGCCATCTTTGGCTTCCTCCTCCAATGCTTCTTTGCAGCAAATAATAAACGGGGAGAATGTACACTCTCCTCTTTGATAGATTACCAAATAGCGGTCAAAATCGGGTCAAAAAGCAGTAGAACCTTCGTCAAATATAGTCAGATCGTCAAGTGGTCATCTAGTCCAATCGTCGTTGGGCATAATTGACCGCGCGATTAGGTGACTGTTTTTGAACTTGAACCTTTTCGTGCTAGAATGACGACATCACTGTAACGGAAGGATACAACGATGACGTCTTTTGCTCCACGAGCGCTTGCCACTGGCATTGGCAGCATGCCGCATTCGGACACACGCCAAGCGATGAGCGTGATGTTTCAGAATTTTTCGACGCTCCCCTATTGGCCCCAACTCCCCAAGCGCGATTTCCGCGAGAATATGTACGCGCAATTCAGCGAACAATTGGTCGGGGTCAAACTCGATTTGCCGCAGGAACTCATCAGCGTCATCATCGATAACGACACAATGGCGCAGGTCGAAGCGTTTTACGCGCGTTATCTCGAAGACAACGCCGATTTGTTCGCGGTCGGGCAAGACTACGCCGCAGGTCTGTACGCGATGCGCGACAACCGCGCTGCGCTGAAAAACGCGCGATGGATCAAAGGACAAATCACGGGACCGATTAGCTTTGGTCTCAAGGTTGTCGATCAAAACTTGAAACCGATGCTGTATGACGATTCGTTGCGCGATGTGTTGGTCAAGCATCTCGCGCGCAAAGCGCAGTGGCATGAAAAATTTCTCTCCGATTTGGGCACGCCGATTACCTTTGTCGATGAGCCGTCGCTCGCGCTGATTGGCGCGTCGGTGGTTGCGCTCAACCGCGACGAGGTCATCCGCGATTTGGAAGAAGTCTATTCATCGATTCACGGACTCAAAGGTACGCACTGTTGCGGCAATACCGATTGGTCGCTCTTGATGGCGACATCGGTCGACATCATTTCATTCGACGCATTGAACTATGCGGAGAATCTCGCGCTCTTTGCCGACGACGTAAAACAATTTCTCAATCGCGGCGGCGCGCTCGCATGGGGCATCGTGCCAACCGTCGAAGAAGAAATCGCCAGCGCAACTGCCGATGGCTTGGTCGCGCGATTAGAATCGGCAATGGACTTGCTCGTCAAAAAAGGTATCGACCGCGATTTGCTCTACGAGCGCGCGCTGATTACGCCCGCATGCGGACTCGGCACGGTGTCGATGCAAGCGGCGGAGCGTGCGTTTGCGTTGACGCGAGAAGTTTCGGAGAAGGTGAGGAGTCGAATAGTCGTATAGTTGACCACACGACTAACTCATTTTTGACCCCGCTTGGACTGGACTAGGACTTGTACGTGATATTCTGAACGCACTACGCCTGTAGATTCTTGTCTGACGACTGACGACCGTCTACTGGCGGCTAACTACTGATGAACCGAGGTTCGCGATGAGAATGCGAAAAATTATATTTGGCGTGATGGTTGCGCTGTTACTGCTAGCCTCGCTAACGCCAATCGCACTTGCACAAGACTCGAATCGTCTCGCCCAACTGAAAATCTCTGTTTGGCCCGAGTACGACACCTCCACTGTTTTGGTTCTCCTGGATGGCGTGTTGGCTGATAAAACAAATCTGCCACGCGAAATTTCTGTGCTGGTTCCATCCACTGCGAAACTGACGGTCACTACTTGGCAGAATGCCGATGGTGGACTCGCGCCAGAGCAGCCGAACAAAACAGCTGATGTAGGCAATGGCTACATGCGTGTGACTTTTACAACGAGCCAGCCCCAATACCGCGTTGAGTACTACGACGATTTGCTAAAAGGCGCACCAGACAAAACGATGAACTTTGCGTTCAAGTCGGATGCGTCGATTGACACAGTCGCGCTTGAAATTAAACAGCCCCTCAAAGCAACCAATTTCACGCTGACTCCACCCACGTCAAATTCGGGCACTGATTCTTCCGACGGTCTCAAGTACTTTACTTATCAATTCGCCAATGTCGCCGCTGGACAATCGATTTCTGCTCAAGCGAAATATACAAAGACCGATTCCAGCCCATCGTTTCCACCAACTCCCACAGCATTGCCATCGACCCCTACTTCATCGACTGCCGCTCCCAGTTCAAACGATAGTCTCATGTGGCTCGCTGGATTGGTCGCGGTGGGTTTGGTTGCCATCCTGGTATTTTTCCTATACCAACAACGCTCGCGAGAAGCAGAGCGCGTCAGCGAAACGCGAATGTCGCCGCGCGAGTTTCAACGCCAACGTCGCCGCGCCAGAGGCGCGAACGAAGGCGCGCCAACGTTTTGTGTACAGTGCGGCAACGTATTGAGACCCGACGACAATTTTTGCCCCAAGTGTGGAGCGAAACGCCGAGTGGTGTGATGACCAAGGGCACTGTGAGCAGTCAGTCCGTCGCGAAAAATGTTCCTGGGATGCCTGCTGCCGAAAAGCAACTGGCGACGCCGCGCGAATCGATTGGCATGCCCACGCCCTCGACCAAGGCGATTGTCAAGCTGCGTCCTAAACGACTGCTGTCCGAGCGCGTCTTTGCGCTTCAGCAAATCGTTCCGCTGGTGATTCTTGCGGTCGTCATGTTCTACGAAGTGACGTCGAACCTGATCTTTGAAAACCGAGTCAACCCCGTCTTGTTTGCGCTGGAAACGCTCACCTTCGGCATCATGGGTCCCGCTTTTGCGTGGGTCACCTTGAACTGGGTCGCGCGGGAAATCCGCCAGCGCGAGCGCGCCGAAGGCGAAGCGGATGAGCTGAATGCGATGATGCAGGAAATGCACCATCGCATCAAGAACAATTTGCAGACCGTCGCGGATTTGCTGATATTGGAAATGTCGCGCAACCCGCGGCCCGAAGTCCAAGAAAGTTTGCGCGATTCGATCACCCGCATCAAAAGCATCGCCGCGTCGCACGAAATACTGTCGGTCGATAGTGTCGGCTTGACCGACATCACCGAACTGTCGCGGCGCGTGATTGAAACGACGCGACGCAGCATGTTGCGTCCCGATCAACATATCCAAGTGGTCGTCAAGGGTTCCGATATTTACCTGGGATCGAAACAGGCGACCGCATTCTCGCTCGTTCTAAACGAACTGGTGAGCAATGCGATCGAGCATGGCTTTCGCGAACGGACAGATGGAAATATCGAAGTCGAATTAGACTGGGATGGCGCAGACATTTGGGTGCGCGTCCAAGACAACGGCACAGGATTGCCCGATGGCTTTGACCTCAAAACGTCACGCGGACTGGGTTTGCAGATTGCCCGCACGCTCGTCGAAAAAGATTTGGGCGGCAAACTCGCGTTGACCTCGGATGGCGATGGCACCACGGCTTGGGTTTTGTTTCAGCGCGGCGTCGCGTTGACTAATAAGGAGTAGACCATGGACACACTTCGAGTTTTGATTGCGGACGATGAAAGTTTGCGCGTGATGAGTTTGAAAGGTCAGTTAGAATCGATTGGGCACAAAGTGGTGGCGGAGGCGGCGAATGGCAAGGAAGCGGTGCGCCTTGCCGAAGAACTCAAGCCCGACCTGGCGATTCTCGACATCAAGATGCCGGAGATGGACGGCATCGAAGCGGCGGAAAAAGTTATGCAGAGCCGCCCCATTCCGATCATTCTGCTGACGGCGTTCAGCGAGAAAGAGTTGGCGGAACGCGCGGCAATGGCGAATGTTTCGGCGTACTTGATGAAGCCGGTCTCAGAGCAAGATTTATTGCCTGCCATCGCTCTGGCGGTCTCGCGCTTTAAGGAATTTCAATCGCTGCACCAAGAAGTCGATGACTTGCGCGATGCGTTAGAGACTCGCAAGCTAGTCGAGCGAGCCAAAGGCATTTTGATGCGTCGCTTGAATCTCACCGAAGAGGAAGCGTTCCGCCGAATGCAACGGCGCAGCCAGAACGAAAACAAGAAACTGGGTGAAATTGCGAACGCGATTATTACGGCGGATGGAATGTTGTAACGGCTGATTGCATAGAGCGTATCGCATAGAGCAAATGGTAGAAGACAAAAAAGCCACCTGTGCTATACGCTCTATTGTTCCTGGGAGCAAACATGGTTGAAGAACAAAGAATCAAGGAATTCATTCTTTCCGAGTCCGTCCTCGTGGATCGGGGCGCCATTGGCGTGTTGTACGAAACCGCGCTCAAATTTGTCGGGCTGGGACTAGGCGGCATTCTTTATTCCGCAGGCAAGAAGGGCGGCGAGCGCGGCGCGCAACTGTTGCAAAATCAATTCGGTTTTCAAGGGGACGAGTTGCTGGATGCGGCGTTGATCGCGTTTGAGCGCGGCAACTGGGGAACTCCAACAGTTGTACGCGACCATGGCAATATTTCCGTCAAGGTCGAAAACTCGGCGCTCGCTGCGAGTGTGACGGGACAAAAGAGACCCATCTGCCATCCACTCGCCGGATATCTGGCGGGCTATTTGGAAGAAGCGTGGAAGCGACCGGTCAAAGTGCGCGAAACCACGTGCATGGCAACTGGCTCTCCGCATTGCCTGTTTGAGATAGAATAAGTCGATATGATTTGTGTCATTGTCTTCACCCAATGACGGTGATATAATCAGCGTCAGTGAATGGTGCAGAACGCGCTTTCATTTGTCTCGAATGAATCGAGATGAATGAAGGCGCATTTTTATTTTGGGGAGGTGATGTCACCGAACACAACATCGTATGATCTGATAAAACCAAAATTCTCATGGAGGAGATGATGATTCAAAAAATCTTGTTTGGTCTTGCTGTCCTCGGTCTCGTCATCGTCGCGAGTATTGTTTTTGCTTCGCCTGCCGCATCGGCGCCCACGGCACAAGCGACCGTTCAACCCACCGCCGCGCCGAAAGTTTCGAAAGAGGCGCAAGTGTGCGTCGATTGCCACAAGAATGTGACGACCGGCATTGTGCACGATTGGCAGGACAGCAAGCACAGCGTGGCAGGCGTCGACTGCTTGACGTGTCATGGTGTGGCAAACAAAGGCAATCGCCCCGATGCTAAAGATCACATGGGAACCAAGATCGTCGTTCTGGTTACGCCGAAAGATTGTCAGGCATGCCATCCAAAAGAGGCAGCAGAATTTCTCGCCAGTCGTCACGCGGACGCGTCGAGTTTCATCGGTAGTTTGGATAACATCCTGGGCGAAATTATCGGCGGCGGTCCGGCGGCGAATTCCGGTTGTAAGCAATGTCACGGTTCGACGATTGCCATGTTGAAAGACAAACCGGGCGAACTGGATCCAACGACGTGGCCCAACACCGGCATCGGTCGCATCAATCTCGATGGAAGCAAGGGCTCGTGTACCGCGTGCCATTCGCGCCACGCCTTCAGCATCGCGCAGGCGCGCGCACCAGAAGTGTGCGGCAAGTGTCACATCGGTCCCGATCATCCGCAAGAAGAAGTGTGGCAGGAATCCAAGCACGGCGCGCGCTACTATGAAGAAATCGCGCAAGGACGCACGCTCAATCTCAACCTGCCCGCCGGACAATGGCTCCCAGGTCGCGATTATTCGGCGGGACCGACGTGCGCGAGTTGTCACATCAGCGCCACGCCGAATCAACCGGTGACGCACGATGTCGGTGCGCGCATCAGTTGGACGCTGCGCCCGGTCATTTCGACCAAGCTGGCAGATGCGGATAAAAAACGCGCGAACATGCAAGAGGTTTGCGCACAATGTCACGGCACAACGTACACCAAAGATTTCTACATTCAGTACGATGCCTTCGTCAATCTCTACAACACCAAGTATGCCACGCCTGCCAAGACGATCATGGACAAATTGACGGCGGCAAAGAAATTGACCGATCAACCGTTCGATACGCAGATTAAATGGACGTACTATGAGCTGTGGCATCACGAAGGTCGTCGCGCGCGGCATGGCGCGGCGATGGCGGGTCCCGACTATGCTTGGTGGCATGGTCTGTACGAAGTCTCCAAAGTGTTCTACACCGATTTCATTCCGCAAGCGCGCGCGCTCGATCCCAAGATTGTGGACGACACGATCAACTCAATGCCTGAGCACGATTGGTTTACCAAAGGCATGAGCAAGGATCAACTCCAACAGATTCTCGATTTCTACAAATCGCGTTACGGACAGTAATCAAAAAGGCGAAGCATTCGACAGAACACGTACGAATGCTTCGCCTCTTGCTAATCGATTATTCCCAGCGCCACAGCTTGAACGCGAGAACGGTCAGAACAACGAGCCATCCACCAAGCACCGCGAAATCCAATTCCATTGGATGTATCGCGGGCGCACCCACCATCGTCTGGCGCAAGAGATCGCTCAGATAGGTCAGCGGCAAAATCGTAACGATGGGCTTGAACATGTCGGGCAGCATATCGGCGGGGAAGATGCTGCCCGAAAGCATCATCGCTGGAAAGTTGACGAGCTGAGCAATGCCCATTGCGCTTTCCGATGTGCGCCCAAGTCCAGCGATGACGTACCCCAGCGACACAAACACGAGCGTCCCCACCAACACAGTTCCTGCAAAGGGCAACCAATTTTTTACAACCACTTGGAAACCCAGGTTGCCAACTATTACAAAGAGTGTGGCTTGGATCACGCCGATGCTCACGCGCCAACCAATTTCGGCGATCAACATCGTTGTGCGCGTGATGGCGGTGACGCCAAAGCGTCGCAGGATTTGTTGCTCGCGTTGTGCGACGAGCGGCTGTGCCACGCCGAAAATTCCCAGCCACAGCAACGCGACTCCCAACATGCCTGCCATATAGAAATCGATTTGCCGAATCGGATTGGTCTGCACCGTGCGCGTGCTCATCGTCAGAAGACGCGGCGCGCCGCTCAGTTGCAGATTGATGTTGTTCAAGAGAGTGTTGACACTGGTTAGACCCGCCGCAGAGGTTTGCCGTGTTGGGTCATAAAACGCTTGCACCTCGGCGGATTGGTGCGCCGCAATCGCTTGCGATAAATTCGCGGGCAAAACGA